>Ga0157363_1006379_pt1 | contig 11075 bp, 11 predicted proteins | sample AttsexASBM1_FD_111477 | JGI IMG/M metagenome (GOLD analysis project Ga0157363, IMG submission 111477) | Fungus gardens microbial communities from leaf cutter ant in Ribeirão Preto, State of São Paulo, Brazil - Atta sexdens ASBM1 | ecosystem: Host-associated > Fungi > Mycelium > Unclassified ...
ACATTTCAGAAGCGGAGAAAATATCCGAAGAAATAAAGAAGCAAGGCGACAAAATACGAAATTTAAAAAGCTCAAAAGCTGACAAGAGCATTATTGATCAAGAAGTGAAAGTTCTCTTAAGCTTGAAAAGTGATTATAAAAATACGACTGATCAAGATTGGAAACCAGCTGATACTAAAGTTACTGAAAGCAAGGTAAAGCCAGAGAACCAAGAAATTTCAGAAGCAGAGAAGATATCCAAAGAAATAAAGAAGCAGGGTGACAAGGTACGAAATCTAAAAAGCTCGAAAGCTGAAAAGAGCATTATTGATCAAGAAGTGAAAATTCTTTTAAGTTTGAAGAGTGACTATAAAAATCTAACTGATCAAGATTGGAAGGCTGTGAACTCGGATGCGACATCAAAAAAGGAAAAGCAAAATATTTCTAAGCCTGAAAAGATGTCGGAGAAAGAAGTTGCAAAAAACGCGAACAATAAGGACTCTGATTCAAGCAAAACAGGAACAAGATTAGGATTAGAAGCGAAGAAGGAAGAGAACTTTACTGATTGGTACTCGCAAGTTATTACGAAAAGCGGAATGATTGAATATTATGACGTGTCAGGATGTTATATTCTTCGTCCGTGGAGTTTCTCGATTTGGAAGATAATAAAAGAGTTCATCGACAAAGAGATAACGGACACTGGCGTTCAAGAATGCTACTTCCCGATCTTCGTTACTCGCAGCGTATTAGAAAAGGAAAAGGCGCACATAGCAGACTTTGCGCCGGAAGTTGCGTGGGTGACAAAATATGGTGAAACCGATTTGGCGGAGCCCATAGCTATACGGCCCACCTCGGAGACTATTATGTATCCAGCTTATGCCAAATGGCTGAGGTCAGATACCGAGTTACCACTTAGGCTCAATCAGTGGAATAACGTTGTGGTAAATGCTATTTATTGTGATTGGTATTTTTTCCTTGTTTTAATTCCGCTCCATTTTAATTATTTTATTTATTGTTTACAGAGATGGGAATTTAAAGATCCTAAACCTTTCTTACGCACTAGAGAATTTTTATGGCAGGAAGGGCATACCGCGTTTGCTACTAAGGCAGAAGCAGAGGCGGAAGTATTAATGATTTTAGACTTATATGCTAGGGTGTACGAGGATTTATTAGCGGTACCCGTCATCAAAGGCCGCAAGACTGAAAAGGAGAAATTCGCGGGTGGCGAATATACCACTACTGTCGAAGCGTTTATTCCGATTAATGGTCGCGCAATACAGGGAGCGACAAGCCATTATTTAGGACAAAACTTTTCGAAGATGTTTAATATCCAAGTAGAAGGTATCGCAGGTCGAGAAGAAAAGACATTTGTCTATCAAAATTCATGGGGTTTAACTACACGAACGATTGGAGTCATGATAATGGTCAGTACAATCATTCATCGTCATGTGTGTAGACAATGTATGATTATATTTTATATAGATTCTTTTGTAACAAATATTTATTTAGGTACACGGAGATGATCGAGGTTTAGTATTGCCCCCAAATATAGCACCTATACAAATCATTGTGATTCCCTGCGGTATAGCCGTGAACATGGATGAACACACAAAAGAGAATATTCTAAAGAAATGCGATTGGCTAGTTCGTCATTTGGGTCAAGAAGGTAAATTTAGAGTAAAAAATGATTGTAGACTTAATCGAACACCTGGATGGAAATTCAATCACTGGGAGCTGAAAGGCGTGCCAATAAGACTTGAAGTGGGTCCAAAGGATTTGTTAAAAAATCAAGTAACAGTCGTACGAAGGGATAATTTTCAGCGAACAGCTATCGAAATATACAACGATAACATAATTACTCCGTTAACTTCAATATTGAATGATGTTCAAAAGCAATTATTATCAAGGTATTGCTAAAAAATCGCTTAGCATTTATTATAATGTATATGAGTAATAATATATATGAGTAATAATTTCATCTGTTTGTTTATAGAGCGAAAAGCAAGTTAAACGAGCATATTAAAAAAGTAGAAAAGTGGAATGATTTTAACCCCGAGCTTAATAAAAAGAATTTATTGTTGGCACCTTTTTGTGGAGATCCAGCATGTGAAGATAAGATTAAGGAGGATAGTAAGGAAGATAAAAGGTAAATTCCTTCTTTTATATATAAAAAAAAATTTGTATGTTTCTATATGTTGCTTATCATTATTTAAAAAAAAAAGGTGCACTTGGAAATTATTAAAACATCGATTTAAAACAAATTTAAAAAAAAATAAATTATATTATTTTACATATTTTATATTTTATAATTAAAAAAATAAATTGTATATTTTACATATTTTGAATTTACGTTAGTTTGAATGACTTTGTATCGTAAATTATTTTTTCTTTATATTACTATTTGAAAATTTAAACGTGAATTAGTTTTATTAAAAAAATATCTGAACTTATTTAATTTAGTTTTGAGAAAAGTAACTACATATAAGTAATGTACTTGAATTATATTGAATAGCAATCTTTCCTTTTTTATTCTCTCAATTAAAATTTTTTTATTTTATGATTAATTATAGTGAAAGCGCAGAAAGTGGATCATTAATGGGCGCCAAGAGTCTGTGTATACCATTTGATCAGCCAGAAATGACAAGACCACTCAATGAATTAAAATGTATTCACCATAGTTGCAAAAATAAGCCGAAATTTTATACCCTTTTCGGACGTAGTTATTAATGCATCCACATAAAAGTAAGGTTCATGTATAACGTTTAATAAATTTTTCTGTAATTTTTTATATACAAGTAATATGGAATTTTATGGATTGTTGATTTTTCTTCAATCTGAGAGATTATACAATTTTTTTATTGCGCATGTATAAACTTTTATTTAATAATATTGTGCGCATGTATTTAATAATATAAATTTGTTCTCATGTTTATTCTCAATTTTTGTTATTCACTCCAGTACATTGTCCATTTAATTTAACCTTTATTCTTTTTGTGATACTTCACTCTTTTCTTTTTTATTTATGAATATAAAATCATATAATGAACGATTGAAAATTATGGTAGTCTTGTATCAATATTCTTGAAGAATGTAGTTACAAGTAATGAAGTAAATCACGCACTTAGACGAAATTAATAGCAATAATGTGTTTTTTGTACGAATATATAACATCGATCGCCAAGAAACGATCCTAAAAATATCCAGATGATGTTCCTATGTCTTAAAAATGTTTCCAGAATATCTCTTGGATAAAATGTGCTATGGGAAAGAATGGAGTAACCGGCAAACATCGTCTAGATTGATTTGCGCGACTGTGTGATGAGAAGTTATCAGAGATCCGCACGCATGATCGATCTCACGCGTTGATTGTTTTTCACTTCCAAATATAATGGCTGCGCTCGAATGAGACGCAGATCCTTACCTTCCTTCCGTTGCACCAGGCACAAGCTGGTCCAAAATTCTAGTGCTCGCAATCGCCTCAAATGACCGAACGGATCCGCATTGTCGCCGTAAACGTCGACGTAGTAGTGAGACATCATTCCATTGTAGTACTCGGTGATGCTTCGTGTACCGCTAAAATCGCGTCAACGAAACTTGCCATTGCCGACCGAGAAATAACGCGCGTGAACGCGAACGGAGCAAGATAGAGAAATTCTCAGTGAAGCCTGTAAGCATTTCCCACTTGTCGAGGTGAGAAGACAATCGAAGACTCAACTAACTGCCCGTCCTCGGAAGAGGAAGGGTCAGTGATGAGGGGTCGATGAAGGATCATTGGCATGGCCAAGCGACTCAGCCCTCGAAACTCGGAGGTGAACGCTCTTGAGCAGCGAGGCTATCTTATAGGCAAAAAGATTGGACAGGTTGTTTATCATTTCCATTTGTTTTTCATTCCTTTCAACATTTCACACTGTCTTCTTTCTGCGTCTTCATCCGTTTTCACTGTAGCTAGCGCTTTCTTCAATTTATATAATGCAAAATATAGGAAGATCTCCTTTTTATTTGTTTCTCTTTTGATAAGTGATTCATTTCAACCATCATTTAATCAATCTCTTGATTATTTTCTTAATTTATATTTATTTATAGGCTCCATGAGAGCCATAGATCAAGTTAAAAGATTCTTTGTATTATTATATTGTACAAAACTACGAGGTGGGAATATTCATTTTTTAAATTAGACATCTCTTTCAGGGCTCTTACGCAACCGTCCATTTGGCAGAGTATATTGATGGATCGAGCTCGAAAAAAATGCGTCTGGCTTGTAAGATCTTTGATAAAGAGAAAGCGCCAGACGATTTCTTAGACAAGTTTTTTCCCCGCGAGCTTGAGATTTTAACAAAGATAGAAAATCCGCATATCATTCAAGTAAGAATAACTAGAAAAATCTCTGTTCATCTCGTGATTGATAAAAGAGGAACAATTCTGGTGGAAATTCATGTTACATACTTTTTCTCTTTTCTTTCAAAATTGACTAAGATCAAGAATCTTCAATCAGCAATCCTCTCTCAAACGAGCAAACATAGTTTACATCATTATTTTACAATACAAATGAATAAAATAGAACTTAACGGTATTGAAAATAACTTCAAGCACGACAGAGAGGAGATTCTTGGAACTTTATTGTAATAAAGTTATGTGGGCGATAAAGAATCAGTTTTAATATGATTATAGTAATTGTCCAATTCATTCTGCCATTAACGCATCATCCGGTCAAGCACAGGTGCACAGCATTCTACAACGTGGTCCGCGCGTCTTCATTTTCATGCGCTATGCCGATAATGGCGATCTTCTGGATTTCGTGAAGAACAACGGCGTAGTGCCGGAACAACAGTCGCGATTGTGGTTTCGTCAGATGGCGTCCGGCTTGCACTACCTGCACAGCAAGAATATCGCCCATCGGGATCTCAAGTGCGAGAACATATTGCTCTCGCGCAAGTTCAATGTGAAACTGGCGGACTTTGGTTTTGCCAGGTTCTGCATGGACCATGAGGGCAGGCGGGTTCTCAGTCAAACATACTGCGGTTCAGCGGCCTATGCCGCGCCGGAAGTCGTCGCCGGTACTCCGTACAATCCAAAATTGGCGGACGTTTGGTCGCTCGGTATTATCCTCTTCATCATGTTGAACGGAACGATGCCGTTCGACGACGAGAATCTACCGAAGCTCCTCAAAGATCAGATATCGCGCAATTGGGTGTTCAGGTCCCGCGTCCGTGACACCGTGTCCACGCTGGCAAAGAACATCGTCCGGCAGATCCTCGAGCCGGACATCACTCTTAGACTTACGCTCGAGAGGGTGCTGGGTCACGAGTGGGTGAGAGCAAGGAAGGATAGAACAGGCTTCCTTGCCGGAAGGCTCGTCCATTCAGCGCCGCCGAGTCATACTCCGGTTACAATATAATAGTACAATATAATAGTAACGTACATTCAAGGTTCTTGGTATCTATAGTGGATTATGTCGACAAAAGCGAGAAATTATACAAATTTTTTATATTAATAATAAGCTTTTTTTGTATACAAATCTTCAATAATTTCTTTAATAAGTTTTTATATTAGAAAATTGATATATAAAATGTACAAAGATTTCCTTTTTTTATTTGTTTTTCGATATTAAGTAAATATATAATTCAATTTACAAATCTTTAATAAAATTGCAACTTAAAAAACAATTTATTACAGTTATCTATTAATCCAATTAGAAAAAGTTCTCTAGAATATATTCTGAAAAATGTAATAGTTACAATCTGTAAAAAAGACTATTTTATCTTGATGTGTAAAGATAAATTTACATTACTTTGTCATAATCCGATTCACCTTCAGTAAGAAACCAGGAATCTTGATGAACATAAATGACATTTGCAATAGACAGTCAAGGTTCCTAAACAAAGAATTTTCGCATAAAATTATAAAGATTAGTTTATTTTTGAACGAGCAATTATTCATGGAATTTACAATAAGTCCGAGGAATAATTGCAACATTCCACGCAATAATTATTTTGAAGAAACGTAACGATTTGTTGCCTATGCAATTAGATGTGTGGAGGCGGTAACCTAGGCGGGTCGGGAACCGGAAACGTACCTGTCGTAACGAGGGCACAACCCGCATTAAAAAATTCGGAAAATCAGACTCAACCGTCCTCGAAGATGGTAAATACCTCAAGGAAAGATCCACAGCCTATCATCGTGGGATAAGAAGATTCGCAAAAAGAATCAATCGATACATTGACAAGCTATAATCCAAATATGAGATTATGTGACTAACAATTTCAAACTATCGTTTTTGAAGACGTTTACACTTGTCTTTACTAATATATTTTTTAATTTTCTATTTGAGTGCATGATCAATGAAACTTACACGGATGTTAACGTATTGTTGCTAAATAAAGATTATAACAATTCGATATAAACCACATGTCGAATACGAGGAAAATTTAATCGATTAATATTAAATGTTATTCAATAATTAATTTCTATATTTTTCTACAAATTGTCCGATTATCATATGCTGTCAATTTCATGGCACGGTAGATATAGAAATTAAAACATTTGTCAAATACATTAATAAGTTTATTGTACAGTTACTGCCTAGTAATATACAAAACTATACTTTTTTTTGGTTACATACACATATAACGGGATATCTCCTATGAATATAATATATAAAGATACAGATGATATATTTCTTCTTCTACATCTAATTTACATTAAAATAACAAATAATTTACACGATTCGATCTCTTGCGTTGTAAAGTCGAGCTCGGTTAGTATAGCACCTTGGGATACTGAAGAGGACACTGACACGCATTATGAGAGGAAGGATTACAAGAAATAAGACATAAAAAAAATCGCTAATTGAATTTTCAAGATTTACGGCCGTATATGAACCATGGGCGGTTTTATTCTATGTGATTTCATGTTTCCTTAAAGGATTAAAATCGATTTTTTTTTCTTTGTTACAAAGTGTTGCCTAATACCACGATATGTTTTGTAGATTTTTTATTTGTGCAGACTTGATGTATTTGTTCCTAAATTCGATATTTATTCAAGGCGATAGATTCCTCTAAGTAGAAAAAGTTTCGTATAAAAGTATATCTTTGTAAAATAGTTTCACAAACATCTATTTATAAAATTATTGTAAATATAGAAAACGGATTATTTTTTTCTGGAAAAGAGGCCATGATTATAATGGTTGTCAACACTGTTAGTATACCTTGTAAATAAGGTAAACACATTGATAAACATTCTGAAGTAGCCTCCTGTCGAATAAAAATAACTAATCGCTAAAACTCTTCCGCTCGCGCATAGAAAGGACAAAATATTTTATTTACAGCATATTAGTGTTAAAATGTGATAAATACGACCAGATTTAAGTATTTTTACAAATGTACTAGCATGCAAAAACGTCGGTCCTTGAACAGGCACATAACGAGCGCGATGTATGCTCAGAGCGCATCTCATCATCGCTTCTCAGAATGTTAGAACCCGTTTCGGTTCATGCACTCATTGCAGTATTGGATTAAGCCCATCCACCAGTTAATTTGTGGAACAAGTCTTCGTTCAATGTTTGATTCGCCTCCTTCGAACGCATCGACAAAAAAATGTAGCCTCCTATGAATTCATGGACAACTTTGCAATCCGCTGATTGGCATTCAAAAATGATATTCTCTTCTTCGAATTGTACCATCATATGCTTTACTTCCCAGTTAACATTCCACGCCTGTAAAAGAGATCGTTCACTTTCATCTTGTATTCAGAGATATATTCTTTACTAAGTTTTTAAATTACAGATTTTAGTCAATTTCAAATTTTCTGTGCAAAAATATTTATTTATTGTCACTTTTCGATTTTCGACATTACATTTTTGTCAAATTAAAGGAATATTCATGAATTAAAATCTATAGGAGAGGACGTAAATGAATACATACCTTCATAGTATTATACCTCCAAGTCTTTAAATGATCGCCAGTGTGAAGGTCCATCCGCATTAGCCTGTTATTAGCGATACCTAGTAACTCATCCTTGCTCTTACCAGTAAATCGCACGACGAAGAGCGAGATACCATATTCCGGTAAGGACTGCCAAGCTTTGATATAATTCAGCTTCGCCTCAACAAGGGGCAGGTCTTTAACGTTCGCGTGTGCTTCCAAGATCCTTTGAACTAACTACGAGAAGAAAAGAAGTATCAATACAGTGATAATTCATTATTTGATTATTCAATCATGAAGACTTATTTGAATGCGAAACGATTTATTACCTTCCCTTTGAATTTCTTCGCGAATCGAGGCGCGACATAGTCTTCCGGTATAATATCCAAAGCATTCGGATTGATGGCTGGCGCGGGCGCGGGTCTCTGCAGTTGTAGGAAAGCTGTGATACTGTTGACCTCGCTCTCGTAAGATGCGTCGGCGAGGGTACGGCCTTTAGCTGCTAATCTGCACGCGGCCATCCATTTCGCGTATTGTTGTTCCTGGAATAATAAAAAATGGTAATAGAATCAAGCTCAAATGCAAATATTTGTATATTGAATCAGATTCTAATATTTAGATTGTGTTCCAAAATTCATTATCAGCGCTGAAAATCCTATCGTTTTTACATTACTAGATTACATGCACATAGATTTTCAGTACTGCCGGTGAATTTTGAAACACAGCCTTATAGTTTTCATTTTGTGAAGCTTAAACTCGTGAGAACTTTCGACGCAACGTGTATTAACAATATTTGTTGACGTGTGGCCAAACGCCAACATATGACAAGTATTAATGTACGTTTAAAAATGATTAATTCAATAATGTTGGCAACGGTACGCCACGTTAACTCAAATTAAACCACTTACGTTGTCGCATCTTATCCACATCTCAGTCATGCCTTCGGCACTGGGAACCTCCAGTCTGATTCCATAGCGACCTTGCGACAAATGCACATCCGGCGTGACCTCGCAGCCGCGCAAATTGATCACGTAGACTGGCGACTCCGAGCCGCCTGCCTCCTCCCTGCTCTTGTAGAGCCTGAGCTGGAGATCGCGGCATGTAAACCAATAACGTTTGAAGGCCTTCAATGTGAAACGTTTCGGTTTAAAGAAACGCAACTCGTCACAGAGCTCGGGCACCTGCGTGATATCACTGGGCCCGTTGCTGATGTTACTGCCTTCCAGGGTCACCTGTAGATCCGTCAAGGCTGCATCGATATCGTCTTCAACAGGCGAAGTTGCTCCGTTGCTATCATATGTGGGCTGCGGTACGCTCGCCTGAAGATTCACTTGTACCTGTAACGGAGAAGCGCAGATAACATCAATTGTAATTTTTTTCTTTCATTCTTTCTTCTCTGTCATCATTGTGAGGACGGGAACAGTAAGTACAAAACATATTTTGTGGGTCGAGGCGAGATGATCACATCCTTTCTTGGTCGTTTGTCGCATGACGACTATGGTGGAACACCGGCTGGCGAAGCAAACGGTTCAAGGACGCGGCTATTTGCATGATTATGCGTCGCGTGGGGTTTATCCCTCGCAATGGAGCGGCATAAATATATTAAGATGGGCGAGAACCGAACCAGCACTGTGAATCGTATAGTTACAAAGAATGGAAAGAATCAAAAACCGAGATACGAATATATTCTAATGTCTCTATCCGCCGCGCCTGCACGATACATTTGCATTTATCATATATTTATAAGCAAATTTTCATGTTGATTCTTGTGGAAGGTGGGACGATTGGAATTCAAATGGATTTTATATGATTTTGTAGATTTCAACAAAAAAAATTTTGAGAATATGGATTTCGTAACTTATTCAAAATCAAAATTCTATTCGAATTGTTTTATTTAAATAATTCTGCAAACGTTTAATGCGTTGCCTGTTCAGTGAGTTTTATATATTTTATTACATGCGACATAATAGAATTTCTATTATTATAAGAATAATGTGATAAATTATTATGTAACTTACGATTACTAAGACTGTCATGTACTGTATCGAACAGAGCACGTTTGTTTATGTTGTTATCTCTAACTGTCTATGTCATTTAATAGTATAAATATTTTCTCCAAACGTTTTAAGAATTTTAATCACTGCTGCTAATATAATCATTAATCAATGTGTTATTTAAAAAATACAACGTTTGAATACCTGAAGCGCCGCGAACATCAGCATCTCTTCTTCGGTGCAGTCGATTTCCTCTGCGAGCAATTGCCACTTGGCTTGCTCATAAATCATGTTGATGCGTACTGCATCGGTTTTCGGATTCAGATCATAGAAGGAGTAGAATTTGAACTTCAGTCTAAGTGTGTCGAATTCGCGGATACCCTGTTCCATGATCGACAGGGAAGAATCCAGCCAGCTGACGTTCATTCTCGCCCTCTCGATTAGGCTTTTCGGCTTGATCAGTTTCACTCGCACCTCTGGCGAGATCGATGTTGGACTTTGCGCCAAGGATTCTGTTAGCCCACCGTTTAATGCCTCGAGACTCATCGTGCTGTTATTGGCGTTGAAGGAACCGGTACTGCCGAAGCCTGATGAATTATTGTTCCTTTTCCATGTGCCGGTATGCTGGAAATTTGCAAGTATTCACAAAATATGCATTGACGCAATGTTGTAAAAAATAATCACGATGTGACTGAAAATTAGCTATGTCTACATTATTCGGAATTAATTTCTTGTTCAATATATCATAATAATACGCTCTATGAATATATCATAATGGTAATAAAACGCTCCAAAAATTCACATTTTTTTCCTTTCATTCCCGAATTATTAATAGTTACAAAATAGTATTTTTTATACTCTTGTGCATTACATGACAAATAAAAGTGGTTCATAAAAGTTTTAGAATTTTTAAGGATTTAGAAAGTTTAAGGATTTTTTGCATATTGTTTTTGTTATACAATTATGTATAATAATTTGCAAAGTTTTATTTATAATAATAAAACCATTATATATAATAAAATCTTCTTTCTTACTTTTATTAATCACAATTAACGATAAATCTATTGTACTTGAAATAAATAAAATTTGTCAAGAAAGCTGTAACTTTGCAAATTCGTATTGTATTTATAATAATTTTTATCACCAAATCAAACGATAAGAAATAAAAAATGATAATACTTAT
>Ga0157363_1006380_pt1 | contig 11074 bp, 5 predicted proteins | sample AttsexASBM1_FD_111477 | JGI IMG/M metagenome (GOLD analysis project Ga0157363, IMG submission 111477) | Fungus gardens microbial communities from leaf cutter ant in Ribeirão Preto, State of São Paulo, Brazil - Atta sexdens ASBM1 | ecosystem: Host-associated > Fungi > Mycelium > Unclassified ...
GCAAATACATTGCAAGCAAGTCAGAAATAATATGTCGTACTTTGAAAAATCGTAAACCTCCACTTTATTGGCGTTATATGCGACGTTATGAGACAGAAAAGAGCTCGTCTTCCATCCGTCGGCCTACAATACCATGAAACACTATAACACTTTTCATGTAGATGAACCGCTGTTACCTTCGCCACGGCTATCCTCTTTACCTAGCAGCATACTAAACGCGTTATTATGCACAATAACGCTCGGCTGCCTTGACTTGTTCATCATTTACGCAGCAGCTCCCCCTTATGCATCTCCTTTATGCATATTGAATTAAAAAGTACTGCAGATGCAAAATGTACGGAACGGTCAAAATTGAACAAAGAGCCTCAAAACGCTCGAGGGACACATTGATCTGTAACCTGTCGTTTCTGTGTAATTTCATCGGGAAAAATCGAAGAAGGAATACTCGTTGGATATTGGAAACGAAAACTTGCCTAGTGGAAAATTAAAAGTGGATACGAGATAAAATCGAATGACGGAATTGTTTCACTTCCCTTAATTTTTTATGACGCTACTGTTAAAACTGTGTTATCTTTTACGCAGCTCGAGCTTGTTGAAATGCAATTTTATCGTCATAGCCAATTGTGCAATGTAATATCATTGTATTTTCAATACGCCTTTAAAATGATTAAATTAAAATTAAAGTGAAATGAAAATATCAGGATTCGACGTTTGTATTATGTAGCGTAATTTGATCTGTAAAGCTGTGAAATACGCAATATATAGCGCTCAACGCGCAGGTTGAAGTTCAAAGCTTCGCAATTTAATTATGAAATATTCATGTCGCGGTATTCGGTTGTTGGATTGCGCATTCGAGTTTCACCAGTTTCGAATACAATCGTCTTTACCGAGATATTCGAGAACGCTATTCCTCCAAATGGGCTAATCTTTGTAAGGTTTTATTAACGCTCGTATAATTTTTCACGATCCTGTCATGGTAAGGATTTTAAGAGACTCGCTATTTTTATTGAGAAAGAACTCACGTTAATATTCAGTCACTGTATTATATAAAATTATGTCACCGGATGCAATTTTGTTTTCGCCACGCGTAGTTGACGCTGTTAAGAGAATGTCATCACTTGCGGAATAAAGATCCTCGTTAATGCCAAATATATCGATTGTTGAAGACCGAGCTGAAAATTTAAATCGACGACCGCATATATAAAGCAATCATTCACATTGAAGGTAATGACGTACCGCTTAACGCGCAGCGAAAACTGCCGAAATCTCGATCGTAAAAAACGGTATGATCGGTAAGAAAAATTTCACAGTTTCCCGATAGTGCGGATGGAGCTCGTTCCGGCTGAAATACGGCATTCGACGATCGTTAGCTCACCGCAGGAGAACTTCGCCGGATGCACACTTTGCATGTACGTCGTATATTCACCGTCACATCCGGCTGCTCCCTCGAAGATGGAGCTCGCGGGTTTCACCTTTGGATATAGCCGATACTTCTCTCGCGTCCCAGAATTTTCAGAAAAAGAAAAAAAGGAGAGAAAGAGAGAGAGAGAGAGGAGAGAGAAAGAAAGAGAGGGGAGGCAAGGAAGACGAGAAAGAGAGAAAATATCGGTTACCACTTGCGATAACTGTACGTCGTCCTTGCTAACCTTTCGCGTCTTGTATAGAGAGTTGGATATGATATACGAGCTCTAGACTATGGTCTCTTCTGCATCCACCTCATTCTCTCTCGCACACAAACTCGTGTGGCATCCGCCTTTCTGGAACAAACACGCGTACACTAACGCTGGACCACCGGCGGTCAGCGCGAAGTGACGCCGGTTCCAGCGCGCATTCTTCCGTGACGTGCTTCGATACTATATAGTTTGCGTATGCAAATGACTCGACAAAACAACTCGTCGCGTTACAACAAGGTGGATTTGAAAGTCTATGTGAATATCGACGAATCTCAAATTGAAATTAATGCGACATAGTTACGGCGATCTATAAATATTTAGTACGTATATAATTGCTGTATTAAAATATATCAATAGAATGGTACTCGTCGCTTACGATATTAAATCAGAAATTTCAAGTCTCGAGACACATCCTATTATAGAAATAATATTCTGTTTCTCAGTATAGAAGAGAGAAAAACGCATGTTTGTTCTTGTATATCGCGTCGTTTTTACGTATTATTTGCATTTCCGAAGGGAATTTTATTTCTATCTCGCTCGATGCAGATATAGAAGAGTTTGTGTTGCGTTCGATTCGCGAGGTAGTATCGGAAGTTAACTCGCTAAAGTAAGATACGTGTCCCATCGGCTTTGCGTACGATTTATGTAAACAATGCCACGCGCAATAAAGTTTTATTCCTGTTGCAACTACGCGCACAAATAGTATTTTGGTAGTCTAATTTTTCAACAAGTATTCTTCGAGTATTGATTATATGCATGTTTTGACGCGGTAATAATATATACGATTACTATCTCATATTACATCTGAAAAAAATTTTAAATGATTTAAAATGAATTTAATTTTAAATGTGCAAACGATAAAAATATTCTAATTAGAAAAAAATAATATTGAGTAATATAAATATTTAAAAACTATATTTTTTATATCATTTAATTAAAACAATTATGATATAAATTCTTGATTCATCTTCTATTTTTTTTATCAAATAATAAAATGCCTAAGAGAATCGAACACTGGGTGCATATGTGTGATAAATTTATTCAATAACTATCAAAGTATAAAGAATATTATGATCCTTGAAATTGTCTTGTTATGTCTCGTTTATATTTTCATATGTAAGTGAACAATGGAATTGATAATTATTATGAACGATCTTGCTTTGTGCCTGTATCATGTGAGTTTAATAATTTATTAGTTATTATTTATCATTTAATTATTTATTATATAAATCTGTTCAATTTGCTATTTAATAATTTGTCATAGTTGGTAATTATAATGATAATAAGACAATTTCAAGGATCATAATAATCTATGCGGTTTGATATAAGTTCAATATTTTAAAAGCTATTTATTATATCATATGTATGTCTAATCTTAATATTTTGAGTTAATTCGTCAATTATAATGAAAATATGCTAGGACAACAAAATCTTATCACATCTACAACACAAGATACATACATGTTTCGCATAATTTGATTTTTATGTTAGTATGACTAAAGATATCTAATGTAATTTAAATTTAATTAGCGATATTGAGAAGGATTCGAAGTAGGATTGAAACGTTTATTATCTTCTTATCTTTATATTTTGATAGTTATTGAATAAATTCACATGTATACCCAGTGTTCAATTCTCATTAGGTATTTGATTTATTCTTTGGAGGTTATTAAATTATTTTATTGTATTTCTTTTATGACAGAGACATTCGCTTTATTTTCTCCTACATTGACTTTCAATAAGTGATTTTTTATGAGCCATTTCAATTCAATTTTTATATCACGGATTTTATGTACGACAATATAAAATGATTCTTCACTTGTGTGCCAGAGAAAGATCTATACGAAGTTCCTTTCAAGAATTGGGTACTTGGAAATTTTATTTCGGACAGTGGATATCACACACAATTACAGAGGCCGAAGGCGTCGCTCTAAACTTCTATTTCAAGTTTAGCGGATCCTTTTTCATCTGGTAAGAATGCTCGTATCGCCTTTCATCTCTTGCTTTCTCGTGCTACATGTTCGCTTGAATTTTCACTGAAACGCCATCAACCGTATAGTCGGCAAGAGTAGTTGGCTAGTGCTTTCGAAGAAAATTCGAGTTTAAGTTCTTTACAATTCAAGAAACGGTGTTCTACATCAACTGAATCAAATTCCCTTTAGTTAGTTCTTTCATGTTATTTCTACATCCCAATGTTTGTAGAGAATAATACTTATAATACTAACTATATGGCTAAATAATTTTGAAATATATTTGAGATATATTCGCTTGGTTTCCGTGCTTTACCAAATTAGTGTTATAGTGTTACTCGAGTGAAAATTTCAGTATCTTTTCTTCAGACATGGTGTAGTCAAAAGAAGTACAGTCTAGTCGCGGGTGAAGAGTCGAGGATGCGAAGCACGATTTACCGCGGTGCAGCAACACGTGCCTGGCGATCACGCTCGTCTTCTAGTTAGCCACTCTCGTAGAAGGTCGTCTTTGTCCACGTTTTGCGATGTGCGGCTATGGTCCGCGAACTGTGGCGGACGTGCTGGGAGTGTAAAACACCAGCGAGCACGGAGAGTTACGCGAGGGAAGAAAAAGAGAGGCTGGTGCCGGTTGTCTGCCTACAGGTTGTTGATTTCCGGCATTCACGACGCAGCCACTTCACAAAATTAGTTCGTCATTTTTCGATCGAACGGCCAACAAAATGCGACAAAACGACCAGAATAAATAGATATTCCATTTTGCAGCTTAATAAACCCATTAGATTATCGGACGCATTGAGCGGACGGCTCTTGGCAGTTGTAGTGGTGGACCCCTCTGACCGCAATGGATAGGTATATAGCTAGTGGCTGGTGTATTGTGGTAATGCAACAGTACTCGTGCAGCTTACACTGCATTGAAATTTAGGTTATCTCCTCATTCCATATCACGATACTCTTTCGGCAATTTCATTACGTCCGCGTCTTTTTGATATTTATATTTTTTTACGCGTTGCACACGCGATTTTATTTTAGATCTATCAAATTATTGTTTTTTCCTCGACATTCTGAATTTCCGACAAGTGCGACGCGCCCTTTCTTTCATCCGTCATTTCACATAAAATAGATTGTTATGCCATGTACATTGAGCTCGCGCAGCATATAGGTATATCATGCAAAAAGCGAAACGATATAAAGTCTGATATACACGTATATGGTATAACTGCAAAGACTCAGGAAGCTTTTACAATAGTGACTTTAAAGTACAGAGATTAAGAGAGAAATATTTTTCTATCGTACAAAGAGAAAGGAGTTCTGCTAAGTGTAGGTCTGCTAAGCTTATTGTAACACGAGTTGAATTACTTGATCTTTTGCATCGTGATAGAATCTGAAAATAATTACAATCTAATTTGTCAGAGTCTCACGATATTTTTACTTCTCAAAACTGTTCAAATAATAAACATATATCTTCCGCATCGTTTCATGTACACACGAACGTTACTAGTAATTTTTTTCCTTTCCGACATACAAATATCTCATTCCGTCTTAGTCCTTTGTTTCCTGTACTGTCTGTCGTTACATTATCGCTCTTGGCTAATTGTTTGTAATGGAAAGGCACATATCGCTGCAATTAGTGTCTCCAACAATAGCAGTTATGCTGCACGCGTCTATTGTCGCCACAATGTGCTAATATTTCCTCACCGTTTGATCGCAACCCGTGGGACTCACCGATTATATCTTAGAGACTATGCTTCAAATGAGACTATATTTCAAATGGAGTTACGTGCATTCTCACTTAAACTTTCTTAATTAAAATTCGAATCCGCAGGAAATAAATAACACACAGATGAAAGGTGGAGCGCGCGCTGACTTGAAATGAGATATTAAAATCCTTTTGGTCCATTATTGAACGTGAATCGATCAGAATAAATAGTGCAACGGTACGACAGCAAACAAATAGCGGAAGTTTCACACACGATACTGTTTGAGTTCTCTCTTCCATGCCGTCGTTCCATCTTGTCTGCAAGCAGTACTCGATTCTTCCTTTGCAGGAACTCGCGCAATTGGTTTCCGAAGTTACATTTTAGACGCTCGGCAAATTTTATATCTCCCCTGCTGGCCTTTGTTCTTGCATCCTCGTTCAATGTTTGCCCGTAAACTTATGCAATTTACATCGAAATACGCGAGACATTATATTCGCCAGAATAGAGAACGAATCGCCAATATTACATAGTAGCTACTGCATAAAGCTTAGTAGTTACTTTATATATAAAAGATCGTCCGATTAGCTCTCTCTTATTCTTTTGTTCAATATATTCCTTCGTTGAAAATCGTCTCGCGTACACAGTTGTCTAGCCTCAATTTCCGCGTCAAAGTTGTATAATTAATTTGCAAATACATAAAAAATAAAATAGTTAAAATGGGCTAAAGAAGTCTTACTAAGAAATTACGAGCTTTGATAATTTATCGAGGAAGGAATAATTAAAAGGCTGCTGCTATCGCGGTAAGAAACGAACTACTTCGTACTGAATCCCGGCGCTGTTTTATTTTCATAATTTTTCATCTCGTAATTTTTTCATCACGATGACGCTCGTCGTGCTATGGCTTTAGCCAAATGTTCAGAGGGACTGTCGTTTCTTTCATTTTCCGCCCCATTTCCCTCGTCGCGCGAACTTGCCCGTTCAAACTTGAATATTCCAGGAAGGTGGTACAGTAAGAGATAATTGAAGAAAGATTAATTGGCGGAATATCGAAGAAGCCTTAATAATTTATTGGCTGGAGAATTACTCGAATAATTAAAACTTTCCGCGGCGAGGGTGAGAAATTATTTCAGATGGGCTAACTCGACGACTTTATTTACATAATCCCTCACGCGGAATATTCCCTCATTCTTCCCTCGCTACTTTGTGTTATTCTTGAATTTTTCACGAATAGCATGTTTGTTTTATTTTGTGTCTATGCGTTTACGTTGAAGCAAAGGTACACTCGACGATATGCGGAAATGAACTTGCGCGAAATGAACTTAGCGAGAAGTTGCGCGAGAAGGAATTAGAAGACTCATGGTCTTTTAATAATTCATTAGACGCTGAATATTCCGAACGGTGGTCGACGCTACCAGTAGGCAAAAATCATACGGTATAGAAACTGCACTGTTTCGATCTTCGTATCACGTTAACCGACTGTAGCAACTCTGCCACTGAGTTGAACCGCATGGCGATGCTTTATTTCCGGCGATTCTTCGTTCTTTTATTTCTTTTTTCGGTTACTCTCTCTCTTTTGTGCTCACGTGAACTCTAATCGGCTTAAAAGCCAATGCATGCCCACGATTTCCATTTCATTTCGTCCCATCGAAACTTCACGAACGAGTCATTGTTTAGAGTTGCTCGCATATGGCAAACATACTGCGGGAATATACATACATTTCTAGCAGCCGATGTAGATTTGTTTTATGTCCAGTGCGCTTGCATAAGTTTTCGTGTATGTTTCCACGTGTGTACACGTTCTGTAGCATTAAAACATATATTTGCCATCGCACTGCGTCATGAAATTTGATTGTATTTAATCAAGCATTACTTTCCAAGTGCGTTTGATTTGACTTATCACTAAAATTTGAAGTAGAAAAGTGTCAAAATAAATGGGAAAACATAAATTCACTAGCCTATCCACTGTATCCAGAACAGCGCAAAGCGCAAATAATAAAGCGTGTAAATTTTATACAGTTGTAAATGTCGAGTCATAGCCCTTTTCACACGACATCTCTTCATTTTAAAAATATAAGTGCCAACGCTCCACAGGCGGTTTTCACGACTGCTGGGATAAGCCAAGGAGCACCGCAGAGAGATTGAATTTGAAATCTCGTAAAAATCGATTTTATTCATTTTGAGCAAAAGAAAAATATCAAAAATACAGCTTTAAGTGCATCTCAATAAAACAGGGAAATTATAAGCACTCGGAATATATCAAGGAAAATTTCCAAATAAGTTTCAACATTAATCGCATTTCCCTGTGTATTTTATCGAGATAGCAAAATTCGAATTTGTTGTACATAATATAAACTTGAGTGCAATATGACACTAGATGCGGACCATATTACATTTTCCTTGAATATACGTACACATGTATGCATCCACATACACATAGGCATCCATATTTGTCAAGAGATCATTATAATGCATTATGATATAGTACATCGAAACTGTGTTATTGTAACTGGAAGAGCATAGTTGCACCCATATATTATAAACTGGATAGCTGGGATAACACAAAATATGGCGAACATGTGTCCGGGAAATGTATTTTCTGACAAACTTAACTGACTGTTTACAGTGATATATATTCGCTTCAACTGCGTTTCTAGGGAAAAGCCATGCTAATGTATTCATGGGACTCAGTTATTCGTCTACATACTCAAGTAAATACTCAGCTACAAAACCATATAAGTGCGTGTTTTGTTTTAATAATTTATTAAGGTTGATTCCGTTCTGATAACGCAATGAAAGACTATTAGTGAACGATAAGGCAAGTGGACGATAATGGAGGAGAAAAAGAAAAGAAAATTTCTATTAGAATTAATTTCTGCAACGGAAGGACGATAGATAAACGAAGCGTGTAACGTAAAAGAAAGAAGAAAGAAAAATCCCGATGATAGCGAGTAGATTATCTTATAGCCGTTGACCGCGCCGCTTTATTTCCATAATTCTTCCCGTGCGAGTTCTACATTCTCCTGCAACGATGTATGTTCGTTCCGCGCAATTTCACAATAGCACATGTGCACCCACACCAACACTATATCTACCGAATTAAAGATCAGCGGGAATTAATTTTACGGTTGAGTGTCGCAGCGAAATACCGCCGGCAAGTAAAAAGATAATAATAATAGCAATAGATAACGGCGCGTTAGCCGCTGAATTTACCGAAGGATCGCGCGATGAAATTTCTTGTTGAATGTACATAGATATTATTCCGCTAGATCTAGTTTTCACGTACATGTGTTACCGACTGTGAAAATTTGGGAATATAAATGATATACTGCAATATATAGTACAAGCTGGAGATGACATCGTTCTACGTTCATTAATAATTAAAAGCTTATCTCGCTTTATACTGTCATATCAATTATGCCACGTATAAATTATCCGCGAAATCAATTAATATAATTGGGACTATTTGTTAAATTTCATTGAAAAAAATTTCTGATTAAAAATGGACGAACCAAAAAATTATGATCATTAATCAAAATTCTATAATAGCTATCTCAACTAAAATTATAATTATGAATTTAACCAAAAAATTCTAATTTGTCCATTCAACCAGAATTGTAATTAATGCAATTAGATCTTTTCCAGTGCGATAAACGCAACGCGCTTCGTGAGCGCGCGAACGATACCGACTAATAGTCGTAACATTTTAATTATTCTATGATGACTATCAAATGGGTGCTGATTTAAAATTGAAATTCGCATGAAAGAGCTCAACTTATTCACCTATCTACCGTGAACTAGAAGCGGCTTCGGTACACCAGTGATAATTTCTGAAGTGAGAAGTGCTTTGTGTAATCAAAACTTTCCACGATACCGGGTAGAGCATTTCAGACTTCATAAATAACGGATCTTACTTGCGATAAAGGATTACCCGTTTTAATAGGGCGAGACTCGGCTAATCACTGCGACGATAAACTTTTCGGGTGTACTAGCTACAGCGCAGGATTTCATTACATGAACTCGTCCTTCTGCAGGCAAAATGCTTAAACGCCCTCAGAGAAGATCGGTGGAGCAAACCTTAAATGGTACATCGCACTTCATGTAACGTCCCCGGTTTTTATAAAGGGTTGAACTTTCAAAGTTTTTCCAGGACGATAGCTTCTTGAATTCATAATGTATGCTAATAGATGGAATATTTAAAAAAATTGTGCGTGTCTATACGTGTGCTGAAACTCATTAAAATAATATAATAACGTCAGTTACGAAATGTAAAAAGCTTTTTCGGATCATGGGAAGAAGCATAATAAAAACTTCGGTAATTCATATTTTCATATTGCTCTTGGTATAACTTTTGCCGTTTACTATTTTTTTCTCATGCGCGTTGCACAAGATAGATTCTATGTACTTTGCTCATGTCATTCCGTTACGTTTTTAATACATGCATGAGATAGGAAGAAAAGTTTATTGAGAAGTTTTTTATGACTGAAGAGAAATTTAACATACATATAAAAATGTATATACGTCATAAACCTAACCGTATTATAAAATCAAAAAATATTGCTTTACTTTCATACATGTGTGATTGCGTGCGAATGTGTGTGGAGATGAAACCTCCAAGAATACCTATGCAGATGAATACTTCCAGATTTCAGTAGAAATGTTGAATATTCGACGCAGAATGTCACGATTTCGCGTTGAATATTATCCGGTGCATTATGCTCGTGTGCATGTAACGTATACACATATATATGTACAAGTGAAACTTTGATTATTCTCTGAGGTATTGTGTTCAAGCTGTCGGAGTCGCGATGCAAGAACATGATGCTGGGAAATTCAAGTCGAATGACAGAGCAGGAAATCGATAGGCTCGATTCGTGAATGATGGCAGACGCTGTACGATCACATAATGCATAACATCCCTCCGGATTGTTAACGGGATTTAGAATACAACATTGTTAAGTATAAACTCGCAAGATGTCTACTGATATGAGATAAAAGATCCTGTAAAAGAATACGTTTCCCGTAGGAAGGAAAATATCAACGTTGATAAATGGAACAACAGTAATTCATTTTACTTGTATGTCATTTTACTTGTATTCCAGATGGCTCATATAACTGTTCTCTGTCATCGTAAGAACTAGAATGTGAACAAGAAAACCAAATCTAACAAAATATAACCAAAATAACATTTATTTATAATATATCGTAAACACGAGGAATTGGTATCGATAAATTTGCATTCCTATTGCAAGTAATTCATCAAGTTATTCTCTAAGGGCAGTACCGTCTTGTCATTAAAAAAACAATTTTTTTTGTTTTTGCTAAAAAATGACCTTTAAGAAAATAATCTATCGATATTTATATTATCGATATGTATCACCATATGTAAGCCTTTCTGATGATTACTTGGAAGTATTACATTTTAGTACACAATGCTGCATATACATTTCCAATAATAGTGCTTTAGTGCTAACTAATTTGCACAAATTACAAATTTACTCCGATTTTAATTTTAAACTGAACGTTGTAAATGTGTAATATTTGCCCGCAGAGAATCGTTAGCACGGAACATCGTTAGTATAAAATTTTGTGAGGCAACAAAGAGAATGAAACAGATAAGTTATGTCGCTTTTATAAAGAAAATTGGACTTAGTTGCATTGTTTAATAAATTTTTTAATTTTTGGATTTTTTTTTCAATTCAAAGCATTTTATTTTCGGGACGTAGTGTACTTCGTA
>Ga0157363_1006381_pt1 | contig 11073 bp, 7 predicted proteins | sample AttsexASBM1_FD_111477 | JGI IMG/M metagenome (GOLD analysis project Ga0157363, IMG submission 111477) | Fungus gardens microbial communities from leaf cutter ant in Ribeirão Preto, State of São Paulo, Brazil - Atta sexdens ASBM1 | ecosystem: Host-associated > Fungi > Mycelium > Unclassified ...
AAGTTGGGGGCGTCGGCGGTCAGGTCGCCGCGAGTAGATCGGTAGCGCATGCCGCCTTTATATCACGACCTTCTATGGCAAGGCGATGCGAAGAATGTGCGGTTTTCCATCTTCTGATGTCAGTACACTGACCTCATGATCACCTGAAACCGTCAATGCCCCGGCATTTGTGAGGCGCGCATCGCGAACAAGAATCAGGGGATTGCGCTCGCTTCCGAATTTCAGAAGCGCCCCGTCCGTAATGTCCGACATGTAGAAGGTGTTGTCGGAAGAGAGTGTGATGCCGCCCAGACTGGGTGTATCACGCCATTCCACAATTCCGTCGAGTTGCTCCACCGGTGTGAAGGCCGGGTCAGTGAGAAGGGCACTGTCAATTCTGTAAAGAGGCCCGCAGGCTGGCATGTAGAAAAGCCATTGGCCTTTGGCATCAAGGGCCAGAAACCTGACGTTTCCGCCTGTTAGCGGGTGATTGTCCGGGCCATTATTGATCCGACCGTTTCGTATCAATGGACGGCGGCCTGTTACTGATGGGTCATAGGGAAGAAAGCGTTGTGTCTTTCCGTCTTTGAGAGACACCACAACGAGTGCAGCCTGTCCTTCGTCAGTCAGGTAAGCGTAATTTCCATGAACCTGAATGGCAGTTAAATGGCTGCCTGCCGCGAGTGGCCCCTGAAGAGGCACTGTTCCGAGCAGTTTTCCCTCTGCGGATAAGTGAACAAGTGCAGCCGGCGGGGAGGTGCTGAGGCCCCAGAGGGATGTATCTTGCGCTGTTAGCGCCGAAAGGAGCGGAATTTTTGCTCTCTCAGTCGCGTCCAAAGGAAAAGGATGTGTCTGATTGCTCGAATCGATAAGGACGGGATGTCCGTCCAGGTCCAGCCCTACGACAGATTTAGAATCGTGAGGCGCCAGGTCCGTGAGTTGAACATTCTGAAGCGGAACATCTGCTGTAACGGTCGCTGCCTGTGCAGCGTCTTTCCAGGGATGATCTGCTAGTGCAGGGAAAGCAAACAGGCAGGACGTTCCCAGAAGGACGGCGGAGACGGAATGCAGGAGCCAGCTTTTCATGGTTCGAGACATCGGCCTGTCTTGAAAATTTGACAAGCCTGAAAAGGGATTAATTCTCCAGCGGCAGCGCTCTGTCAGCTTTGTCTGCGTGTCTTGTTCGGGGGTGAGCAGAGCCAAATTTTTCTGTGACGTGAGAATATCGTTGGGTGGGCCGCGGTGCGGGGCGCGGGTTAGATAACCAGGGAGCATGTTCATGCTCAACAGGAAACAGGACAGCCGCATGCATCAAAAGAGCAGACTCGACAGTCTGACACTCAATGGACCAGCGCTGATCCGGCATCCGGGAAATGTAATGCCCTGACGGAGTCTGCCTTACTTCAATCGGGAAGGTACGTGTAGTCATGCCCTGACGCACGGTTGCGAAAACCAGGCCGGGAACATTGCCTGTCCGTTGTTCAAGATGCATGGTCAGACGCCTCTTATGGTCTTGGTCATACGCACAATGCTGTCCAAAACCTGAATACTTCGTTAACGGCCTTTAATATTTTTATGAAATGTTTCAGTGCGTCACGGTCTGTACTGACTCTCTTTCAACTTCCGAAATGACGGAACCAGAATGACCAGTCTTGTTTCTGATCCTACCCGATATGCTTTTGACCGCTTTGCGCAGGGTGATCTGATTGAAGCCGGGCGCCTTTTTCAGGATATTTTGACTTCCGATCCATCACAGCCAGACGCCCTGCATGGCATGGCCTGTATGGCGCGCGCCAACGGCCAGAATGCGACGGCGATTGCACTGTGTGGAAAGGCACTCAAGGCAGGCGCAGGTCTTCCACCCTCTCGTCTGGCCCGTATTCACCTGACGCTTGGTCTGGCTCTGATGGCGGAGGGCCATTCTGAACCGGCGCGTGCTGCGCTTGTCGTGGCTCAAACGCTTCAGCCATCAGACCCTCGGACCTTCGCAGCTCATGCGGAGGTTCTTCTGCTTCTGGGGCGAAGGGCGGAGTCAAAAGGGGCGTTGGGACAGGCCGCAAAGCTTGCCGCATACGATGCTGAATATCTGACAAGACTGGGGCAGATCCACCTTGAGGATGGAGAGGCAGAAAAGGCGATTGCATGCTTTGAAACAGTCACGCATCGATGCCCGCAAGACGGGAGAGCATGGGCCAATCTGGGAGCTGTGCTGTTCGGACTTGGGCAGTATGAAAGAGCCCAGGATATTTTGCTCCGTGCGTGTGACCTTGGCGCACGCACGGCGGAAACTCTGAACAATCTTGGACTGGTTCTGATGGCGTTGGGCGACTTGCCTTCGGCCCGCAACATTCTTGAAGAAGCATTGGCTCTACGGCCACAAGATGGGCGCGTTGCGAATAGTCTCGGGACCGTTCTGATGGAAATGGGTGAGGAAGCTGTTGCTGAAACGCTTTTTCGGGCCGTGATAAGCAGGGAAGTCGGGGTCGACAGGGAGCAGGCGCGTTTCAATCACGCCACCCTTCTTCTGGGTAAGGGATCTTTTGCCCCAGGGTGGAAAGAGTTTGAAAGCCGTCACGCTTTGTTGGGTTATGCCCCCCAGATTCCTGTCTGGGATGGGTCGATAGGCGAAGAACCGATTGCGGTCACCGCCGAGCAGGGGCTGGGGGACAGTGTTCAGTTTCTGCGGTTTCTGGGCGAAGCAGGAAAGCGGCGCTCATTACGTCTCCGTTTTCCGGCAGCCGATCTCGTTTCTTTTATGCCTCAACTGGACAAGTCTCGCATTCTGGGTCGGGAAGGTCCGGTGGAAAGCGAAATCAGTCTTCTAAGTCTGCCGTTCGTGCTTGGATTGCAGTCTGCACCGGACCAAAAGCCTTATTTGGAAACAGGGCTGTCTCCAGAGACTAAGACGATTGGTGTGTGCTGGGCGGGAAATCCTTCGTACCGTTTTGATTCGAGGCGTTCCCTGAAACCTGAATGGCTGGAGCCGTTGAGAAACGTTGTGGGAGTCAGATTTGTGTCTCTCCAGCGAGGGGAATGTCCTGACTGGATTGAGGCTGCGGATCTTTCCACCCTTGAGGCATTGGCTCGTGCTGTCAGTCGATGCGATTTGGTCATCAGTGTTGACACACTGGTCGCGCATATAGCCGGGGCAACGGGGCGTCCTCTCTGGCTCCTGAACCGGCGGGGAGGCGACTGGCGCTGGAAAGATGTGTCCTGGTACCGGGACGTGCGACAGTTCCGGCCGGAAGGATATTTACCCGATGCCTGGCCACCCGTGGTGGAACGGGTGGTGGCAGAACTCAGGCTGTGGGAGCAGCAGTCGGCTTCTTGACGGGTAGAGGTGTCAGGGAGGCCAGAAGCGAGTCACGGATATGGGCCAGACGGGCCGGGTCCGTGATTTTCATGCCCAGAAGATCGCGGACATAAAACACGTCCACAGCGCGCATGCCGTAAGTCGTGATGTGAGCAGAGGAAATCTGGAGTGACTGCTGGCTCAGGGTGCGTGTGATGTCATGCAGCAGGCCTGGTCTGTCGCGACCGTTGATCTCGATGACCGTATGGCGATCTGATGCCGTATTATCCATGACTACACGGGGTGGAACGTGGATCGCACGCATTCGGCGCGATGCGCCACGATGACGGGCTTCGGAGATGCCTTTTTCCAGATCCAGTCGACCAGACAGAGCCTGCTCAACGAGATGGTTCAGGCGGCCAAGCTGATGTGGATCTTCAAAGGAGCAACCATCGGCATCCTGAACCCAGAATGTATCCAGAGCCATGCCGTCGCTGAGCGTATGAATGCGGGCATCCACGATGGAAGCTCCGGCAACAGCCAAAGCACCCGCAATCTGTGAGAACAGGCCCGGATGATCGGCGCAGAGAACGGTAAGCTCCGTCACGCCCCGGTCTGGAATGGGATACGCTTCTACCGTGACGGGAGAGCGATAGCGGTCTGAATCATGGATCATGCGGGCATGGCGCATGTGCGTATCGGTATCGAAGCCTAACCAGTAGCTTGGATAACCAAGTGCAAGGAAATGCTCGATGCTGCTTTCTGGCAGGAGCGGGGTCAGGCCGTCACGGGCAAGCTCGCGTGCGTGACTGACACGTCCATCCTGTTCCGTCGCCGCGAGGCCGCCTTCAAGAACTTCTGCAACGCGGGAGAACAATTCGCGCAGCAGCGTTGCTTTCCAGGCGTTCCAGACTTTCGGGCTCACGGCACGCATGTCCGCGATGGTCAGGAGGAGCAGGAGGCGCAGACGTTCGGGGGACTGGATGGTGTCCGCGAGATCCAGAATGGTGCGTGGATCGTCGATGTCACGGGTGAAGGCCGTCTGCGAGAGCAGGAGATGATGCAGGACCAGCCAGGAGACGGTGTCTGTTTCTTCTGGATCAAGGCCAAGCTGCGGGCAGATGGTGAGGGCCAGATCGGCCCCCAGTTCCGAATGATCGCCGCCACGACCCTTGGCGATGTCATGCAGAAGGACGGCGACATACAGGGCGCGGCGGGACCGCAGATCCTTGGCCAAGCCATAAGCGAGCGGAATTTCATCCGCCATGTGCCCGGCTTCGATCTGCCCCATCATGCGGACGGCCTCGATGATGTGCTCGTCCACAGTATAAATATGATAGCTGTCGAACTGCATTTGCCCGACCACGCGGGACCAGTCTGGTAGCAAACGACCCAGAAGACCGGTTTCGTTCAAGATGGGTAGCCAGAACGGAACATTCTTTGTGTCGTCGGCGCTCGGTTCGCAAAGCAGATTCAGAAAGATCTGGGCCGTTTCCGGATCATCCCGCAGCTCGACGGCATGACGTTCGTTGCGGACAAGTTGCTGAATGGCGAGTGGATGCAGTTCCAGATCATGGCGCCGTGCACAGTCCAGCATGCGGAACATGTCGCGCGGATTTTTTGCAAACGTCACTGGCTCGACAGGGCACAGACGACCGGCAATGCGCTCGAAACCTTCGGGGCCGACCAGGGTTTCCGGCTGGGTGTCGCTGGCCTGATCCTGAAGGCGCATCAGGACAATTGGCTGCAGTACATGCGTCAGGCGCATGACGTCACGGGCGGTCAGAAAATAGTGCCGCATGAAGCGCTCGACGCCGCGTTGGCGACCATGGGTTGCATAGCCCATGCGGCCACCAATGACGGGTTGGACGTCAAAGGTCAGACGTTCTTCAGCGCGACCGGTGATGTAGTGAAGATGCAGGCGGACCGTCCAGAAAAAATCCCACGCGCGCCGGGCGCGGTGGGTTTCACGATTGGTCAGGAGGCCAAAGGAAATGAAGGATGGGGTCGGGACGGCTTCGGCAGGGGCTGCCGTCTGGTCGACCGTCGTAATCGCGCAGCCAAGGGCGGCGCGGCCCATCCAGTTCAGGGTCTGAAGGTCTCGCAGGCCACCACGGCCTTCCTTGATGTTTGGCTCCACCATGTATGGATTGTCGCCAAAGCGGCGATGTCGCTGTTCGCGCTCTTCAATCTTGCCCTGCACAAAGCCCCAGAGCGTGTCGTTCTGAAGATCAGCGCCTAAAGCGGAGCGCAGATCCCGGGCGAGGGTGCGGTCACCGTACAGCGGGCGCAGATCAAGCAGGGCCGTGCGGATTGTCAGGTCTTCGGCGACGTCTTTGATGCAGGCACTGATGGAGCGCGTGGCATGGCCGACTCGCAGGCCAAGATCCCACAGGGCGTAGAGAATGAATTCGATTCGGGAGGTGAGGGCGGTGGATGCGTCTTCCGGAATCAGGAAGAGAATATCAATGTCGCTGAAGGGTGCGAGAAGGCCCGCGCCATACCCGCCAGTCGCACAGAGACAGAGCGGCTCGTCAGACGCGCCTTCCTGCTGGGATGACAGGTCCGCCAGCGCGCAGACGACGCTGTCCGCCTGGGCGGCGAGAGCGCGTGCTGCTGCAATTCCGGACATCTGGCGGCTTTCAAACCGCTGACGGATAGCCGCATGGCCATTGCCGAGATGACGACGGAGAATGGAGAGAACATCTTCACGGGATGTCTGCCCCTGGGCTGCAGCATTCTGGAGGGCTGTTTGCAGCGACGGGGTCATGGCTTTGCGGTCAGACAGGGTCGTATCCGTAGCGTCAGCGAAAGGGGAGGGATGACTTTCGCCCCAGAAACCCGCTTTTTTCAAGTCCTGTCTCCTGTGGCGAGCCGTTTAAGATCATATAGCGCGGCAAGTGCTTCCCGAGGAGAGAGATCATCGGGATTCAAAGACGTAAGTGCATCCAGAGCAGGAGAGTGTGGCTCTGGTGTCGCAGGAGCCGGGTCTGGCGTCTCTGCGACGGCTTCAAACAGCGGCAGGGAAGAGCGTGCTTCTGCCTGCTCACGCTCGAATGTTGCCAGTAGGCGGGAGGCGCGATTGACGACGGATTGTGGAATGCCCGCGAGCTTGGCGACATGCAGGCCCCAGCTTTTCCGGGCTGACCCGGGGCGCACCTCATGCTGGAAGATGACTTCTCCGCGCCATTCCTTCACGGCCATGGTGTACGGTGCGAGACGGGGAAGAAACTCCGTCAATGCACCGAGTTCATGGAAATGCGTAGCGAAGATTGTGCGGGAACCGAGTTGCGTATGCAGCGCTTCGAGCGTGGCCCATGCGATGGAAAGACCATCCAGCGTTGCGGTACCACGCCCGATTTCATCGACGACGACGAGGGATTTGGGGCCCGCCTGATTGAGGATGGCTGCGGTCTCAGTCATTTCGACCATGAAGGTCGAGCGGCCACGTGCGAGGTCGTCCGCGCCGCCGACGCGGGAAAACAGTCGATCTACGACGCCGATTCTGGCGCTCTTCGCGGGAACAGGCAGCCCTGCCTGAGCCATGATGACGGCCAGTGCTGTCTGACGGAGGAATGTTGATTTACCGGCCATGTTCGGGCCGGTGAGAAGCATGGCGCGGTGTTCAGGCGGTAGCTTGCAGTCATTGGGAATGAAGCGTGCGTCTGCACTCCCTGATTCCGCCAGTGCGGCTTCTACAACGGGATGGCGGCAGGCAATCAGTTCAAAATCCGTGCCGTCTGTGACGTCCGGGCGGCACCATGAGCTACCTTCGGACAGAAGCGCGCAAGAGCGCAGGACGTCTGCCAATGCTAGAAATTCTGCCACCTCGTCCAGAGCGGGGGTCTGGAGAATATGCGCGCAGAGCTCGGCAAAAAGACGGCGTTCCAGTGTGGTGGCTTTATCTGCGGCTTCCAGAATGGCGCGGTCCAGAGCGGCCAGTTCTTCCGTCGAAAAACGGGCGAGGCTTGCCGTACCCTGACGGAAAGACAGTTCAGGCCGGTCCTTCAGCATCGCACCCGCGGCGGACGGAACTTCGATGACATAGCCGAGCTGGGCGTGATGGCGGATCTTCAAATTGCCGATGCCGTATTCTTCTGACAGTCGCCCCTGAAGGGCTGCGACAATCCGTCGGCTCTCGTCCCGGAGTGTGCGGTAGCGATCCAGTTCCGAGTTAAATCCGGCTGCAATGAACCCGCCGTCTTCGATACGGGCCGGAAGATCTTCGGCGACGGCGGCTTTCAGGCGATCGAGCAGGGTGTCTGCCCTGCCATACAACCCGGCTGTCAGTGTGCGGATCAGCGTTGGGGTTTGTTCGTCGCACACGGGCTGCAATAGGCCAGTAAGGTCGTCTGCCGCGATCAACGTGTCACGAATGGCGGCAAGATCGCGAGGCTGGCCGCGCCCGGCAGACAGGCGCCCAAGCGCACGTGCCGGGTCGGGGGTGCGTTTGAGAATGTCACCCAGTGATCCCACGAGGCCCGGCACGGACTGAAGCCAAAGCCAGGCGTTCTGCCGATCAGTGATCTGTTGGGCGTTAGTGAGTGGCGAGGACAGCCATTGTGAAAGCAGGCGTGAGCCGGCGGCTGTGGCCGTGCGCGAAACAACGCCAAAGAGGCTATATTTCGTTTCGCCGTCGCGGGTACGGAGAATGTCGAGGCTGGCGCGAGTAGCCGGGTCAATGCCCAGAACGCCGCTGACACCTTGTGGAATGGGGCGGGACAGGCGTGGAAGCGCACCAGCCTGACTGCGCTGAACGTAATTCAGCGCCATGGCACAGGCGATGGCCTGTTCGTCCGGGAAGTCTCCCAGCGCATCAAGCTGGGAGACGCCATAGGCGCGGGCGATCAGGGTGCGGGCACTGTCGATGGTCGGTGGGACGGCAACCGGAGCCAGGCGGCTCGCATGGTCAGCAGGAATGAGTTCTGGATCGGACAGGACTTCCGCAGCGTCCAGTCGGGCCATGAGTTCGGGCAACGCGGCTTCGGGAACGGATGTTGTTTCAAACGCGCCAGTCGAAATGTCGATCCAGGCGGCACCGATCATGCTGGACCGGCGACTCCCGGAGCGGGCAATCGCCAGCAGAAGATTGGCGCGTCCGGCTTCCAGAAGTTCGTCTTCGGTCAATGTACCGGGGGTAACGACGCGGACGATGGCGCGCGGTAATGGGCCTTTCTGGCCCTTCTGCGGAGACTGCGTCTGTTCGGCGACAGCGACGCGGAAACCTCGGCGGATCAGGCGGGACAGATAGGCCGGTGCGGCCGCGACCGGCACGCCACACATCGGGATCGGTTCGCCATTATGGTTGCCACGGGCTGTTAGCGCGATATCGAGCGCCATGGCGGCCGCCTGGGCGTCACCGAAGAAAAGCTCGTAGAAATCCCCCATGCGGAAGAACAGCAGGGCATCCGGCTCCTGATGCTTCAGGTCAAACCACTGGGCCATGGATGGCGTGGCATTCGCAGCAGAAGGCAGGGGCATGAACGTGCCGATGGGTCCAGTCTCCGATGGTGAATGGGGAGGGCGGCAAACTACCCTGTCCCTGCCGGTGTGTGAACCGGCAGGATGGATCTCTTATCGTGTCCGGCGTCGGGCGATGCGCGTTTGCAACGCTGCGGCTGCGTCCCGAAGTTTCACGACCTTAAGAGCGTCGAGGAAAATGGCATAAACTATACCTCCAAAAACGATTAGTGCGCCAAGCATCCCCAGACGCCACACTCCGTGCCAGTTTGGCAGATCAGGGGCGACGAATTTTTGGGCTGCAGCCACCCACAGGCCCATCATGATGGCGGCTCCGAGGATGCGTGTGACGCGACTCTTCAGGCGAGGATCTGGTTTGAAGACGTCCCGACGACGAAGCAGAACAGCCAGAATTGCGACATTGATAATGGCTGCCAGGGTGCTGGCTAGCGGAGGGCCAACGTGCGCGAGCGGCTTGTAGAGCGCCAGATTGAGGGCGAGGTTCAGGGCGAGTGTGAAGAAGCCGATGCGGACCGGCGTGCTGGTGTCGCCCTCTGCAAAAAAGCCGGGTGAGAAGACTTTGATGAGCACGAAGGCGGGCAGCCCGAGCGCGTAGGCACGGAGCGACTGAGCGGATTTCATGGCGTCTGCGACCGTGAAATGTCCGTAGCTGAAGAGGCCAGCCATAATGGACGGTGCAAGCGCGATCAGCCCGACGGTGGCTGGCAGCGTCAGGAGCAGTGCGTAATCAAGGGCCCGGTTCAGGCTGGCGTGAAGGGAAACACGATCCTTGTTGGCGACATGACGTGTCAGGAGTGGCAGCAGTGTGGTGCCCGCTGCTGCGCCCAGAACGCCGAGGGGAAGCTGGTTGATACGATCCGCGAAGTAGAGGATCGACGGCGAACCGACGGGAAGGCGGGTGGAGATGATGGTGTCCACCATCAGGTTCATCTGGGTAACGCCGGACCCTACAAGACCCGGACCCATGCGGCGCAGAAGGGCGCGAATGTCCTGTGAGAAGCTCGGCCGAACCAGATGTGGCGCCATGCCTGCGCGATGAGCGGCCCAGTAGAGCGCGCCAAGCTGGACCACGCCGGAAATCGTTACACCCCACGCGCTTGTGAAGGCCACGTTGTGCCAGACATAGGCGCCCAGGAAGATGGCGGCTATGCCGATGATGTTGAAGCTCAGATAGGCTGCAGACGCCGCGCCGAATTTTCCAAGACCGTTCAGAACGCCGGACACCAGAGCGGCCGCGCAGATCATGACCATGTAAGGGAAGGTGATCTGCGTCAGGGTCAGGGCCAGCGCGAAACGCTCGCCCTGAAAACCCGGAGCCAGAATCGAAATGATGAGTGGCATGAACAGTTCGCACAGAACTGTCAGGATCACGAGCCATGCAATGAGGGCTGAAAGTGCCTGTCCCGCGAAACGCAGAGCCGCAGTATGGCCTTCCGTTTCATATTTCGCTGTGAACATCGGAACAAAGGCGGCGTTGAACGCACCTTCGCCGAAGAGGCGCCTGAACATGTTGGGCAGACGCAGGGAGACCAGATAGGCATCCTGTACCGGGCCTGCGCCCAGGAAAGCTGCGAGAAGCTGGTCACGGATCAGGCCCAGAACACGCGAAAGCATGGTCCAGCTGCCAACAGTCAGGAAATTGCGAAGCATTTCCTGTCTCTAGCCTATCCCGCGAGCGGGTAACATATCCTCCCGAGGGCAGGAGGAACGATTTTTATCGCAGAACGGTTTCCCGGGCGTACAGCTTTTCAGATGGACGGGTCATGCTCGGGCGAACAGCGGCCAGACCGATGCAGAGCAGGACAATTTCCAGCGTCAGCATCACACTGGCCCAGAAGATGCCGGGAAGGCCTAGAAAGCTTGAAACGTGATGGGCGACAGACGGTGTGAGCGCGCCGAGAGCGGCTACGACCAGCAGCGGCAGAATAGGGCGGAGAACAGACACCGTCATGACAAGCCTCCTGTCATATTGCTGTCATGAAGCTCGCGTTTTTTGGTGCGCAGCGTCAAGGAAAAAGACGCAACTTCCGATCCCGTTGCTGTGTTGTTTTGTATCATGACCAAAACTTCGTTCACCTCGTCTCCCTCCAGCACTGAAGAACTCATACAAAGGCTGGAGAAGCTTCGGCGGCTGGCCTGGATTCTGAATGCTGCCGTACGCATTCCCGGTTTGCGCCTGCGAGCAGGCCTCGATACGATTCTAGGCTCAGGACTCATAGCCAGAACATGATGGTTGCAGCGAGGCAGATGGCTGAGAAGAAGGCGGTCGGGCATCTGTCATAGCGGGTTGCGACCCGCCGCCAGTCCTTGAGCCTTCCGAA
>Ga0157363_1006382_pt1 | contig 11072 bp, 5 predicted proteins | sample AttsexASBM1_FD_111477 | JGI IMG/M metagenome (GOLD analysis project Ga0157363, IMG submission 111477) | Fungus gardens microbial communities from leaf cutter ant in Ribeirão Preto, State of São Paulo, Brazil - Atta sexdens ASBM1 | ecosystem: Host-associated > Fungi > Mycelium > Unclassified ...
TAAGCAAAGATTCTAGAAATATTGCATTTACTGAACGAGTACGTTAAAATATTATTTAATATGGTATTTAAATATGATATATTTTAAAAAGTTACGATATCGCATTTAAACATTATCTATTTTGAGAAGTTATGATAATAATTTTATATAAAGAATGATTTTATATAGAAGTAAGATAAATCATAAGTATTGACAACACATTTATGGAAAAAAAAATATTAATGTTGTATTTATATATAGATTATTGTCGAAAGAAAACTTTATCATGAACAAACTAATGGTCAATATTTGAAAAGTTTTGACAATGATACATCAGCAAAAGAAGATGACGCAAAAAATGATTGGAAGTACGTAATATAATCAGAAGATATTCTTTAAATTTGATATTATATTATAAATTATATTTTATGATTAAAATGATACTCAAAAAATATCATGCTTATATACTTCGATTTAGCGCGAAGGAAGGGCCTTGCAATGTTAGATCTTCTCATAGCGGCATCTCGTAAAGGTCTCATGACTGATTTAGAGATTAGGCAGGATGTTGATACCATTATGTTCGGGGTATACGTTTATAATTTTTTGTGGATTTTTTAAATATAATATTTGGTATACTAATGTTTATAATATGGTTATAGGGTCATGATATTACAGCGTCAAGTTTATGCTTCATTTTGACATTATTAGCTGAACACAAAGACATTCAGATATTTATCGTTAAATATAAGCTGCTACTCTTAGATAAAGAAATTAATTAATTCACTAACTCCAGGAATTATTTATTAAAATTGTATCAATATTAAACATTTTAACATTTTAATTAAATGTCTTTTTAAACGCGTGCGCGCACAATTCGCTTTCCTATGTATCGACAGATATAAAAAAAATGTACATACACATGTATGCAGTTGATATATATATATATATATATATAGATACATTTAAATAAGAAATGTATTTTTAATTATTAATAATACAGGATCGTGTCAGAAACGAAATCGATATTGCTATGCAAGAGAATGAAGTTAAATTAACTGTGAAATTTTTGAATCAACTATTTAGAAAAATGCATAAAAGAAGCGTTGCCTTTGCAAAATATCGTATCTTTGATATCACGCATATGTGGAGAAGACGTAAAATTACGTACGTATTAAATGAAACTCTTATTGTATTTTTAAATTTATTTTATTTTTACATATATTATTCAATATAATCTTAGATAGCAAAATAATGTTTTGAAAATATTGGTAGATGTAGTTTTGTAGATATATATATATATATAAGAACTAAGTAAGCAAGATTTCAAAAAATCAAAAATTTCTATATTTTATTAATAATGCTTATTTATCCAAAATAAAATATTCAAACATTTTAAATATAAAACTGCTACAATATGTAACACCATGGAATATTAAAAGAGAACCAATATTATTCAGGAAATTAAAATAATTATTACATTTTTCATTAAACAAATTTATAGACACTTATTTCTGCATTAAATAGATACTCAATTCAAATTTTCTTATGTTTTTAATTATTATTTATAAATTTTATTTTATAAATTTTATGCTTTTTAGAATCATATTTAATACCTGCTGGCACGATTGTGATTATTGATATTAACGGAATCCACAAAGATCCCAATTTTTGACCAAATCCAGAGGTATTTGATCCTGATAGATTTTTGCCCGAGAGAATATGAAATCTTCACCCTTCCTCATATATATCATTCAGTGCTGGACCACGTAATTATATCGATAAGCTATAATTTTTTATACTCTTTATATAAACAAATTGCAACAAATATTAAATTATAGGCCAATGATATGTTATGCTGCAAATGAAGATGATGATAGCATCTTTGATACATCATTTCTACTTGGAACCCATTGATTATATAGAGGATGTTCGGTTGCAGATTGATATCATACTTCGTCCTCATCCACTTCGTGTATTTGTTCCTGTTTTGCAAAATTAATACAAAAACAGGATATAATCGATGGATATAAATACTAACTGAATAAATGTTACTATATATAAATACAGTATATAAGTACTGTATATAAATACTAACTATTGGATATAAACAAAGATGTGTGTAATTCGTTCTATAAATATATTATTATTAACAAATTAATTAACAAAATGAAATTCTCTAAATAATAAAACAATCATCAATCAGAAATTTCCGGGCAATTGAGAGCAATAATAGCGCAGAAGTTGTTTGATTGGTTGTTTGATTTTCACATTAGTATATTTCAAATCTACATACATAAAATATCGATCGAACATTTCAGCCATCCGAATTCCATTCGAACCATCGTCAGCGATGAAATAAATACATGTGACATTGTTGGTTGTCATACATCATGTGATGTATTAAATCGAAAAGTGCAGCCAGTAGAATCTCTCCAAATTTAAATTATATTAGAGAGAAACCTAAGAGATTTTCTATTCAATAATGTAATACGTAATTAATTTTTCGAATAATTAGGACAACAAAAATTAGAAAAACAAAAATTTATAAAAACAACTATCGACATTATACAGTATTGAAGATTATTATAAAAAAAAAGTACTTGCGCATTCAATTTTTTTTATTTAATGAAAAGAAAGTGCTTTAAAATATCTAGAGTACAGAAATAAATAAAATATACTCTGATTGTAATATTTTTTTTCGTGTTTTGTCAAAGCCAATCTATTCTAACAAATCAAGTTCACTAAGCTTGTCCATTAAGTAATCAGAATAACGATATACATGATTCATGTTGGATAACTTGTTGCATTCGCGGATGAATAAATATGTATTGTACATTTTTTCAATTTTATCATTAATAAGTAAACTATGATGTTTGCAATTCGAATTGTGATCACAAATGCTGAAATATACATAATATATTTTATAATATATTTTGTAATGTGTATATATCTATTGTAATAATATGATATTTTTTACAAATCTACACAATACAGTTCAATGAAATTCTCTCTTGTTTTTTGAAATATTTCATATACTATGACATGAGTCTATGTTCTATAATATAACATTCTAATACTTTTATGTTTTTATAATATTCTCCCGCTTTCTCTTTTCTTTTCTCCGTTTCTATATACACAACAGTTTTAGATTATTAATTGTAATATTATATGGTAAAAAAAGAACATATTTTTTATTTTCATGTAAAACTTCTGATACAATAACATTTATATTTATTTTTTTTAAATATTTTGTTGCTTTATCTATAGTATACAATATATTTAGTAATTTAATACAGTTTTATAAAAACTATAAAATGCTATCATTTTACGAATTATGAATTAAAAATGAAATTAAAGATAAGAAATAACAGAAATAGAAATAGCATTTAATTATAGAGAAATAATTGCCAACTTTTTGCAAATCTGATTAAATCTCTTACAAAGACAGAAAACTATTTAAGAATGTATTTTTTTTTCTGATTACTTATATACATAAGTATTCTTTTAATAAATATAGAAGCATTGAAAGTTTTTATACCTTTTTGGAGCTGAGAATAAATATCGTAATGAAAATAGAATTCAAAAAGAATAAAGAAATGGATGGAAAAAAAGAAAAAAATAAAGATTTTTTTATAATTAAAAATAATTAAATTTGAATAAAAAAAAAAATTTTTTACTTACCAGTCTTCATATAAATATGGCTCTAAATGTTCGTATGTTTCTAAGAACGTAACAATCTTATAGAAGATCATTTTGAAGTAGTTTCGTCTACTTATGTAAGGGTCTACTTCTTGAATATATTTGAGCAGATCATTGTATGAATCTCTATATTGCGTCCTGTTGGCCATATGACTCATGGAAGACAAAGTCTTTAACAGGATACGTCGGATAGCTTTATATTTGTCGAGTGACAAACTTTTTGTGACGTTCCTGCTCAAGTGTATGATTGCAAATAGCAGCATTACAAAAGTGTCTCTGGGAAACATTTTATAATACATCAAAGCGATTTGCGATACATCGATGGTGATGCGCATTATGTTTTCGTATGCCATCATTTCGTCAGTCCAACCAAGGTAATACCAGAATATGAGTATCAAGTCGCACATAAATGTCGTGTATTCCTCTCCGATGCAATGCAATATCATATGACGTATAAAAGCTTCTCGATCGAGACTAAAAGATTGCACATAATTGCGCAACTCGGGATGACATCGTGGATTTACGCGTAGTTGTCGATATATAACAATATAACGTTTCTCGTATTCCTGAATTATATTTAGCGCATTCATTCCATGCCATGCTTTCGTTATATCAAGGGGCTCCACATGGAACTGATTCTAGTGAAAATTTTTGTTAGAATTTTTATACAAATTTTAGAAATATCACACTTTTTAGAAATATCTAAGTTTACAGTTTTTTTAGAATTTTATATATATATATGTAAAATCTAAAATATTCTAAGATTTCATATTCTATAATTTTTGAAAAAATATCTTAAACAGTAATAAACAATTTACTAATATAAATATGAATACATAAGTAAGTTTAATGCCTATAATAGCCGAAGTTGGATCCAGTTTCGATTGTTATAGGTATTTAAAATAGCTTAAACTTTTTCAGATTTTATAAAATTTCATTTAAAAATTATAAAAAATGAGAAATCTTGAAAATTTTTAGAATATTTTAGAATTCACACACACACACACACACACACACACACACGCGCGCGCGCGCGCGCGCATATATGACAGTCTTAAAAAAATGTATAGTTGCTGTAAATAAATGTACAGTTTAGGTTACACTTCATAAATTTTATTGTTTTTTAGATACGTTGTAGGAGAGTGTGAGAAATTCCTCACAAAAATTAAATTAAGTGGGAGATTGATTTAAGAGATATAATAAATTAAGATTTCATGAATTGCGAATAATTTTGGTAAATATTGAAGACAACAAATTCAGTTTTGATAACCTTAATCTTGATATATGTTATCAAGGCCTAACTTTGAGTGATCTTCACAAAATTTCAGTTGATGGTAATTTGTTAAGAAATTATGATTTATTAAAGACTGAAAGTTGATAAGAAGAAAATAAAAAATCCTTGTGGAGCCATACAATTATAGACTTTGTTTTACCCCATTACATGTAACTTTGTGTTTGCTGGATAAGGAAGTATGTAAAGTAGACCTCGCTTCCCGTAGAAAATTCTAAATTAAAGTTAATAAGCTCTGCAAGCCTTATTATAAGACTTTAATTTGTTATACCTTTTAAAACAGAGCCATCTCTCATTTAATTTTTGGATAGGAAATTACTCAGGACACTCATCTACAACATATTTAAAGAGTAGTAAAATCGGTATAAATTAAAAACTGCACATTTATCTAGATTAGATTTACTTTGTTTCTAGAAAGTATTCTATTATAAACACTTCTAGTATTCTATTATATGTGTGGCAGTTGAATGACACATAATATTTATTTTCTAACACTAGTATTATCTATTAAAGAATTTTTCCTTCAACTCAATACTTAGAAAACATGAGAAATTTTCTAAAAAATTATAAAATCCTAAATAGCGATGTGTTGGCATGTTGCTTCCTGAATATGCACTGCTAACTATGTATCAGAATTGCAACAATTGAATCACATTTGTTAAAAACTTGATATTTTTATGATAATCTTGGGTAGCAATTTACCAGCAATTTGCCGTCAATTTTACAATCATCATCATCAAGATTCGTATTATTACCGTCATATTGTCACATAATAATATATGTAGAATCACACAATGCTGTTATATTGCTAAATGTAATATTGATGCAGCTCTTGTGGTTAAATATTACTGGCAGTACATATTGGGTTGTTCGGAAAGTTCGTGCCGATTTTGAAGGAAAATTGAAACGCAGAAATTAAATTTCATTCATTAAATTTAAATCTTTTTTAGCGGCACGAACTTTCCGGACGACCCAATATGTTGCCAGCATGTTGCTACAATATCGTTCAAAATCGTTGTCGTTAAAGACCGTGTTCGTATATTACTATCAGTTGTCAATGCAATATAATATATATAACGGGAACTATAGATTTTCAGTACAGTCTACTACTAGTAATCAATTGGCAGTAATATACGAACATGGCCAAAGAAAAATCTATGGCAAATTGCCGGCATCATAAGCAATCACAGATTTGTGCGATTTTGTTAACACGCTTTGCTGTTTGGGATAATTTAGAAATTTTGAAAATTTCTAAAATTTACATAAAAATTCTGAAGAATTATATAAAAACTTCTAAGAAAAAAACTTTACCATAATCGATATGCGTAATATATCATATTCTGTTAATTCCAATACATTTGAAATATATATACATTTCACTATGTCATCTATAAATTTTATCCATCTGGTTATTTGGAATTTTGAAAAAGTTGAGTTGAGTCTTCTTAACAATGATGCTTTTTTGATTAATACTATCATTAGCACTATAAATTTAGTTTTTTTTGTGCAGAGCATTTTTTGCACAAGACTTCGTACATGTGACAATACATCATCCATGCTGATCTCTTCAATACAATCACTTATTAAATAGGGAATATAAAGTTCATTTATTACATCATCTGCAGTCATCATCTGTGAAAAATTTAGGAATAAAATATTAAAAAAATTTTTCAATAAAATGAAATTAATAAAAAGAAACAGAATATAAAAATAGAAACAGAATATAATAATGTATGTGTTTCAATCTATGTTAACAATACTTTCGTATGAAATCTCATTTGAATAATATAGAAGAAAAACAATTTATTGTTTAACGAATACAATATTTAATTCCGCAGATTTCAATTATTCGTACATATAATTAAACTTGTATGATTATTATATAATTTAAAAATAATAGTGTATAATATATAAATAAAATTTATATACATAATTTTTTATAGAAACATCGATATGTTAAATATTTTGATATATAAAATATTATATTAAATACTGATATTTAATATATTCTTTATATTAATATTTTAATAAAAAATAAAAATATTTTAATCTAAAAAAATTTGTCTTTTAAAATAAACATTGATTCATAAGGGGCTGAAAATTATCGACATTACAGTTATAAAAATTTCTGAATTAACTGAACAGAATTAAAAATCTTTGTACAGGATTAAAGTAGGCAAAATTATAGGAGAGATGGTGCAGTAGATTTTATACTAAAATGAAAAAAAAATTAAAAACTTAACTTTTCTTCGATTTTAGTATAAAGTCCGCTACATCATCTTTTATAATTTTGCATCTATTTTAAAACTCTCTTAAAGTCTTGTAAAAGAATTTTTGATTCTGTTCAGTCAAATATAATTGTTCATACAAATATTCCATAATTTTAGAAAGAAAATATAATGTATGTAAAAATGTTTTGCATGCATTTTTTAATATCGTATAACTTGTCTGATCAATTATTTTATAAAAATTATTTTCTCAATAGTATTTAACTAGTTTGTTTTAAATTATTCCAATTCTAATGATATAAACAGAAATTAATGCGGGATTTTATATTTTAATATAAATTTTTAATATTATATAAAATTTATATATAATTATTACATGAAATATGTCTATATATGAACATATTTCCTATATAATTTTATATAATTTCATATAACTATAAAATCTTTTTTTTTCCGCGTAAAAAATAATAGTTGATAGAATTTTATCCAAACATCTGATATGATGTGATCTGATTTAATGTAATGTAAATTTTTTAATTTAAAAATTTAAACTCATAATGCTTTCATTTACAATATTATATATTACCTGATAATCCAACACTTTCGTTATAAATGTCTTGTAATTTATATGCCATTCCGTGTCTTGCTTTAAAATCATATTTTTCAGAATATATATTAACACGTTACATTGACCCTTCTTCAGACTGTAGTAGTTTCGTAAAAAATATGCAATCATATTGTGTTGGAATAAAATACTGTTAGAAGATTCAATATTATCTAGTTCATAAAATATCAATTTGCTTAATACTGCTTTTGGGTTTAACAGAATAAAGATTAAGAAAGAACGACATCTCTGAGCGATAGCATTCCTCATTGATTGTGAGTCATTGAATTTTTCAACAAGTAAATTTCGCCATATAAATGCGTCAAAGGACTTTTCATTATATAGATCTTCTAGACAATTGTCATCAAAGTGTTGCTTCATGCATTTTAATATAACGAAGTGTAAATCATGTTCTTTTAGATGATTCAATATTTTCAATACCGATACATATACTTGATACTTTTTTGCTTTAGTATGTAAATATGCGAATTTATAATAAAGATATTCAAGTATAACGTAGAAGTCATTAAATCTTAATAAATTTCTCTTTTGTTTGATAAAATCTAATGTACATAGTTCCCACTCTTCATAGCGCATAATTAATTCCTTCATACCATGTAGTTTGCCTTCGGTGATTCTATGACAGAGTTCTTGAATAGTTAAAATATATTCTTCAGATTTTCTTGAATCTATAAGTCGCTTCAGGCAAAAGTATGTTTGCTCGTTTTTTATCAAAAAATCATTCTGTTTCATAAATTCTTTAAGATCGTGACAGTCTATGATGATAGAACGATGTAGAGAGATCACAGTGATCTCATTAGCATAGACAGACTTCCAAACTCCGTATTCGAAATAATTAACGCACCTGATTTGGTTCAGAAGTACAGTGGCCAATTTATGATCTAATCTTACTATAATAGATTTTATCTCGTTGGCAGGAAATGTTTGATGATACTTCGCATAATTATTATAGTAATTGCCATATGTAAGCCTAAAAAATCTTGTTAAATTATAATTTTCTAAGTAATTTTTGATTTTGCTATACATGCACATCTTGATACAATGAAGTATGTTCTTTATTAAAATACCATGTTGTAAGTACTCCTCAATAAGTAAATTATGAGTGACATTAATGGGATTGATAATCAAATGTAACAATATTTCAAAGTACATTAATAATTTCTGAAAGCTTTTCGTCACATTTTCTGCTGATATGGTGCCTAAGTGCAACCATAAGCATTTATTATATAATTTATAGATTAGATGGAAAATAAATCGTTTAGCTCGTGTGATTGTCAGTTCGGATATGTGTTTAAATGTTATGTCCAAGATTTCTACGCATAGATCTAATGGTATGTGAATGAGCGATTCAATCAGCAAATCCTCGCATTTAGAGTGCCATATTATCTGTGTACATTATACAAATGAAATATATTAGAAACGAATAATATTATAAAGCATATATATTTTGTGTGTGTGTGTGTGTATGTGTGCGCGCGCGCGCGCGCGCGCATGTGTGTAAGTACATTTTGCATCTCATGCGTATATATATATATATATATACATGAATAAACATATATATATGTATATATACATACAGGGTGAATCTTAATCTGTAATGTTTTATCATGTAAGATAAATTATCGATTACAAAAAAAAGAGCATAAGAGATCACGCGTAAGGGAAATATTCATTTCTCATGATAAAATATTGGTAAATTGTTGGTATAAATTAAGATTCATCTTGTACAAAAAATATATAATATGCTTAACTTCTTCATTATTCGATCATATTTTTCTCTTATTGCTACAGAATTATTATATATTGTTATATTAACTACATTATTGTTATATTAATTCCTTATGTCAATATTTAAATAAAGATTGTACAGAAGGGATGAATTAATTTAAGTTAACGTTCAAGGAAAAAATTTTATTATTTGATAATTTTTTTTAACTATACGAAGTAAAATTATGAAATAAAAGAGATCTTTTTCGTTATATTATTGTTATTTTATGTGCTTTATCAATTATGAAAGAAAAAAAAACTAAAAACACAGCTAATATCATAAAATATTTCGAGTCTCTTTCTTATATTCCGATTATATTCCGATATTAAATACTAAATAAGGGAACATTTATTGGTTTACTGGCCGTAATCGTATGTATTATATTAAGAATTGACCAGTCGAGTATTCCTCTCTCATTCGACTGTAAAAAAGAAATACTCGACTGTGATGATTAATCAATTTTTATAGATTATGACGTACGGCGAATATACGATTACAGCTAGTATAAATGCTCCTTAACATCTCTTCGACATATAATTAACAAAAAGGAAAAAGTCAAAATTTTTAAAAATGTTTACTGTTCAGTACGTTTATAACGTAACCAGAAATTGTTATTTATTAATTATTAATAATGTTTATTATAAGATATGATTGTTATTGATGAATCACCTGTATGAACAGATAAGGTGATAGAGTAGGCCAGATACCGACTGCGTGGCCAAATAGCAAGTCGTGTTTAAGAAGGGACTGCGAGGTAAAATTCGTATTCAATAACAAATAATTGTAACATTTGGCGAAAGTTGACAAATAACTAGATTTCCTTTTGAGATCGCTGGAAATCTTAATATCATACATTCTGAGTCGATTTCCCAAAAAGGAAGTAATTATTCTTAATATTTCATCAATGAAGCATGAGCTTTGCTGCAAAGCTCGAGACGAAAAAAGTTTTAATTGGCCATATTGTTGCTGTAACACTGTTAACATAACTGTCATGTCCTCTATAGTAGTCTGATCAAAAATAATTTCATCCATTTTGAACAAAAACCTGAGAAATTTAAAAAAGAGAGAGATAAAGAGACTCTTTTTTATTAATTAATCTTAAATGTAGTAAGTAGAATGTATAATAAATAATATTATATATGTACATATATGTATATACACAATAGGTACATACATAAAATATTAAATACACATATACATTTATAAATATGTATAATACTAAAGAATAAATAATATAATTAAAATAATTTTATTTTAGTTTTATTATTCATTCATTATATTAAAATAACCTATTTCTCAATATACATATATTGTTTAAAATAGAAAATACAAATGTGACAATATTAGAAGTGTAATTCTTGTTCCATTTTATAATATAGTACTTTTGTAAATTTTATTAAAATAATTATTTAAAAAATTAAAGATGAAATCTTAATTAAAATTAAAAATATAATTATATATATTTTCTCCATATTAAAACAA
>Ga0157363_1006383_pt1 | contig 11072 bp, 9 predicted proteins | sample AttsexASBM1_FD_111477 | JGI IMG/M metagenome (GOLD analysis project Ga0157363, IMG submission 111477) | Fungus gardens microbial communities from leaf cutter ant in Ribeirão Preto, State of São Paulo, Brazil - Atta sexdens ASBM1 | ecosystem: Host-associated > Fungi > Mycelium > Unclassified ...
AGTGGAAAAGGATGTAAGAAAATGCATACATTCATTTGTAGTAGATATACTTCAGAACAAAGATGTGAAGAGGATAGAAGAATTATCTGAAATAACGCAAAACTTTTATCATGTGTTTGGAAAGCGTCTGGAAAACAGCACCAAATATTCAGGTTTTAATCTATTATATATATTTACTTGTATTATCCTGAACATTTATCTTGAATAATTTGAAGTTTATCTGTTTTATGCTATACCTAGTTTATGCTATTACAGATATACCTCCAGATATTAAAGAGAAGTTATTAGATTATGTCGAAAGGTATGCAATGACTTTGTTGTACAGAATCCTTTTTTGTCCTCCATTCACGACAGATGAAGAAAAAGACTTAGCTATACAGAAAAGGTGTATATCATAATTTTAGAACAGCTTAAACTATTTATACAACATATTATAATTTATTTTTTCTTAACAGAATACGACAATTAAATTGGGTTAGTGGCAAGAATTTGGAATGTAGGATTCACGAGACAAGCTCGGAAGTTAGAGAACTTGTTTATACATCTATCACAGGTTTGTTATAGGCCTGTTCTTTTTAGTTTAATTTCTTGTACAATTCATCTTTTCTTTTTTTCTCTTCAATATGGAAAAAAAAGAAAGATGAATTGTACAAGAACTTTAGGTAAAAAGAACAGTTCTTATATTACTAAATGAAATCACATAACAGTCAACAATTTTGCAATTCAACATTGCAACGCAATATGAGCACTAATTTCTTTCAGATCTTTTAAATATGGATTCCGCTAAAGCGCCCCAAGAGAAACTGGCCTGTGTAATTCATTGTTGTAGAAATATATTTTTGTTGTTGCAACAGTCTGTTGATGGACCTGCATCTGCTGATGAATTCCTTCCGGCGCTTATATTTATCGTTTTAAAGGCTAATCCTGCACGCCTCAAAAGCAATATAAATTTTATCACAAGATTTTGCAATGCCAGCAGATTAATGACTGGAGAAGGAGGCTATTACTTCACAAATCTGGTACAGTTATATATATATTAGAAATTTCGCAAATTTCTTTTATGCTATCTCGAAGACAAGAGATTATTATTGTTTTTAATAATAACTATTCGTAACATTAGTGTTGCGCAGTGTCATTTATCGAAAACTTAACTGCGGAATCCTTGAATATGGCTGAGAAGGACTTTAATGCATACATGTCAGGAGAATGTGTTCCAGCTAACACATGGGAATCGGCTCTTATGATATGCGAAGTAATATTTGTGATATATATTTATAGTTGAGAATTGATTACTCATAAATGTAATTTATTATATAATGTTAAATTTATGTTTAATTTACGTAATTAAACGTAAATTTATGTTTAATTATTGCAGAGTTTACACTTCATGTGCGAAGATATAACTTTATTAGATGACTTGCAAACTAAAAATACTGACATTATAAAACAAGCGGAAGAACTGAAAAATAAAATGATAGATTTCAAAGAGAAGATCAGAGAAGATGTAGATAAAGTAATTGAGAGAACACCGCTACTAATATCGCATAGTCAGAGGGTACCTACTAATTTAGATAGCGAGGATATTGAGAGCTATCAGCTACCCCCGCCAATTATTCCACAGGTAAGAATGAGATAGGTGAAAATTAGATGTAATTTTTCTCTTTGAATTACATCTCACATAAAACATTTTAAATTTCCTAACAGATATATCCACATTCTGTCGATAATATGAATGGTGGCGTAATGATGGATTTGTCGAGTGATTTAATGAGAACGTCACTAGTAGAAGATTCTGTAACGCCATCTCCAACATTTGACTTTCCATCCTTCATTGGCGATGATAGTCTGGAAGTTAGCAAAGGCGAGGACGAGACTAGTCTTATTAGCTTAGATACTCAGTCCGATCTTGCATCTGGCGATACCCAACTCTTTAAGAAGCATATGACAGACAGCTTATTAGATGAGTGCCCTACACCCGAAGCAAATCTACCACCCGTTTTAAAACCAATTAGCTCGGAAGATTATCATGGCTTTACGATTCAAGGATCAAATATTCCGACAATCCCATGCAGCACAGGTGATTCATCTTTAACTCCGGCCGAATTGAATTCCGGTTACTATCAGAACATGTAGTATAAGTTAGAGAAATGTGATCTAAATATTATTTATGCGGAAAGCATTTAATAAACTTCGATTGCGATAGCGTTTCGATTAAAAAAAAATTTTTTGATAATCTTTTATCGCAATTTTATTATTTTGTATTTATATAGACTTTATTATAGATGTATAAAACAGAAAGAATAATATAGTGATGTATGGGAGTCTCTTTTGACGCTGAACTGAAAGATTACGTTTTACAATTAAGTTGCTGTGATAAAATCATTCACAATACTAACATATCTGAATTTGATTTAATATTTTTGTGATAAAAAACAGTAAAAACAACGAATAGATTGCATAAAAAATTACAATTATTAAATATGTTTTAATCTGTTGCCTATTAAATATATTTCCTGACGTTATTGTAAACATATTTCCACGTGAGAATTTGTGTCTTGAATTTTAGCTATATCAATCTCTTGGCATACTGGATTATTTCGTAAATCTAGTCTTCTTAAATTTTTGTGCCGTTTTATTAAGTTGACTATCTCCTTCATACTCACTAACTTATTATTTCTCAAAGAGAGAACTTCGAGATTATATAGAGTAGGAAAATGTTTCAATGATATTAAGCCATTGCTGGACAGTGATAATTTCGCGCATCGTTGTAATGTGGAAAGCTGATATAAAGAATTCTCTAACTGGTTTGCACCAAGATTCACTTCTTTAAAGAAACTAAAATAATGATTATTGTGCAATTTCGTCAAATCTAATCCTGATAAATCAATCTTTGACTGTATTTCTAAATCGTTTTCTTCTTTCCACATTTCAAGTAGTTTATATTCCACTAAAAGTTTGCTTCCTAAAAGAACAGATAATATTGATAGAAGCATAATAATCAAATAAAAACCAAACAGTTAATAGTATTACTAAAAAAATAAAATGAATTATGAATATTTCATTATAAAAAACATTACTTACGCAAATCTTTGTAATAATTCTTACGAAGACTGTCAATTTTTGATAGTGCCGATAGATTATTTAATATATCATTATAAAATTTGTTGAAATCGATCTTTTTCATCAGTAATGTACTAGTTAGTAAGGCCCACTTGTTATTTGGTTCCATTTCGGAAAGTTGGTTATAGCTCTTTAATTGTTTATTTAATTGTTTATCGTTGCTATTTCGTTTGTGCAAGCTTGAATTATCTTTGTAAATCCATGCACCTTCTAACTCTGAATACAAAAGTTGATATATTGTATCTTGCAGTTTTATAGCAACTTCTTTGGCACTATTCAAATCTTCTAAAGATCTTGTGAACTCTGCGATTCGTAACTTGGCAAATTTTTCATCTGGATATAATTGCCATTGTGCATCAATAGTTTCGCCATTTACAATTAATGAAAGTAAAATTGATTTAATCAATATATTGTTGTCAATAACAACAATAGCGGTATCTTTCGTAATTTGAGCACGCCATAATCTACAAGTTGTCATGCACTTATCTAGAAGCCATCTCTGATAGAACCATGCGCTAGTGTCATTGGGATCAGTAAATGTTGCATTCATGACTAGATCAAGTTCTGAAAAATATTATATCATTATTTATCAGGATATAAAATACAGCACAAATTACAAACAATTTACCCTCTCTGTATTTATCGTCTACAATTGGTATTTCTTCAGACGTAGTGCCAAACATTTTAGTTAATATTCGACTTCTATAGTGCCAAGACGAGTAATTTGAAAAGTTATTCAATATTTTTGTGGTGGAGAATTCAAACTCTTCCTCGTTAGAAATCCCAGCTTTTTGCACAACAAACTCTCTGTAATCCCAGCAGTGAACTACAGTAAAAAGAAATATATATTCAAATATGTGTCAATTTGTTGAAAGAGCATATAGCAAGATGACATTATTTATCATTATGACATTTTGATGGCAAAAAAAACATCATTGTTAAATAATTATTTGCTACCTGGAAGTGATGTTGCTATATAATAAGTATACATTGTAACATATATATAATTATAAATATGACATACTAACAATTTCTTTCATCTATATTTAGGCATTTTGCACACAGAGATAATTCTTTCTTCCAATCTGGTTCGGACATTCGTTCCATCACCCAACATCTTTGATGCCACACACTATAGGACTTGGGATTATCTCTGAGACACTGTTCAGTCAAGCTCATTTCATTCTCAAGCAGCTGTTTATAATCTTCTTCATTACTGCAATTTCATCATTAAGTTAATTTCATTCACCTCATTAATCAGATATCTTAATGTGTTACCATTCATTATTCTCGAAAAATTCACGACGAATATTCCACAATGTATAAATGTCCGAGTTGTTCAACAGCATACGCTTGGTGACTAACAACAACTCATCATCCCATTTCTTATCTTTTCTCTGAAATGTAAATGATATAATGATCGTGTATGAAAATTGCTATAACAAATGCTACTTCGTATACATGATAAAACAAGTTGAAACCTTTTGAAATATTGTATTAATGTCAGTCTTATATTGGGCCACTCTGACCGCTCTTTCCCGTTTTTTTATTTCCTCCTGTTCCGCTGTCGTACGCACCTTCACTCGGCCATGCTAAAAACATTATTTTTCGAACACATATAAATCAAATTGATAAGCTGTCTGTCATTGCATATCTGTTTAATAAAATAGCACAAATTCCTTCAATGCGCAATAAAAAAATATCATGACAATATATACATTAATTAATCAAGTAAATATAATTTTTAAAAAGTTGCTCTTTACCATCTCGAATATTTTTTGTTCGCTCGTGAGTCAATAACAGTCAGCAAATTTGTTAGAATGACGATCATAGAACATGTACTATGACGATTACATTTGGAGTCACCAGATTCTATAGACCAATTGCGATTTCTAAACGTGTACCTGAAAATCCTGAGTGCAGATGCAATATATGAAAATAGGTTAGGAATCTTGAAATAATTAGGAATATTTAAATTTGTTAACTCTCCTTGCGATCTCGCAATTTTAAAGTTCATCTTAAGAAAGCACCGTGAACTTTTCAATGGACATCTCTTTTAATTTTCAAATTTATTAAGGAAAAAGAAAATGCAGAACAGAAAAAAGGAAAGAAGATAGAAAAACGTACAGAAAGTGCAACGAAGAAATTCGCGCGATTTGTAATGTGAATGTGAACTTTACATTTGCATTGTGGATGTGGCTTAATATACGTGCACGTGACATCGATCAGCTGGCAGAGTGACAGATCCATCGCTCATCGGTTCATTTAAAATGGCATCCACCACGGTGGCGACCGCTACGATACGAGCTGTGACAGGGAGAAAAATTCTTCCGACTCGCGCTGCGCTCACCCTGGTTAGCGTATTATTAATTATATACTCCTGCATTCACGTTTTTCATATCTCCCCTCTCCTTTTTTTTTTACAAAAAAGCAATTGTTCCGATTTGCTCCGTACTCGCGTTGCAACCTTTCAACGTATCCGCATAGAAAACAAAAATAAAGAAGCTTGTAAAAAAATGTAGAATATTCGAACAAGTTCATTTTGCAATTTCCATTACATTTAATAACGAATTTTGCGATGCGTCTTAATTCTAATTGCGTAATTGTCTGTGCTCTACTATTTCGCAACATTGCAACATATCAAAATGAATAATAAATCTTATCATTCTCAAGGATACATTTTATGTAAATACATTGATGAAGAAATATTTTTACATTTTAGACACCCAACGCTGTTAAAAAAATTAAGGAGATTTTAAAGGATAAGAGCGAATATGTAAGTATAGGTGTAATATATGACTTATACATATAACAGTAATTGAGAAATGTGTAATTTTAATAATTAGGACACATAAAGATTTATAACGAATTCTTTGAGCTTTAAAAATATGTACTAGAATGTAATGTAAGAATTAATGTTTAATCTGTAGATTGGTCTGAAGGTTGGAGTACGGCAACGAGGATGCAATGGTTTGAGTTATACCCTAGATTATGCAAAAGAAAAATCTAAGCTTGATGAGGAAGTGATTCAGGATGGTGTTCGTATATTCATCGATCGCAAGGCACAGCTATCTCTTCTCGGAACAGAAATGGATTACACCGAAAACAAATTAAGCTCCGAATTTATATTCAATAATCCAAATATTAAAGGGACATGTGGATGTGGAGAAAGTTTTTCAGTGTAGTAAAATTTAATATGACACATATTACCATAGTCTTGTGTGATAAAATTATAATTTCTAGTTAGTTAAATTTAGGATCTTCAAAATACCTTGTAATATATAACTGCATATTTTTGTCTTTTTTCACAATTGAAGGACTGAATCTACAATGCAACAGATATATGTAACAATTGTCACGATTTAACTTATCATCTATAAGTTTTGTATATACCTTGCCATATTATGTATGTATCTCATTATATAATACACTAATTATATAGTTTATTCATGATGTGTTCATTGTAGGAAAATTAAAGTTGTATTAAATCTTTAATTTCTTTTTCTTTTTTCTTATTTGATATAATATTGAGAGTACAATATAATTTTAAAAATGTGTCAATATATATCTATATTTTTAGATGAAAAATGTACTATTTTTAGAAATTTTGCATTTGTATAGATTTAAAACTTATTTTAAATCATTTCTTATAATGAACTAAATGCATGTGATAAAAAATTGACGAATCTTATGTTTGATACAAAAATATTAATGTTAAATAAATAATAAAAAAGAAAAAAAGTAAAAGGAAAAAAGAAAGAGAAAAAAGAATAAAAAATATATTTCTGTTCCTCATAATTATATATAATTTTCAAATTTGTTTTAAAATAAAAGTGATCTTTTAAGACTACTTTAAAAGCGAAGTTATCATTATATGAGATATTAATATCTCATCGTAGAATTATATTATATATCAAAAGAGTTTAATGGTATTTCCGGGAATATTTAAACTTGTTCAGTTTGATCACCTTTCAACTTTTTTCTAGGCTATACAATTCTTCGATTTTTGCATAAACCATTTCGTGCGTTATTAATGTAACATAAATTCTCAACTTTTATATCCCTATTCATAGTCGGGCCTTATACTTAAGATTTCTTAAATTTATCTTCAGATGTTCTGCGAATTATTTATTTTATTGGCTGAACATTGATTGAACATTTAAAGATGAATGTCAAAATAAAGACTTAGTATAGATTAAAATACACAAACGATCGGACAATAGTAGACATATTTGTATGACTAGTAAGATACATATATCCGTCTTTGACGGATCATAGAGTTTATAACTCACAAAAGTTGCGACCAAACCGTCAACCTAGACGTAGACTGAAACCAAATACAATAAGAATAGAGTCAAAAGAAGATGAAGAAAACATTTAGCAGCAAAAAATGAAGAAAATAGTTTTAGTAAAGAAGAAGAAATTGAAGCAAGAAATAACATACTGCAAGTGAATGATTATGACCATTTGTCATCCGAGAATGATATAGAAGAACTTAAAACTTTGGCATCAAAAATAAAAAAGAAGGAAAACTCCTTAATAACGGCGGAAAACGAAATCGAGTGGGACCTCATATTTATTGATGAAATTAAGATCAACCAACAACAGAATTTATTTTAATGAAATATTAATGATATATTCTATTCAATAAAAATAAATTCCAAAATATCAAGATACCCTGACGGAAAAAAAAAAGATAATTTTCTGACGGATGAGCTAAAGTTAGAAAAAAAAGCTCGGGACTTATTCGGAGATCGTTAAAAATAAACAAGAAGAAAAATTTAACTGATATAAATTATCATTTCAATAAGCAGGATTACCGATGGATAAAGGGTCCTCTACAAGAAACTAACAATTCTAATCGAGTATTCTCCTTATATTTGATTGTGATTGGTTGGTTTCCTACGACCTAAAACTTCACGATTATCTACGACTTCTACGTAGAGGATCCTTAAGTGTTAATTATTAAATCTCGTCGAGTGGAAACTAATTGGGATGAAGCTGGAATCCAAATCCAAAGAGAAACCTGAAACAGAAGAAAAAATAATTAATTTACCGTTGAAGTAGAAGTTAAATTTGAATAAAATTAATAATATTATCCGCTAATGAGAAAGTTATTTAGAAAGACAGAAATAAAAAACGAAACGTAAAAATTAAATATTTCATCGAAAAACGATAATAATTCAATTCACAATCTTTAATTTCTAATGCAACAATATAGTGACATGGACTTTAGTGTATGTTGTATGTTGCATGATGTAGTATTGGCGCTTACTATCGCCGTCGTCACCGTTTGCCAGTTTATCCTCTTTACATGACGTATAGCATGCCGTAAGCGTCTGTGAAATGGCATCCCTGATTATTCTGACGTCCACCTACGTGTACATATTTATATTTGATCTCATTCTTTTTTCTTTTATCTTTTTTGTAATGCTGTTTTATTCCGAATATCTGCAAGGGTCATTTGAATATCCGCCATAATCGCGAAATTCATCCTTCTATTTTTTTTAAACTTAACTCCTAACATGGTATTTACGACTTACAACTTATAAAATAACAATTTTTGATGATGATAATATTATTGTTGCGTGTCTTACTAATTTAATTGTGAATTCAAAATCTCTCGATAGATCCGCTGAAAGTAATCTTGCAGAATTAATCAGATAGATCTCGGTATTTAATTCTTTTATATATAGCAATAGTGTATGAGATGTCAATGTCTCATAAATCATATGTTTATATTGTAAACTGTATGTGTGTAAGGATCGATCTCATCAACTCCGATTAACAATTAATTGATCGATTGTTACATTGGACTGATCGATCGCATTTGCTGTTCAGCAGAATTGATCAATCACAGTTAACATTTAATTGACCGATTAGATTAATCGGAGTTGGTTGAGACCAGTCGCATTTAATTAATAAAAATAAAACAGCTCTAAGTCGTATTTAATTAATAAAGATAAAACAGGACTAATTTAATTTCTTTAAAAATTGAATGAATAAAAATTAACTCAGTTAAGATTAAATTAATTCAAATAAAATAAGAAGATTTTTGAAAAACATTTTTATCAAATTAAAATGTCCTAATTTTACTTTCTTGAAATTAGATTATTTTAAACAAAAAAAAACAATTACAATGTAGTTCAAAAATACATAAATACATGATATATAAAGTATGTGTATTAAGCTGCACATTAATGCATCTATATATAAAATATATAGATATTAAAATATGTAAAATATATAAAATAAAAATGCACGGTATATTTAATTCAAATTATAAGTAGAAAAAATTCCATCTTGAAATCTAGCGCGAATTATAAAACATTTCAAATAGACATTCTCGAAGCTTTGTACTTTGAACATATAATTCCTAGAATTTTCAATTGCATGATATAAAAGTCTAGATCGACAACTGACTCATCATTCTTTGCACACAACACAATTTGATTCGTCACAGGAAAATTTGCATGAATCAGTGGACTCAATCATTGTGGTAGTATATGTAGGTTAATGTCATAATTATTTTCACTTTTTATTATTAGGATTGTTATTGAAAATTATTATACATCATCGTTATCATTATATATATATATATTATGATGATATATATATATATATATATATAATCATCATCATTATTATCCGGCATATAAAAAAAAACGTAATAATAGTTACGTCACACCGAGAAGAAATCTCAATTCGAAATACTTATCTGCGCATACACTTGCAACGTTTAGGAAGCTTAATGCGCCAGATGAGTGCAAAGGCAGGACGTAATGAGACGTGAGTTGTTTGGCGTGATATTTATCGCCGATCGGTGGAATGACTTTTCTTTAACGGTAATATCGACGTAGAAAAGAATTTTCACGTTGCGATTGATGAAAAAGAAAATGTTTTTTGATGAAGCGCAGAAATTCGCATAGATAACAAGCGACATCTGCGTTGTGTATAGATGAGACATTTAAATTATTATTACAATATACATTATTATGTCATCATATTCTTACTATTGTTATTATTATTATATTTGAGTTTCAGTTTCGGTGCTTGAAAATATTATTGTATTCGATTGTAATTCGATATATACAAAATGCTCTTATCCTCTTTTTTTCATTTTTAGAGTGAAGAGTTTCGTTCATCAGACGAGCATTCGTCACCCCCGTGAAAACATTCGACATGTCGGCGCGCGTCTGTCTCGTCTGCAGAAGTCTGCAACCATGGACGAGAGTGGCGGGAATAAAATTGGTGAGGTATCTCGAATGGACCGAGAGGAATCAATGTGATGTGTTGACCGGCATAGGATATCGAAGGACAGCAGCGATCCGCACACCAAAATGGTAGGGGGGTACTGGCCAGATCCGGAGGATGGTATAAGAGAAGAAGGGATACGAAACCAGCGTCAGTTATATTGACTTTCTTTTAAGCAACACGCGCGTTACACACGTATACTCCGCGGGAGGATACACATTAAGTAAGTACACGATTTGTTTGCCGAGCACGAGGGTGTGCAAGAGTAACTCACGCTTCGTCGCACTTATCGCGCCGCCTATCCTGCTAGGCCGCACATTCATCGTGAGAATACTTGAAGTACCCAAGTACCGAAACCCGTAAACGTTTCGACAAGCTCGACACCAGATGCTGTGGACATCAAAAAAACTTTCTTGGTACACCTGCGCGTCAACCTGTCGCGTTTTAATTATCCGCGAGTGTGAAGTATTGTTCGCAGCGAAGTTTGTCGAGATTGTATCGAATCGTGTTCCGGTATTTTTAATTTGCACTTTTTCATCCAATTAAACAACACCAATTAGAAGTAACATTACGTCTATGTTAATTATAATTTTGCACTCAATAATATAAATGTAATATAACATATGATGTTATTGAGTGCGAAATTATAACATAGATGTTATTTTTAGTTGATGTCAACTGGGCATTTATTCAATCTG
>Ga0157363_1006385_pt1 | contig 11071 bp, 7 predicted proteins | sample AttsexASBM1_FD_111477 | JGI IMG/M metagenome (GOLD analysis project Ga0157363, IMG submission 111477) | Fungus gardens microbial communities from leaf cutter ant in Ribeirão Preto, State of São Paulo, Brazil - Atta sexdens ASBM1 | ecosystem: Host-associated > Fungi > Mycelium > Unclassified ...
ATTTGTCAAGATCGAAGAAAGTAGACTTAACTTATTTTATTTTTCTATTTTTAGAACAACTAGGGTTAGGATTGATTGGTTACACTGTCACATCAGCCCCAACTTAATGGTGTAGTCACAAGACAGATTATAAGACTTAGGAGAACATAGTAGAAGATTCGAGGACAAATGATGTCATGCAACATGGATCACACATGTTGACCTCATGTTTTACACATGGTGGTTTAGGGTAGGATACACAGTAGTTAGCATGGACCACCTGTAGAACTATATAAGTAGACTAGTTTGTAAAAGAGTTCTCTATTGAGTTCTCTTGTGTTACTCAATACAAGAGTTGTTTTTTTACCTAACTCTAAAGGTTTAAGATCATAACTGTTATAAGATGAGAGTGTGGACAGACTTTGGCTAGGGCTAGGGTTAGCTGGACATAGATAAGTAATTAATTATTAGTCTACAATGGAAGAAGAGCACGTGACCTAGAAGTCATGTGGAATAGTCTAGAGCGGTTTAGAAGGATCGAGAGGAGTTTAGATCAGAGTTAGGGTTAGGAGTGATGTCAAAGGACATGAGTTCCTTATGGTATACACATGGTGATGGAGATTAAAGAGTATGACATCAGGACACATGGATATGGCATGGTGGCCTTGAGGTAGAAGCATGGTGGATGAGTAATAGGACATGAGGTAAACACATTGTTGTAGCACAGACCACCTTGTATGTATATAAATAGAGGAGCAATGTAGTGAGGGCTTTTTGTTGAGTTCTCTTGTAAATCCCCACTACTAGATAGCCAACTGAGAGCTTTGCTGAAGTAAGCAAACTACAAGTGCCGTTCTGGTGAGTGGTTACTACAACAATAACAGCATTGCTATCTCATGGTATACACATGGTGCACTCATGAATGACACATGGACTTTAGGGTAGGTTACACAGTAGAAGTGTAGTTGTAGCATGGACCATCTGTAATAGTATAAATAGGGTAGTGTTATAACCTTAAATCCTTAGAGTGGGATAAAGGTCAAACTCTTATATTAGAGAAGACACAAGAGAACTCAATAGAGAGCTCTTTACAAAATAGTCTACTTTATATACTCCTACAGATGGTCCATGCTAGATACTGTGCAACCTACCCTAAATGACCATGTGTCAAGCATGAGGCCAACATGTAGTGTTCATGTTGTATGATATTATTTTGTTCCAGAACCTTCTACTCTCTTCTCTCAAGTCCTGTGATCAATGCTGTGACTACACCATCAGATGTGACTGATGTGACAGTGTGACAGATCACTTCTAACTCTAACCCCAGAGTTTTAAAAATAGAAAAATGAAAAATAAATCAAAAGAAAAATAAAATAAGAAAGAAAATGAAGAAAAAACTAAGTCCACATTCTTTGATCTTGACAGATAGCAATACAGTGGAGACTCCTTGTTGAGTTCTCTTATGATTGCCCACCACTTGATATCCTACTGAAAGATTTATTGCTTGTGTTGCTATTGGTCTTTGTGACTAGTGGTTATCACAATACTAGCTATACTGGTCACATATTTCAGAATGGAACTTAGAGACTTAGCAGATGGAAAACCACCAGAGAGTGATGAGGTGTATTGTTTCCAATACTGGAGATGGATGTTAGTTTTAGTCAGTTCTCAGAATAACTAATACAGTTTAAACTACCAGATTATATACTAGATATGTTATCATCTGAAATGGAGGCTATTAAGTGAGTTGCCCTGCTTTCTAGTAATTCTTGGATGTTAAGGAGGAGAGGTCCATGGAGTTAACAAAGTCTAGTGAAAACATCTGAGGTGGAATAGGAAGGTGTAATCCACACTGGAAGAGGTTGGGGAGTATAGATAGGGCAGAAGAGATTATCTGTGGGCTGGAATAGATGTGGTTGGAATGGGATGTGACATCAGATATGAATTGAAACCAGATAGATCTGTACCAGAAGAGGATGAGTAGACTAGGAAGAAAGATACCCTCTTTCACAGATATTTGTTATAAGACGAGAGTGTGGACAGACTTTAGGGTTAGGGTTAGAACAGAGATAAGATATAGCAGTAGTTATATTATTAGTCTACGATGAGAAAGAGAGGGCATGTGACTGGGAAGTCACATGTCAAAGTCTAGAATGGTCTGGAAGGACTTAGGGTCTAGAAGGATTGGGAAGAGTCTAGAGATGGAGTGATGTCAAGGGACATGGGTTCCTCATGGTGTACACATGGTACACGCATGTATGACGGAGATTAAAGAGTATGACATCAGGGCACATGGACATGGCATGGTGGCCTTGAGATAGACATATGGTGGATGAGTAATGGACATGAGGACAGGGTATGGACATTAGGGTAGGACAATGCACAGTTGTAGCATGGACCATGGATACTTATATAAATAGTTAGTAGAATACTATTGTGGTTCCCTGTCAAGTTCTCTTGTGAATATACAACTCATATTCCCCATTAGATATCCGCCTTTGAGATTTACCGCTTGTGCTGCTATTGGACACTGGTCTAGTGGTTGCCACAACAATATTCTGAGTAGATCAGATGTTAGAAAAGCATTATCTGTGATGTAATTGGATGAATCTGATGTATATGTGACACTAGCAGATCAGTGCTCATAATATCTTCCAACTTCTTAATATCCAGACTATCTTATTATAACACTTCAGTCCTATCATAATTATATGGACTTAATTTTATATAGTAGGTATATCATATACATGTACAACTCTCTGTATATACATTTTTGACTTCTAGTTATTTACAGTTGTCTACAGTTCACTGGGTGATTTCTAAGTCATCAGAGTTCCTAAGGCTGTTATGACATAATAATATTCATCATCTGTGATCCAAGTACTATCATACTTATGACAACAGCTGTCAGGCGGGGCCACAAATTGTCATATATACAAACTCGGGACTCACTATCTGACATGTGACATGAATTCCTTTGGCTCTTAGAGAAGATTGTGCCAGCCATTGGTATTCCCGAGGAATGCTCAGTAAATTTCCAATGAAGGGGAATTTCCTTGGCCTAGGCAGAAGAGATGTACTAGTACCAGAGTGTTTCGAGGAGGGAAAATGCTCTGCCTACTGTTATATTGTACTCTAAGTTGTTGAGAAATGATTCATATCAATGTCATAGCATGCTCTGTTGGCAACTGGGTGTCATAGAAATGTTGTGAGTGATTGAGTATGGACATTTCTATAGAGACAATTAATAGGACAAAATTTCTTCATAAATATTTGGACTTGTAGAGCACTTATATAGAGTCTTGTCTGTACCTAGGACTTCAGCTTCTTGTGCTGAATCCTAGGTGAGTGCTGTATCTACAATGAATAAGCTAGTTTCTAGTCTAGCTTCTTGTGCTGAATCCTAGGGATTGCTTGCATACATTCATCGTGTCTACAACATCACTGCACTATTTATAATCTATTTCTCGTTATAAGTCAGGACCGTTGGTAGCTTCCTTTTCATTCCTTTTCCGAGGCACTGAGATTTGACCTTATTACAATTATATCTCTGAGTTCAAGTCTATATAGACGACTCGTATCTAGTTCGTAGATTGCAAGCACCACTTAGAGGGCAACACACAATCTGTATCAATTTGCTGAAGCGTGTTCGCAGCCGCTTGAAAGTCCACTCATATCATTCTATCACCCTGACGTTACCCATGACAATCCTTGTCAGAGCTGACCCGGTTTCAGGTTATATCATTGGAATCAGAGTTCTCCCCGGCCTCTCCGTGACGAATTATAATTATACACGCTCATAAACTGATAAACTGAATATCCTCAATTGTATTTGAGACCAGGCTCTATTGGGTCAAACTCCAGAAGTCATAATGCCATACAAAACACACAGATACTCCCGGCCTAATGGTCCAAGTATACCTCGACGCCTGAAAAGACAAGTGTGCTTAATTATTCTATGTATATATTGGTGCTCAGTCTAATGACTTAAGATTCTATCTAAATGCGCACAGATTCAGATGGAGTAATCGCAATGCTTCCAGCTCATAGATCGCTGTTGACAACATGGATCACACGTTCATCCACGTGTTCTTCACTTGAGATTCCGTTGGCTATCTTTGTTTTCGCAGCTTCATCTCTCAAAATAGCCTCATTCACCATTGCATGTTCAGGGTGTGGTGGCTTGAAATTAGTGAGCTGATATTCTAGTTGTTCCTCGAAGATTGACCTCTCAGATGCCGCAGCGAGGAGTCCGAGGAAAGGAGGGGATGGGTTGAGAGGACGGGTGCAGAATTCGGGGTGAGCCTGTAAACCAACGAAGAAAGGATGATCTGGATGATAATTCAGAAGAGCTCAGCATACAAAGTTTGATTCCAAGTTGAGATCAGACATACCTTTCAGCTCGAGTATTTGCATACGCTCGCCCTTTTCATCTTTGCCGATGAATGACAACCCACTCTGCTCGAATCTATCGACAAGCTCTGGATTTACTTCATAACGGTGCCTGTGGCGTTCCCAGATCTTCCCCGTACCACCGTACAACTTCCGAACCTTGGACCAATTTTCAGAATCCGTTTCAAAGACTGTGGGCCTTAGGCCAAGACGCATAGTACCGCCCATATGCGTTCGTGATATCTCAGGCATAAAAACAATAATAGGGATTTCGGTGTTGGGATCAAACTCGGCCGAAGTTGCGCCTGCATGCACAACAGTGACGGGACAGTGGGATCAGTATCTCCATTACTTACCTGGCATATCCAGTACATTGCGGGCCCACTCCACGGTAGCCAGCTGAAAACCAAGACAGATCCCAAGGAATGGCGTCTTTTGTTCGCGCGCATATTTGATGGCAAGCATCATTCCTTCGGTCCCACGAACACCAAAACCACCAGGAACCAGGATGCCACTAGGGATGCGTCAGAAGCCGATCATATTGGACTCGAGGAAGCACTGACCCTGCGCCGACGAGGGCACGCCATGCGTCGTGGTATTTTGCAGGGTTTGATTCCTGTGTTTCAGATTCAAGGTCTGACGATTCAACCCACTGAAAGGCCGTCAAGCGAGCTGTTAATCAAGAAATTACTTGGGACAGACGTGAATGATAAGTTTGCGATTAACACGAAATGCAGAGTGTTCAAGCGCTTTGATGACCGACATATAAGAATCCTTCAAATCTGTATATTTTCCGACAAGAGCAATGGATACCGTATCAAACAGTCGTTCTTGGCTGTGGACATGAGTGAGGATGCAACAAAGCGACTACGTAGCGTACCGACTGGTCATTTCTTTCCATCTTTTTTCCAGTGATTCCCCTTGAGTGCGCATAGTTTCGGAGACATTAATCTTGTCAAGACGTAGACGTTTCTGGAGATATTCTATAATCCCTTGTGATTGAAGCAAGAGGGGTACATGGTAGATAGATGACACATCATGAACACCGAAAACTTGCTCGGAGCTGACGTGGCAGAACATGGAAATCTTGTCCTTCGTAGATGGACTAAGAGGCTGTGGTACCAGGAGCCGACATGCAATCTGGGCGGGCGATGAGCGCTGGACAGTCGTGGTGGACGATGAGTAGACGAACAAGATCGGGAAGGAGACCAAGTCCCCTAAGCGAATGGACTGTCGTCTGGGTTGGCTTCGTCTTCTGCTCTCCATGCATATCCGGGACAAGGGATACATGAATAAGGGCAAAATTTTCGTATCCTACACGGAACTGAAATTGGCGCATTGCTTCGATGAAAGGAGCAGATTCAATGTCCCCGACTGTTCCTCCGAGCTAGCATTGAATTTAGCCTCGTGGCCAGAGACAGACAGGCCTTTTAAACTCACTTCGACAATGCACACATCTGGCTCTTCATCAGTATCGTCGGACGGCACCTTTGAGACACGTTCAATCCAATCTTGAATCGCATTCGTGATGTGAGGGACGATCTAAAGATCAATCATGAGATCTTCCATGGGAGCGAACACATCTGATACATACTTGGACAGTTTTTCCAAGATATTCGCCCTTCCTCTATGAACGTTAGAACAACTAGCACCTGAGTTGTTTTACGGACCACAACAGCAGACCTCTTTCTCGATGACTTCGCGGTATATTTTTCCTGTAGTGAGGTTGTTGTCCCTCGACAAAGTAACATCCAGGTATCTCTCGTAGTTTCCGAGGTCTAAATCTACTTCTCCACCGTCGTTGAGGACATATACTTCGCCTTTGATAGACGACGTTCAGGACTTGATGGCCTACACAAAGAGGTCCTCTTACCATGTTCAGTTGGCCGCATTGTCCCGGCATCGATGTTCATGTAAGGATCTATTTTAATGGAGGTAACTTTCAGACCGGTCGTCTTCAGGAGGAGGCCGGTGGAAGAAGCTAGAAATTCAAAAGGTCGAATTAACGAGCTAGTTGGCTGGTCCACGACCGATCGCACCAATAACACCTTTTCCGATGCCACTCACAACACCTCCTGACACAATAATATACTTTGTCATCGATGCAGGTTGCAATAGAAAGAGGATGAGTGGCTGCTCACAGCAGCAAGAGAAATTTGTGGTAGTGTTATTTTTGGTCGAATCAGGTGGCTGTGCACACCACTTTTTTTATAATCAACAATTTATTACGCGGGGCGCGAAGGCAGTCCGCGGTAACTACAAAGTAGCTACATACATTCAGATGGAGACAACATGAAGGAGGAAAAGGGAGGGAGAAAAGAAAAGAAAAGAAAGGAAAAAGAGAATGAAAAGGAAAGTAAAAGGATTGAGAAGAACATGTGCAAGTTGACTGTTAAACTGAGCTACTGTATCCCATCTCTGATTCCAATATTTGTTGAACTGTTTGCATTCATGAAGAATATGACGTCTCGTTTCAATTGGATATTGTCCACAAGGACATGTGAATTCTTCTTGAGGGAAAAATCTCAGACAATATTTTCCTGTAGGAGTGTGATTAATGATGGCCCTTGAAGCTCTCACGCATAGCGAGTTAGAATGACCAAAGTATTTCAGCCATGAACCCCCTTTAAAATATGTCAGTTCGATGATATTTGAGTCGTCATCAAGAAGTTCTAAGAAATTTCTTCCCTTGGCATCTGAGGCTTGGAACGTCATCTTTCAGGTATTAAGGATTTCATCGCACTTAGTCTTTCAACTGAACTGCTATGAAGATTTGCATGGAAAGATAGGTATGAGGTTGAATTCCTTGTCGACTATGTTGTGTAAGAACCATTTGTCTTGACTTGGGCATTCCCAAAATTCAATGGAGTTATGATAATCTCTTTTGAAAAACTCCCTAAGTTCCTTAGAGATTGACAACATCTGGACTTGGTATGGATAGATGGAAGAGTTGAAGATTCTTTTGGCTGCATGTATAAAGTCCATGATGACAATGATGTGTTCAATATTGTTTAGTTGGGTGGCCTGATTTAAACCACACCTAATTGCAAATGGTTCAGCCTCAGTGGAAGTGACATTGATTGCATGATGAAGTGTCTTGATGACAGGATTATCATGGACATGGATATGAGCGATAGACATGGCTACTTGATTTTTAGATACAATGACAGCTGTTCTAGGATCCACTGATGCCTGGAGTATGAGTTTGTTGAGTTTGCACATGTGAGCTTTTTTACTTTTAACATTTTTTCTATCTAATAAGTGAAAAGAGAAACGACTAGGAAAGATATTGATCAGCCTGTTTTCTAGAGAAAACTCACAACTAAAAGGGTTAAAAGAATTAAAGATTCCATTCAACCTGTTATTTGCATCAACAATGGGACCCTTAATATTTAATCACTGTTCGGGAATTAACCTTTTAAGCAATAAATAATGATCATTGTCAGTAGTTGAGTGTCTTGACTCCAACATTGATTTAATGATGTAGTTTGTCAGTAGCAATTGTGTTCCAAGTTGTAATCTGCCACTGAGTTTTTGCAAGTGTAAGTGAATCAAAATAAGACCAGTGATTGCTTCAATGCTTAATGAAGGAGAAGTCTGAAAAGCTTCTAAAATCTACAAGGCAGCTTTTTGTTGTATATTTCTGAGTTCTTTGAAAGGATAGGTTAAGGAGGCTTTGTTGTAAAACTATAACAGAAATCCATATAGTACAATAGGTAAGATGTACATCCTATATAGAAGGTGTTTTTGAAAGGGAATATGTCCTTGGCAAAACATTAGCTTTCTGTTGAAGATGAATCCTAGATAGTGCCATGTTTCCTTGGGACAGAGAATAGGGTCTTCTAAGATGGTAAGGTCTAATGAAAGAGGATTAAAGACTTCATGTGCCCTAGAAAAATAGAAAACTTTCATTTTCACATATTCAATAGCTAGTCCAAACTATTCAAGAAGAAATGACATGATTTGGTAACTACAAAAAAGATTGGAGTTTGAAACAACAAAAGATTTGTTCTGAGAAATGAAGAGACCATTGTTTACAAAAGAAATAATGGAAATCGGAATTTTTAGATTTTTTAATCTTTTTTCAAGAATATGAAAAACAGGCAAAAGATATAACACTGATAAAATAGAAGAAAGAGCTGAATCTTGTCCAATCCCAACATCAACATTAAAGAGAGAAGAAGAAAATTTGTTCTAAAAACGCTTTGTTTTTCTACCTATTAGATAATTTCAGAAGAATTGAGAAATCTTGGAGCTGAATCCAGCTTTTTTCAAGATAAATGGAAGTAATTGGTGATTGAGGAAAGGGAAAACTACACAATGTCAAATACCAGAGTACTAGTTGAGAAATTTTTGACCCGGCCCATATAAATGAAGTGAGTTAGAATGATTCCAGCACCAGTGGTAGATCATTGTTTAAGTCCACCCAATTGACAAGGGTGAGTAATGTTCTTGGATAGTGATTGGAACTGATGCCTTTTGCCAATAACTTTTTTGATTAGTTTTCTGAGTGTGTTCAGAAGAATGATTGGCCTAAACATCTTTGAAGTGTTGTATGAAGCTTTTTTAAGCTTAGGAATGATGATTGATGTTGATGTTTTGTAGTGCGACAGCCAATGTCCTAAGTCAATAAATATATTAGCTATATTGATAAAGCTCTTAAGATATGACTTGTTGTTAATGATGGCTTTGAGGTGTCTCTAGAATAGTTTATTAGGTCTAGAAGTCAAAGCATTGTTGCATTTGTTGATAGATGTTTTGAACTCTTCTTTGGAAAAGGGCATCCAATAGGTAACCGTTTTATTTGGGACTTCTTTTAATAAATCTATATTGACTTATCAATATTGTACTAAATTAAATGATTCATGAAAAACCTACCAAAGATCATCAAGTTCCAAACAAGGTTGTTTATTGTATTTGATTGCTTTGATAGCTGGAAATTTTCTCTTTTTGACCTAATTCATAAGTTTCCAAGAACCACTGTTTTTATCCACAATTTTCTGGATTTTTGTGTTGAAAAATTCTTGTTTGGTCTTCTTGACTACACTTTTGAAAGTTTTCCAGTCTTCCAAATGTCTTGATAATCTATACTTTTCTAGTTCCCTCTAACATTCATTATTCTACTGTAATTTTGAATGTTTGGTGACATTGACAATTTTTGAGTGTTTGAACCAAATTTCATCTATATTATATGCAAATTCTTGTACTACTTGTTCAAGATCTTCCTTACTAGTGATATATTCTGTATTTAGTCTTTTGATGGACTTGGTGAGCTCAGCAATGAAATTTCTTTCTTTTTTGCTATTTTTAACAATTATTTGTTTTTTAGTTTGTACATGTTCCTCAAAAATTGTGATGTTGACTATGAATGAAGTATGGTCTAATAACAGTTTCCATTTGGAGTGGATTGTGTGATTATCAAATTCTGCTGAAGTCAGTCAGAGGAACATGAGGTCAATGACTAAGTTTAAACCATTCTGATTATCCATATACTTAGTAAGAACTTGATTAGTAGATTTGGATATACAAAGATTCAAAGAGTCTGCAGTATCTATGAGGATATTGTAGTGACTAGAATGATGAGGAAATAAAGGATCCCAAATATTGTCTCTGATACTAAAATCCTCAGTCATAATATCACAAACTTCATTCAGCTTGTATCTTCACAACTAGTAGACTGATTTTTACAAACTAAGTTGCACTGGAAAGCCCCAAATAAGGGCTATCCACATATATGTGGAATGTATAAAAGTAACAACAAACAACCAAGATATTAGGTTATCAGTAACTGTAAAAGCTTTGTTTGCTAATATCTCATGACAGATTTACACGATTGAACTTGCATTGGAAAGTGCTCATCAAAATGTTTCTGATGATATATGGTATATCTTATATTAATAAGTATTCATAGAGATACAAGCATATCAATATAGTGATATAATTAGTTATCTTCTAAAATTAGCCTAACAGCTGCTATAACAAATGACAGCTCCCATCAGGTACAAGTTTTAATTATGTGATGGAGACAGCTTATATACAGACCATTACTCTTTTGTATATATATCACTGTTTCTGAAAATTAGATCTCAGACTTGACAACATTAATTATTCCTGTTGATACTACTCATCACCTATTATCATTATCTCCTTATACTAAATCTCTAAACCACTACTAAGTTCAAATATCACAACCAGTGAGTAGCTTATTTATGATAGCCTTGCAATACTAGGCAAATTGATGATGGTGTTCCATTTTGTAGGGACCATTGCATTTGACACACTTTAATCCTTGCATATGACATGAGAATGTTGAATGTCCCCATTTCAGCAATTTTTGCATTGGAGGATGCCCAGATTCATATTTGCACCACAAATTGTGGTAATGTGGTTACTTATATTAAAGCATCTGTTAATCAAACTTTTAGCCTTGCTTCCACTCTGAATGTCCCAGATATCAAGCCATATGATAGCTATGTCTGACTTAGAGGATACTTTGATGATTCTTAGTTTAGATGCAACAGCAATGTTGTTGAAGATATAGTTGCTTTTGATAATTGTTTTAACCACATCTGCTGAGATAGGGGTGTAAGTTGTTATGGAACACTTTGGACACTGACAATTTTTCCTTTCTTTTATTTTAATTTCTCTGAGTTTATATTTATTTTACTTTCTTTTCTCTTTTTGATTTTCTTTTGGACAA
>Ga0157363_1006386_pt1 | contig 11071 bp, 8 predicted proteins | sample AttsexASBM1_FD_111477 | JGI IMG/M metagenome (GOLD analysis project Ga0157363, IMG submission 111477) | Fungus gardens microbial communities from leaf cutter ant in Ribeirão Preto, State of São Paulo, Brazil - Atta sexdens ASBM1 | ecosystem: Host-associated > Fungi > Mycelium > Unclassified ...
CCTAAGACAAAGTAGTCTACCTTATATACTATAGCCCATGGTCCGTGCTAACTACTGTGCACCCTACCCTAAATGACCATGAGTATTATATGAGGCCAGCATGTGTTGTCCATGCTGTATGACATCACTTTATTCTAGTACCTTCTACTCCATTCTCCCAAGTTCCATGATCAGTCTTGTGACTATGCCATCAATTTGTGACTGATGTGACAGCGTGACAGATAACCCTAACCTGAGTTGTTCTAAAAATAGAAAATAGAAAATAAAAGAAAAGAAAAATTAAATAAAAGAGAGAAAATAAAAATGAATGAAGTCCACCGTCAATGGTCTTGATACTAGGCCTATGATATCACATTATGTGACCTGTCATGTGACTGTGGTGTCACATACCTTTTCATTGTTCAAAAGAAAAAGAAAAAAAAACAAAATCAATATAAAATCAGAAAAATAAAATAAAATAAAATAAAAATTGTTAGTGTCCAAAGCATCTCATAACACTCTATGTATTACAAGAGCCTTTCATACATCACCTCTATGAGGAGTTAAGGCTATTGTGGGCCTTATCCCTATTCATTTTTACCTTACAAAATCATTGGTCATTATCATCTTTGAGTAACATCTCTTCCCAAACAACATATGATAATCTCTTTTTTAGATGAACACCATTCCAAAAAGACTACTTCTTATCACATGGCTACTTGTCATCTTACCCTCAAATAATGGTTGAAGATCAAAAGTTCTATTGTGGACACCAACAATTGTTTGAAAAAAATCTATCTAGTCTTTGATAGTCTGAATAAAAAACTTTCTTCTGGTTTTCATCTTGTAGACACCTTTCCTGATTATTTTTCCTTTTATTTAGTTAATTGCAAAGATATTGATGCTAAAATCATTCATCAAAACAAACTTGAGAACATCTATGAGGCGTCATTCAACAACCAAGATACCATACTTATTATATCTGATGTAAGTATTAAAAACAATACTGCTACCTTGGTCTTGTACATCTGGAAAGAACATGAAATTATTGCAAAAACCATTCATCATGCAATGAATGTATCTGGTGTCAGTTGAGCATCTCAAATACAAGGCATTACACATATTGTTGTTATCACATATATTATTCATACTATCAAATGTATCTTTGACACATCCATACATCCATACCAACTTTACACCATTGCTATAACCAGTGATTTAAGGAAGTTCTTTGATAGGATTGTTAATAACTCAATTTCATTTTAAGAAATGATAAATAGCCTTCACATTTACTAGTTGATAAGAAGTCAAAATTTCACAAGATGAACTCTATTATACCCAGCAAAATGTTATGGGAATTTAGTAAAAAAAATGTGATTCTATTGTCAGAAAGTGGCAGACATACTTCCAAGCATCTGATTACAAGAAAAGGTATTTCCTTGATTTAAATGATGACAATAAACAACTTATTTGTCCTACCTACTTTAAAGGTGGAGCTTAACTGAAAAATTTTGGCTTTTTTAACTTATCATGTGTATATATCACTAGACTGATTACCAATCACACTCCCATTGGTGAATATAGGCCAATATTTTTCCCAAAGAATCTATTTGCATGCTTATATAGCAACTCTCCTATCAAGACAAGAACACACATTCTATATGAGTATGTATAGTATATGAAGTTATGGAATTCTAAATAGAAGTCCCTCAAAGATGTTCTTATATTTCTTGAGCTCAATCCAGATACATTTTGCTTCTAAGATAGTATTATATTTCCTACTTTTTCCTTTTCTTTTCTTTTATTTAAGTAATCACAGTGTATAGTTACTATGGCCTACCACTGTATTTTGTATAATAAATTGTTGATTTAAAAAAAAGTGTGATGTGACATCATATGTGATGGTCATATAAGTTACAAAATATAATGAAGGCATGACAAATATCACAAGAAGGTTACAAAAGTCACAGTCACAGGTCATACAATTATGTGATATAGAAAATAATGTAAAAGATTCTAAAATAGGTAACATTATACAGTATGGCAATAGTATGTTGATCTTATAGAAAGCATATGAACTTTAGGGTAGGCTAGATGTAAGGTACACACAGACCACAGTCTGTAGTATATAAGATAGACTAACTTGTACTTGGAACTTTATTGAGTCTCTTGTGTTATTCAATACAAGAGTCATCTTTTGTCCTTATTCAAGGTCTTAAGTCATAACACAGGTTACTAGAGAGTTTATTTTAGATAGGGGACCACATTTTGCAGCAGAATTGACAAAGGAGCTGAACAATGTATTGGGAATTTAGACAAGATCATTAACAGCCTTCTATCTACAGATAAATGAGCAGACAGAATACATGAACTAAGAACTAGAGCAGTATCTACAGTTCTTTGTGGATTATAGGTAGAAGAACTAGCCTAAATAGTTGGTATCTACAGAGTTTGTAGTAAATAGCAAGGCTTACTCAGCAACTAAGGTATCTCTCTTTATAGCAAATTATGGGAGAGAGTTAATGATGGGAGCAAATATCAGGAGAAAGAGGAGAGTAAAGAAGATAACAGAATTTGTGAAGAGAATAAAGAAGGAAGCTGGGGCAATACTTAAGAAAGCACAAGAGGAAATGAAGATGTAGGCAGATAGAGAAAGAAAATAGATGGAAGAAAGATAACAAAGTGATATTGAGTACCAAAGACTTAGTGTTTAAAGAGTAACTAGTAAGAAAACTAGTAGACCATTATATAGGCCTATATATTATTGAAGAGATAGTATCTATCATATAGTCAAACTAAGACTGCCTACTACAATGAAAATTCACTCAGTGGTGAATGTAAGTTGAGTAGTAAGATACAAAGAACTAGTAAAGGGACAATGAGTGAAGAAACCAAAACCAGTAGAAGTCAGCAGAGAGAAAGAGTGGAAGATAAAAAAAATATTAAATAAATAAAAAATAAGAGGAGTAACAAAATACTTAGTAAATTGGAAGAGGCTTACAGTAGAATACAACATATGGAAGTAAGAAGAGAACTTGGAGAATACAAAAGAAGCAGTAACAGACTTTGAAGAAAGAATGAGTATAGAGGTTTAAAGGCAAGAGAGGCTAGAAATGGTAGAAGAAAGAGACTTCAGAAGAGAGAAGTTATCAGAAAAATATATGACAAAGATATTGTATGAATGGAATGATAGGAAGTTTGAAAAAGAATATCTAAGAAAGTTGAAAAAAAATTAAGAAAGATGGAAGTTTGTTTCTCTAAAGGAGAAATCTTGAAAGGAGAGGTAATGTCAGAATCAAAGATAGTGGACTTATTTCTTTCTTGTTTCTCTTCTTTTATCTAAGTCTTTATTATTTTTTATTATCTTTTTTTTTCTTTTCTTACTGTTAAACTTAGTAAAAGAAGAAACAGTGTGATATTATGCATGACTGCCACAATGTTCATAGGTTGGTCATACATGTCACAGTCATGGTAACAATATCATGTGATATATCAAAAGGGTGATGTTTTTTTTATATATATTTTATTTTATTACATGGGGCATGAGGGCAAACCATAGTAGCTACTTCGTAACTACTTACATTCAGACTGAAGCAACATGAAAAAGGAAAAAGAAAACTAAATGGAAAAATAATTAAACAAATGAAACAAAAGGAAATCAAACCTATATAGCAAAACTAAAAGTAAAACATGACTATTCAAAAGAAAAAGTACTTGAGTGAAGTAGGCAATAGTATTCCTTCTTGGATTTCAATAGTTGTTGAACCTTTTACATTCATGAAGAATGTGTTGTCTTGTTTTGATCAGATAATTACCACATAGGCAAGCAAATTCTTTCCTAGGAAAGAACCTTAACTGATATTCCCCTATTAGAGTATGATTAATGATAGCTCTAGAAGCTCAAGTGCATGAGTTAGAATGACCAAAGCATTGTAACCATGGACTGCCTTTGATACTTGATGGCTCAATAGGGTTTGTATCGTCATCTAGCAAGTTTAGGAAATTTCTTCCTCTAGAATCTGCTGCTTGAAAGAGCACTCTCCACTGTGAGAGGATCAAATCGCACTCAGTTTTTCTGCAGAAATCTCAGGATGATTTGCATGGGAATGACAGAGTAGAGACCATAATTTTGGTGTCTTTGTCCACTGAATAGTATAACAGCCACTTTTGTTTGCTATGGCAGTCCCAAAATTCAATATGATTACAAGTGTTCTTAGAAAAGAATTCTCTAAGTTCCTGAGATATCACAGCAGAATAGATTTAATATGGATGTACTGAAGAGTCAAAGATCCTCCTAGCAGCATGAAGAGAGTCAGTGATGACCACTATCTGATTAACATTGGAGCTAGCAACTGCTTGACTTATGCTGCATCAGATAGCAAATAACTTGGCTTCAGTTGTAATAATGTTGATAACTCTGTGTATAGTTTTGATGATAGGTTTATTGAAGGAATGGATATGAGAAATCGATGTGGTGACGTGATTCATGATACTAGTGTCAGACACTACAATTGTTGAGGAAGGATTAGATGAAGCCTTGAGTGTAATATCATCCAATTTTTCAATATGTTTTTTAGTATTGGAAGAATGAGGATAGAAAGAAAAATGATCTGAAAATAAATCTATAAGATAATTTCCTGGTTTAAATTCCTTATTGAAAAAAGAAAATAAAGGAAAAAATTTGTTATGCTTATTATCCACATTGATGAGAGGAGATTTCAAGTGCAGTCTTTGTTTGGCCATAAGGTGATTGATGGATGTGTTATGGCAATTTCGTTCCTACGACCTGTTAGAACTAAGAATGTTGTTTATGATGTGGTTGGATGGAAGAGATGATTCTTATGGTAGGAATCTTCTGTAGAATTTCTTAAGGTAAAGATGTATTGGGATAAGTCCAGATATAGCTTCAATCACTAGAGTAGGAGACGTTCAGAACATGCCTGAAATCCAAAGAGCTGCTCTTTATTGCATTTTCTATAGAATGTTGAGATGGTAATATATAGGGGCTTGGTTGTAATACCACAAGAGAAAACTATATAGGACTATAGGTAAAGTACAACATCTGTAGAGTCTTCTTTTTTGAAGCAGATTGATACCTCTCAATGAATTACCCAGCAATTTCATGCACTTGACTATAGAAATCACTTTGTTGGCATAGAAATCAATATGACTTCTGAAAGTGAGTTTTTGATCAAAAATGAAACATAGATATCTCCATGTTTCTTTAGGAAGCAGAACAGGACCTCCAAGGGCAGATAAGTTAAGAGGAGGAGGACTGAATGCTCTGTGAGACCTAGAAAAATGGAAAATGTCAGTTTTTCCATGTTCTACAACTAGACTGCATTTCATAAGTAAAGACAAAATTATGTTGTAGCTACAAAAAAGGTTTGCATTAGAATGTGAAATAGATTTGTTTTGAGAAATGAAAAGTCTATTGTCTACAAAAGAAATGATGGAAATGGATATTTTTAAGATTTTTAAGTGATTTTCTAAAGAAAGAAAAACAGGAGATAAATAGAAAGCAGAAAGAATTGGAGAAAGAGCAGATCTGTTATGACTTAAGCCCTTAGTGCTGGACAGAAGAAGAACCTTGTATAGGGTTTACACAAGAGAACTCAATAGAGAACTTTGTACAGGATTGTCTACCTTATATACAAATACCTAATGGTCCATGCGAGCTATTTCTAGCCTACCCTAGATGACCATGTATACGCCTTTAAGGTCAACATGTGTTTTATTTAAGGTCAACATGTGTTTTACACATAGTATGACGTCGTCCTTCTAGAATCTTCTATCTCCTTCCATGTGTTATGTGATTCTGTGATAGTGTCATCTGATGTGACCTGTTGTGTGACAGTGTGATCTTGTCACTCCACCCCTAACCATATTCTAAAAATAGAATAAAGAAAAATAAATTGAAAAGAGAATAAAAAATAAGAAAAGAAAATAAGAAAATGTTAAGTCTACTTCTTTCGTTCTTGACAAGATCCTTGTTTAACACCAATGTTAACATTAAAAGAAGGAGATATGAAATTGTTCCAAAGATATTTTGTTTTTCTTTCTACTAGGTAATTCTTGAAAAATGTTGAGATTTTACAATCAAGTTCCGTCTTGTCCAGGATGAGGGGGAGAAGTTAGTGATTTAGGAAGGAAAAGAATTGAGCAATGTCAAATGCCAAAGTACTTGTGGTGAGGTTTTTAACCTACCCTAATTGAATGATGTGAGTAAGTACAACCCCTGCATCTATGGTAGATCTTTATTTGAGATCTCCAAGTTGACTAGGATGAATAAAGTTGTTGAAAATCATATGGAATTGAAAACATTCTCCAATCATTTTTTCAAAGAGTTTTCCAATTGTATTGAGAAGAACAATGGGGCAATATGACTTGGGAGAATCGAAAGTTGCCTTGTTAGGTTTGGGAATAACAACTGTTATTGAAGTCTTGAAATGAGACAGCCAATGTCCCAAATCTATACAGGCATTAGCAATATCAATGAATTTGCAAATACAATCTTTGTTTCTGATGATAGACTTGACATGGCTCCATGTTAATTTATCTGTATCTGGAGCAGACAAATTATTGCATTTCTCAATCATATCAATAAGTTCTTTCTTGGAAAATGGATTCCACTCAGTTGTAGTCTTGTTTGGAATTTCATCTAGAAAATGGATGTCAACTTCTCATGCTTGAGCAGAATTGAAGGAACTATGAAGAGCATTCCATAGATCTTCTAGTTTGATACATGGGCATTGTTATGAATCAAAGCTCAAAGAGTTAAGCAGTGAAACAACTCTTGTATTGAGTAACACAAGAGAACTCGATAGAGATCCCTTTACAAAGTAGTCTACCTTATATACTACTACCCATGGTCCATGCTAGCTACTGTGCACCCTACCCTAAATAACCATGAGTAGAACATGAGGCCAGCATATGTTGTCCATGCTGTATGACGTCACTTTGTTCTAGAACCTTCTATTCCCTTCTCCTAAGTCTCGTGATCAGTCTTGTGACTATGCCATCCACTTGTGACTGATGTGACAGCATGACTGATAACCCTAACCTGAGTTGTTCTAAAAATAAAATGAATAGAAATTAAAAGACAAAGAAAAATAAAATGAAAGAGAGAAAATAAAAATGAAGTCCACTATCAACGATCTTGACAGGCATCCTTCATATTGGATGGCTTCTACTGTAGAGAGTTTGTGTTTCTTGACCCAATTTATAAGCTCCCATGGGCCATACTTCTTGTTTGCAATTTCATCTATCTTATCATCAAAGAAAGTATGCTTGGATTTTTTGACCATGGTTTTGAAGTCCTTCCAATTTTCTAGACTATGTGTCTGTCGATATTTTTTTTAGCATATAATGACAATCTTCATTCCACCAGACTTTAGAGTGTCTTGTTATGTTAACCATCTTTAAATGTTTGAACCATATGTTTTCAATTGTGGTTGCTAAGTATCAAACAACCTCCTCTAAGAATTCGGCATCTTGGATAGATGTAGTATTCAAGTTTTTGATGACTTGAATGAGATCTTCAATGAATTAGTTTTCTTTCTCACTTCCTTTGATAAGTGATCATTGTTTAGTTAAGATATTTTCATCACAAATGGGAATGTTGACAGTAATTGGAGCATGGTCAGATGAAAGCCTCCATTCTGGATGGATATGATGACGATTGAATTCTGAAGAAGAGAGTCAGAGGAATACTAGATCTAAAACCAAGTTTGAGTTTCAATCATTGTCTGAAAACCTAGTAGGAAGATTCTCAGTAGGTTTAGAAATGGCTAGAGAAAACGAATCTGCTATATTAAAAAGAATGTCACTATGAACAGAATGAAAATGAAAATTTGAATCCCATAGACTGTCTCTAATGTTGAAATCACCTGTCATAATGACAATGTTATGAATGTTGGTCTCAGTATCCTTAAGATACTTCAAGGCCGATTGAGATGAGTCCAAATAAACATTAATCAGAAAAAAGATAGATCTCTTATTGAAAAAAGAAATACATGAAACATCTCTATGATTAAAAATGTCATTTTGCAAAGAAAGATGAAGACAAGAAATACATATGTTAATATATGTCAAAACTCTTGGAGAGTCTGACTGATTTGTTGGGGTCCTGGAAAAAGTGAGCCAGTTGGGATAATGAGGAACACCAACTAGTTCTTCTCCTTCACTACTAGTGGAGCTTGGAATGGTACATATGGTTGACCATGGAGGTTCTTGAATGAATACAATATCAAAAGACATTTGAGTCTCTAGAATAGTATTGACAATCAGGCTGTTTTTGTGAACATTTTGAGAAAAAAGCTTTAAAACATCACAAATCATTGTGAGATCCCATTTGCAACTGAGCAAATAGATTTTGTTCTGTTTTCATGGATCTCGATATACTTTTTATTGTGCCATTCTTGGTTGAACCTATGTTTCCAGAATGGAAATAGATTAGAATCTGCCTAGTGATTGCCATGGCAATTAGAACACTTGAAGATGTGTGGGTATGGTTCACCTTTTTTAGTTTTGAGGTAAGGTGGGTTGGTTTTTTCATTGCCTTTGTAGCACTAACCAAATTGACAGTGGTTTTTGGATTTATGCAGACCATTGCATTTGACGCACCTAGATCCTTGAATTCTGCAAGACATAGTAGTGTATTCCTATTTCCAACAATTTTTACATTGTGGAACACTAGGGTTCATGTTAGCTCCTCTGATAGTGGCAATATATCTTCCCACATTGAAGCATCAATTGATAAGGCTTTTGGCCTTGCTTCTGCTTTGAACATCCCAAATATCTATCCAAATGATAGACATATCTGACTTTGGAGAAACTTTGATGACTCATAGTTTTGAAGTGAGAACAACATTGTCGAAAATTTGATTTTGCTTGATGATATTTTCTACATCACTTAAAGAGAGGCATTTCTGAGATATATCATGAGGGAAATAAGGGATGTCTATAATTTTCAAATAGGACTTAAATTGTGGGAGTTGAGAAACTTCCACACTTAAAGAGTCAATATCGTCTACATTTTTTATGTAATTCTCAATGATGTGTAAATCTAATTGTAATGCAACTTTGCTAGTTACCACTGTGATCTCCATCTGATCTGATCAAATGAAGTCCACTAAAACATCCAATTTTGTATTACTTAATGACCTGTTGATGTTAGCAACATAAAGAGAACTGTTCTTCATGAATTTCATAATATTTTTGCTACTTATTGGAATGATAACTTGTTTCCTTGACAGTCCCTTGGTTATCATTTGGATACATAGTTTAGCCTTAGAATTGCCATTGACTATGTTCTAGATCTGGTTGATTTTTTTTGCATTAAGGGCTGGGAAAGCATCTTTGATTTTGATGATTTCAGATGTGCTGGTACTTTGTTTAGAAGCCTGCACATATAATTTCTGAGGCTGTTTCATGATGTTGGCCAGTTTGATATTTTTGAAATATTTAGAGATTTGATTAACCTCCTTTGGTGATTTAGTGGGGATAGGAGGTTAATTTTCTTGATACTTGCTGGGATTGGTTTGTCAATAGACTTGTTGTTCCTATTGGAAACTGGTGGTACCTTCAGAGTGAATTTCACCAAAATTTTCTGCCTAGGAGTGTTCAAATTTTTATCAGCAATAAGTAAATCCCATTTAGACTGATAAACAGAAGAGATAAAGTTTCAAATTGCCTTACCAATGCTATTGAAATCATCAAGGTCATTAGACTTTGCAGGATTGACTTGCTTGTTGGTAATATATTTAGTGATGGAGTTTAAGGAGTCCTTGATGTTCTTGGAATCTGACACCAGGTATTCAATAAATCTATGAAGTGATATTGGGTGGAAGTTTCCATTCCAAAGTTTGGGTTCCATAGGAGCATTCAGGTCATACAGTAGTTGGATGTTAATGACTGGGTCATCAACATGAAGAGAACCCAAGGTAGAATGCTCGATCAGAACATGAGGAGAGTTTGAGATATGGCACTCGATCATAACACGTTTTTTCCTTATGTTGTTGTTAAGGCCAGCCGCCATACTGACATGAATTGCCTACTCTTGAAGTGTTTCGTAGGACAGCTGAGGGCTATCGTCATCCATATTGACATCTTTGTTCAAACCATTGTTGTATTCTATTCTTTCATAGTATGCAACTGAAGATTTGGTTGAAGACATAGAAAATGCCTTAGAGGATTGTGGTTTAGATATAGAGGTTCTACTTCTCATCTTGTCATAGTTGTCAGGAATATTCCTTGGCAGAATATCCATCTCTGTGTTTGTTAAAGAGGACACAGTTGGTAAATCGAAGGTTTGTTAAGAATGTGTATTTGTTGAAGAAAAAAAGAGTTTATTCCCAAAGTCTCTTACAGGTACTACCATACAAGATGGTGGTACAAGAGAAAGAAGGAATGAAAAGGGTGATGTCATACATTATAGAAAATAATAATAATTCTTATTTACATAACCTATAATATTTAGAGTAGGCTAGATGTAAAGTACATACAGACTATATACAAGAGGTATATAGAGTAAAAATACCTATACTAGGAACTCTACTGAGTTCTCATATGTTAACTAATACAGGATTCTGTTTTTATTCAAGCACTTAAGTCTAAGTTGTAACATAAAACAGCTAACATGTTGGATAATCTCTATATGAAGCTTAGTAACAAAATCTCTGCTTAAAATGTGAATTTCATGTGTTATACCTTCTAACTTGGATAGGGAAATATATTACAATTCAAAACTTAAAGTGTTAAGTCAGAAAAAGAACTTTGTATAAGATTTATACAAGAGAACTTAATAGAGTTCCTAGTATAAAGTATCTATCTTATATACACTAGATTGATAGTTCATGCAATACTATATCTAATCTATCCTAAAAGCTATATATTGTTTATAAGATCAACATGTATAGAATATGTTATATTGTTGTAAACTTTATTTAGATTCTATCTCCACAACTAGTAAACCAATTTTCACAAACTAAGTTGCACTGGAAATATCCAATTGATAGCTATCTGCACATATGTGGAATGTACAAAAGCAACAACAAACAACCAAGATATCAGGCCATCAGTAACTGTAAAG
>Ga0157363_1006387_pt1 | contig 11070 bp, 8 predicted proteins | sample AttsexASBM1_FD_111477 | JGI IMG/M metagenome (GOLD analysis project Ga0157363, IMG submission 111477) | Fungus gardens microbial communities from leaf cutter ant in Ribeirão Preto, State of São Paulo, Brazil - Atta sexdens ASBM1 | ecosystem: Host-associated > Fungi > Mycelium > Unclassified ...
ATCCAGACACGTTCACACACCGCACCACTCTCACACGCACACACTCCCGCGAGCACACTCACCCACTCACACCCACACCCACACACACACACGCAAACACACACGCACACACACACACACACACACACACACACACACACGCTCTCTCTCTCTCTCTCTCCTCCCTCTCTCTCTCTCCTCCCTCTCTCATTAATAAAATAATCTGTTGCAATAATAAATTCATACACTTTTCTTGTCATAAATTCATTCTCAATGCTTTCATTCTTAATTATTATACATAACAGCTATTTATATGACTTAAATAATTAAAATTCAAAGATAACAATAAAATTCAGAATAATAATAGATTTGCTTTTTTTTATACATATATGTTTACTCATAATTTAATTAAAATTTTTTAATAATTAAAATTAAAAATAACATTATAAAAATATATTATTATTTAATATTTTTATTGTTTAAAAATATATAATAAATTATATATTTTTTTATCTTTTACTTAAATAAATTTTACTTTTGTTCTAATGATATCAAATGCTTTCTGTCCACTTCTGGATATCAATCATGAAACTTTACTCCTAGGATGGAAAGTGAAAAATGAAAATTTTAATTATTGAAATTAATGGAGAAATTTTTCACTTCACTTTTCAATCCTAAGAAAAAAATTTCATGATTGATACTCAGATTATTGTTCTGGATGAGTAACCTCGCCGGTCCCCAGATGGCGAGACTATCTAGGTTTAAGTTTAACTGTTCTATAATTTCCTAGATGGCTCCGCAGAAAGTTGTTTTCTCGTGTTTAAAATTTGATCACAACTACTATATCTAGGACGGTACAGCAAGAAAATTTTAAGATCATACTTCACAGGATCAGTTCTGTAGGAGTTGATCTCATTCTCCCTCCCTAACATGGGAGTTGATGTAACCATGATGAGGAGAAATAGCCCTCTTCTCTGAGCGTGAGAACGACACGAATTCTCGACTTTTTTTTCGAGAATTCTGTCATCAATGATCGTTCACTCTTCGCATTCAATGTGAGGGGGATGGGAAGAAGGGCGTTCTGAGTGGTTATTTTTTTAAATTCAAACAAAATTTTGTTCTATTTATTATATTTGAGTATAACTTTCTTTAGAAAAGTGAATATTTTTATGTATTACATACAAAAAATTTCACATTTCCACCCTAAAGGAAAAAAAAAGTTATCATAATCGCGCTGGACAACTAAGTGCAAAAGGCATACGATGCTTTTTTTTATAGTTGGATTTGCATTTTACTACCACTGTTAGTAGTATACTAGCAAAATACCAACATAGCAGCCATACAATAGCAAATCTAGCAGGAAAAAGAGACTTGTGTACCGCTGGCTTAATACGGCATTTCATCTGTTTAACATTTAGCAAATGACAAAGATACTATAATAATTGCGTATTTCACTAGATAGCACATCCAATATAATCCTAAAATATTAAAAATCTGTAACATTCGTTAATTGCATTAGATTTTCAGCACTGGCAATGAATGTCAAAAGTCGGAACACTGCCCAGATGATACAATTTTTTCTATCGAACGCTATATTAGACATTTGTAATTATCATTGTCGTTCATTAAATATAAAACGAGAATAGAAGTGCTAGAAAGCGCTCAAATAAAAAATGTAACTTAAATTAAAAACGATATCAATATTATAGAAAAAAGGAAATTATCTTCGATATAATTTAATAGATAAAGTATTAAACTCTCTATATAACATTATGAATATATTGAAAAGAATCAAGATCTTCATATCATCAATAAAATAAGAATTTGCAACGAAACCAATTATAAATTTAAATCAATTATAAATTTTAAATAATATTAAGAATCTTTATTTTAGATCGTATATATATATATATATATATATATATATATATGTATATGTGAAAACACAATCAATACTAGAAATTTAAAATGCCGATCGAAGCTTGAATTATTTAAAAGCAATGAAAATCCAGTTTCGACCGTAATAGGCATTTTTAGTATAAATTTTAAAGATTATTGAAACGTTATAATTTCGATATTTTCATTATTAATTTTTTTAGGTACCAACAATAACAGAATGGTTAATGCAAGAGTTCCAAAATCAATCAGAAGTACGTATTGGTGCTAATCCAAAACTAATACCTGCATTTACGTGGGAGACATGGGAACACGAATTAGGTAACGAAAAATATTATTGTATCAAATATCTCTTCATTACGATGTTGTTGAATATATATTAAATATAGCATATTTTTATTACCAAAGGAGATAGTTTACACTAATAAAAATCTATAATATTTTTACTGTGTACAAAAATATTGTTTTAATAAATATTTTTTTCGGTTCATTTTCAAATTTCAAAATAAATTCTGTAACTATCATGAATCGCGAAGCCAAATCCGATCTTCTCATCGCGAACTAACAATCCTATTCGTATTCAGCAAATTCGTTCGTAAGATTGGTCGCAGTCCATAATGACCTAGTGGACTTGATCTGGCAAGTGGGTCGACCTAAGTATAATCCGCACGCAGCGTATCCACTGACGGACGAATACTCCGGCAAACCATGGCAGGAGAAAGTTCAAAGCATTCGGCTAGAAATGGAGTACTCATCGGTCGACGCGCTCGTCATCACCGCGTTGGATGAGATAGCGTGGCTCTTCAATGTTCGTGGCTACGATTTACCGCACACTCCCGTCCTCAGGGCCTACGCGATTATAACTCACGAGTCTCTGCATCTTTATGCGCCACGCCAAAAAATCCTACGATCCGTCGATATACATCTGAAAATCGACTTTTGCTCCCATGCAAACTGCGTCAAGTGAGTAATAATTAGTAAAATCTGGAAATTATCGTGTCATACAGGCAACTTCCCGACAAATAAAATAAAAAATGAACCGATAGACAAGAATGCAGATTTCTAATACAAAAGTAGAATTCGTTGTATCTTAAATTTTAAGAAAAATAAAAAATTTTCAAATGTTACAAAATCAAGATACTTCTCAATCTTTGTAAATTGTAGAAATTAATAATAATAATAAGATAAAACAGATTTGTATAATGATCAATATTTACAGATGGCACAATTATACAGACATTTGGTACGATTTAAGGACTATGTCTCAAGCCTGGAATACAGTGTGGCTCCCTTCACCGTACGGCTACTCGCCGGGTGCGTCCAAAGAAATATACAATTCCGTAAGTATAATCGCGAAGATGGCGGTTTTGCATACATTTTAAGCACGAGGATACGTATAATACACGGCATCTATCTTCGAATAAGCAGATCCCCAAAATTCGTTCTTCAGTATTATTACTTTTATCTCTAACTAGATATCGAACTTACTATAATTTAATCTGTTCAGGCTGATATTATTTTCAGATTAAAATATCTTTTAGATAAAAATAAAAAACTTTACTTTTTTATAATCATAAAAACTATACATATAATAATTAGCTTTAACTTATGCAATTCAATATTATAAAAATATTCAGATACAAATACAGCTAATATGTGAGAATCTTTTTTGCAGATTCCACCAGAGAAAAGGTTGGTTAAGGCCTCACCTATAATTGATCTAAGAGCGGAGAAAAATAAAGTCGAAGTGGCAGGTATGAGAAAATCTCATCTAAAGGATGCGATGGCCATGTGTGATTTCTTAGCTTACATGGAAGAGCAATACAAATTGGACTCTGAAGGATGGGACGAGATGCAAGTAGTGAGAGTGATCAATGAAATTCGTTACGAGCAAGATGGCAATAGGGGTATCGCCTTCCCAACAATCGCAGGGTATGGACCGCACGCCGCTATGCCGCATTATGAACCAAATAACTTGACCAACATTAAAATCGGGACTACATCCACTCTAATGATCGACTCTGGAGGACAATACTTGGGTACGAAATTCTGAATCCCTTTATTTTACTTTGCTAGGAAATAGCAAGTTGAATTAAATGGAGCAAAAACTAATTTTAAATTCAAAATCTACTTTAAATATAAAATTCGAAAAATATTCAATTATTCTTTTTTACGTTTCTTCTAATTCTTCGCCGATCGTAAGTAGTCGAAATATGAAAAGCATGAGCAAAATTATTTAACAGATGGTACCACAGACGTGACCAGAACTCTTCACTTGGGAATGCCGACCGATGAACAGAAAAAAGCCTACACGAGAGTGCTGATCGGTTCAATTGAATTATCGTCTTTGATCTTTCCCAATGATCTGTCGACAGACCAATTGGATGTTATTGCGCGAAGGTCGTTGTGGAGTAGCGGTTACGATTACATGCATGGCACTGGTCACGGAATCGGTCATTTTTCTTCAGTTCACGAATGTTTGTAATCTACAGTTTCCTGTAAAATAATTGCGTCACGAGAATATGGAATACAATTGATGAAAGCCATTCTAGTGGAACAATACGCGTTGCAGCGCCAATCAGCTTGTATTACGGATGCAAAAATGCAGGATGTTCCGTCAAGTTGAAGCCAGGATTCTTTCTTTCAAACGAACCAGGGTATTACAAAGAAGACGATTTTGGTATTCGTTTGGAGAATATTCTTGAAGTAATTCCGGCTGATAAATTGGTATATCTTTTGATACATTCTCATCTATTATATGACCGTATATGTAATTAATTATGAATACGAGATATATAAAATAGCTGTGTAATGATACAAAGAAATTATAATTATTAGTTTTTAATTATTAGCTGATAATTGTTTCAGTCTCATAATGGACAAAGATTTCTTAAATTCAGAGACGTCACTCTGGTTCCGTACGAACCGAAACTTATCAAGATCAATATGCTAACTTCACCACATGTAAGTTTTAAATATATCGTTCTACAACTACTTAATTTTATTATAATCAATTATTATATTAGATGTGGGAAAAAGTTCATGACGTTAGATGGCATTAAAAAAACGCCATGAACTTTTTCCCACACCTAATAATCACAAAAAATAACGAGCACAATATTAACATGTCTATATTACATAGCGGCGTTGGTTAAATAATTACAATAAACGTATACGGGAAGAAGTCGGAGCAGAGTTAAAAAAAAATTTAAAAATGAAAGCATTTTACTGGATGATGGCGAAAACTATGACCATTCCAGAAACAGGCAGCTATTATTTCCCTGATAATTCTCAGGCAATGCCATCTACCAATAGGCAATTCCATACTTTAGTTATAATTATTGCCATTTATCACATTATAAAAAGTAAGCGATATTCAAACACAACCTTATGCATTTATTATAATTTATTCACTGAACTAGAATGATGCATCAATTTTTGTTGCAGATTTCACAAGAATACGCGACTAAACTGGGAAACACATCTAAATTGCCAAATATTTGTCAAAAATTACAGACCTTTTTTGTTTTAACTTTTTGAAAATATACATCATTTCCAAGATTGATATAGGATCATATAATTACATTTAGGCAAGAAAAACATAGAAATAAACTTTAATAAATTATTTTTCTATATACATATCTGTACTATTTTTTCTTTTCTTTATCCTTTTTTTTGATCTCTAGTCCTTTGTCTATGAACTCTTGAATTGGATCTTCTATTGAATCCAAAAACTCTTTAGGTTGTCTGGTATTATTTGGTAAGGCAGTCACATAAATTTTAAAATACTTCAATATATCATCTAAAAAATAAAAATATATAAATCTATAATTGTTAAGCTATAGCTATCAAGCAAATGTAAATCTAATAAATATGCTAAACATATAATAAATACAATAAATTAATTTTATCAAAGAAACAAAAATACAAACCTATTATTTTCTTATCTATTTTATATTCAGAAGCTATATTTTCGCTACTATATTTTATAGGATCGTGTTTATGTTGCAAAAGAAATGTGAGAGCTTGCTTCAATGAGCACTTTCCCATAGGAATCATTGTAGGTTCATAAGATTCAAATGTAAAATCATTTTCCCAGCTCCGTCTGCTTTGAGGTAAAACCTTGGAGTCTCTTGCTGGCTCTTTCATTTCCTATATAATATTGTAAATTTTACATTTGCTCAATAATCAAATCCATTTGTGTTCAATAAATTTATGTTAACATATAAAAATATATTTTATATTAAAACATTAAAACATACAAAAACATTAATACAATATTTAAAAATACAATTATCAGCTCATACTTGCGAGTCTGTTGATGTAACAAAAACATCTTTTAATCGTTGATCCAGTTGCGTGTTCTTTTGGTAATGGTCTTCCAAAAAGTATGGATTTACTGAAAGAAGATAATTACATGACCAAATTTAATTTAGCAAATTGAAAGAATCATTAAAGATGATAGTTTGAATACAATTTTAAATTATAGTCATTAAATTATTATTTAGAACATATCATATAATACCTTGGTCTGAAAGCTTCTTTTGTTTTTCTGTAGATGCATATTGAGGTGCAGGTATTGGCTTTTCTCTGGAAATAAGTTTTGCCGCACGATTTTCAATGTTAAATGTGCGAATAGGTCGAGTTAATACCGAATAAATCTTTCCCATAATTCAAGTAACCTACAGCAAAACAAATTATTCGCTATATGTATATGTTCGTTCCATTTGACGTTCATAACATTAGTAAGCATTTGTTTTTATTTAACATTTGATTGAAATAAGAATGAAATGATTCCATGAACGTTACAAACAATACAAACATCAAGTGGAACGCACAATTACAAATATCAATCTTGGAATATAATATACTGTGGTTGTTACAATTTTCATCTAAGTTCTAATTCAAGTTTAGTATGGGTTTTTAAATTAAAATGTTAATAACATAAAGTAACATTTAATATAATTATTTCACATTAAAGTTTATTTTTTAATAATAAAATACTATTAGTTACTTCTACAATCTGCAATCTATGAACATTACAAAGTGTAAAAAATTTGTTAATATTTGTAAATATTTTTATCTAGAATAGTTTAGTGTAAGGAAAATGAGTAACACTTGAAGATTAATAATTACATGATAAATCATCACATAAAATTATTGTTAATTTTAGCTGTAATATACCTCCAGCAGTTAGAATGCAAGAGTTCATAAAACGTGTTTGAACAATAATTATGAAACACGAACATGCGATTAAAAAGAATTTAATTTTCAAGAAAAATTTCTTAACCTTTTTGAGAGAAAATCAAGAGTGCGTTCCAAAACTCACTAAAAAAAGTTGTCATCTATGGCTTAGTTTCCACTGAGGATTTAAGCCGGATCAGAATGTAAGAATCAACCAACTACAATCAAGCATTCCCCTGTCGTTCGACTGTAATAGGGGAATACTCGAAATCAGCCATACACTACCGTCAGTACATTCATTTTCAGTTTGGGAACTACGTGATTATATACATTTTTTGACACTATCGATAAAATCGTCGAAAGTAGATGTCGCTGTACTAAATTCTCAGGCAGAAGCATGCCGACTATAGGAGAGATAATTTAATAGTCCCTGAATGAAAAAATTTTAATTTCGCATCTCCTATATATAAATAAAAGTTGAATTGTTGAATTTTAATAAACGAAATTGAAAACAAATTTAAACAATTTAGTGAATTTTGTCTTATAATATTTACCTTATAATATTCTTATAAAATTACGAAGTTATGTTTATACAAATTTTCAATCTATTTTTATCAAACATAATTACTAGCATGTATCAAAGTCTCTATAATTACTAACATAATTATAAATTTCTAATAAATTCAAACTTTTTTAAACATATATTTTTTAAACATTATCAATTTAAGATATAATTTAACAAAAACGAGTTATAGAGGCCCTCCACCATCCCCGCCAATTTTATCGGCAATCCTCTTTTCTTTGTATATACCTATAAAAAAATGAGCTACTAATAAATTTAGCAGTCCCTTTTGCAGGTTAGTATATTTTTAATTTATTTTTTTATTTTTATGTCTAATTATTTTATTGTATTTCACTAATAAAATTGTAATAACTTTTTTAATATTATTATTTATTATAATCTTTCATACAATTTGATGTTACAATTATAATAATTATTTACAAAACAATATACAATTATAAATGTTGTTCAAAATATAATAAAATAAATATAAGAGCAATATAGAAGCATAATTAAAAAATTTTAGTAGTTTAGTGTGAGATTATACGAAAACGTCGAAAATACGTACCATAACACAAAAGAAGATGTTAAAAAGAGGCCGGTTTTTACCCATAATGATGTAAGTAAAAGGAATAGCATTTTTTGTAGATTTTGATTCCTGAATATGATAATATTAATAAAAAGTTGAGGATCGATAGGGAACACCTTGAAAATTGTGCATGAATATGATATATGAACAAATTTCAATATTCTTACTTACTTTTCAAGATATTTCCCAAGTGCCACGAACTTTTTAATAATTTTATCATATTATTCATATCACATATTATTCAAGAAGTTAAAATCTACAAAAACACTGTTTCTTTTATTTACATTCTTTTAGACAAAAATTGGATCTTTTTTAATATCCCCCAAAAAAAGCGAATTATTTTTTTTATTAATTTGCAAAAAAAACTTAATAATATCGGGATAAAAAATCATTAATATATTTATATATAACAGCACTTTCATCGCGTTCAAGATAGCTATCTCAATAATTTCATCATATTCATCATATCAAAGTCCCTCCGCCTTGGTATCTGATACAAAGAAGAACAATCTTTGTGGAGAACAAATTTAATCTATTCTGATTTTACATCAAATTCACAAGATCCATTTGCAAAGAAAAGTTAAGCATCCGTCAAATATCAGTAATCTTGTTACAGAAGGGTGTGCATCTCGAATCTTTCAGATTATTTATGATAGTAATAATTTTGATAGTATGTCAATTATAATTATCATTTTTATCACATTAATATAATATTAAAATTCACGAGAAAATTCTCTTATTAAATATTCTCTTATTAAATATTCTCTTATTAAAAAACGAATAAAATAATTTCCTCATGGAATAATGGTTACGAAGGAATATATTTAACAATAACAAAATACATGCATTATTGTAATTTTTTATATGTATAAATACAAAAGTTTCTCGGATACCAACTGTTCAAGATAAGTCAAATCCGATAATAATGAGATTTTAAAGAACATTTATACTGAAAAATTTATTATATAAAATTTAACAATTTTTTATTTTTTAAAAATTACAATTATTTAATATCCCGCTAATATAAGAATACCCATTCGACTTATCTTGAATTTTTTGTATTCACACATTTTTAATTTAATTCATGTAATCACGATAACATTATTAAAAGACTATAAAGAATTTAAAAAAAAAATTATATACATCAACAAAAATCAATATTTGTTAAATATAATTTCATAATATCTGCATGTATTTTATCATAGAAAAGTGTATACATTAATTACAAAAGTGTATAAATTAATAAATAAAAATATTTTGCAATGGCGGGATGTCCAAAACCTAAAAATAATTTTAAAACAACAGTTAAAAAATTAAATATACACATTCATAACCATATTTTTGTTAGAACAATCATCGAAAAATTAGCAAATTATTTGTATAAAATTTAAATTTGTTTACTTAATAATTTGAATTTATACAAATAATAATTATATATCCATTCAACCATATAGTAAATCCATTCAATCATATAGTACTAAATTCCTATTATTATTAAGACAGCACTATTACTAATATTATTATTATTAGTGGGAAAATATTTAATAAAACAAAGAAAGCGAAAATTGTATTAAAATTGTGCTAAAATATACCACTAAATTAATTTTGCAACTTGACTTTAAAATATATAGCAATTGTCATTGATTCATTAACAAAATTATTACTAACAGTAATAACTGCAGAAAATCCGGATTAATTCCAATCCTGTATAAAAATCTCCGAAGAAATGCCAAACTAGACTTCGCGAATAGACTTCACGAAAAGTGACAAAGAATAATTCTTCATGATGAAAATAATTTCGACTTTCCATCGATATGTAATTACTGGCATTCATCTGATGCGAGAGATAGTGATATGAGACCTTTGCAATATGAGACTTTGAATAATAAATTGTTCACTAAAATACTTGTAACTCTATAATATAAATGTCGAAAAGCAAGTAAGAGGTTAATATTTAACCATTGCCGTCAAAACTCTAATCTTTATGACTTATTTAATAAATTTGTATTAAATACGAAGAAAAAATGACGATTATTCTAAACATCAAATTTTTAATAAGAAGTTACTTAAAATTATTAATGACTTTTTAATATACAAAATAAAATATAAATTAAAAAGAAGTTTTAAAATTAAATATTTATAAAATTTTAAATCAATAAACAATTTTTGTTACTATATGTTTTGTCAATTTCGTATAATTTACATCAATTACGCAACAATTTGGTTTACTACGACAAGATAAACGTTGCTATTTGTATTGAATAAATATTCAATAAAATATATATGTATATATATTCCAGTATATGTATAATTAATTAATAATCCGGAAAAAATGTTTCATATATAATTATATATTATTATATGTAAAATATGTCCATATATGTAATATTTTTTCCTGAGTAATCGTTGTGCAAATTGCAAAAGTAAGTATGATTATAGCATTCATCTGGACATAGATTACGTATCTATATATTATACATACATTTATTTACAATAAATATAAAAGTTAATAAAAAATATATAAAAGTTAATTACAATATTAATGCGTTACGTAATTTGTACATGTATATAGAATTTTACCAAAAAGTTTAATTTCAGGGTAGCTGAAAATTTAATAAAATTTGAAATTAATTTGATTCATTTTCATATTCAATAATTAGAACGAGATGCTGATAATTAAATAAAACTTAAAATTAATTAAAAATTTTATTCAATTTTTAATCCCTCATTTCCAATTATCAAATATGTACGTATGATGTGTGTAATCCTATCTGTCTATATTTATCATCCTACCTATATAGTTCCTACCTACTCCATATTTATCCTACCTACCCGTATTTTCGTTTATTTGTGCCTATTC
>Ga0157363_1006388_pt1 | contig 11070 bp, 9 predicted proteins | sample AttsexASBM1_FD_111477 | JGI IMG/M metagenome (GOLD analysis project Ga0157363, IMG submission 111477) | Fungus gardens microbial communities from leaf cutter ant in Ribeirão Preto, State of São Paulo, Brazil - Atta sexdens ASBM1 | ecosystem: Host-associated > Fungi > Mycelium > Unclassified ...
ACAAGAACAAGTTAAAGTTATTTGTAATTATGCTACTCAAAGAACATGCATAACAATGTTATAATTGTCAATTTTTGCATCTATTTTCAGTAATAACGTGCCAGCCGAATTTGAGTTAATTTTAGAAGTCTATAGTCATGTTTTGCAAGAGGATTTAAGCATCGCCAGCACGCCGAGAAGAATTAAAAAGACTATTCACTCGTCGATTTCGAAAACTGTCGGCAAGAAGCTCGCTGCTTCGCTTCGTGACGAATTCGGTTCCGCTAAATCGTGAGTTTCTGCTTTCATAAATATATAAATTAATTGAGCTTCATTCATAAATTTTGACTTTTATGTACTTTCTTTTCAGTGGACCATACTTTGATTTAGTAGCTCGTGCTAAACTGACCTTAGACGACACGGATGATAATACTCACACGCACGACCTTGTTATTAATAGCATCGGTAAGTTGTGCGAGAGTTCGCCGAATTTCTCAAAATATTTATATCATAATTCTTTCTTTAGAGAACAAGTATCACTCCCTGCCGCTTTTCGGTCACTTTTGCTGTCGATTGGCGGTACAGCCAGAATGTATTAATAAGGAAATGTGCATTGGCAATGTGAAAATCGATGGTCAAGATTATTGGGCACGTCTGCAAGGATTTTATATAAAAATATGGGAATCAAAGAAGCATGCGGAAGGTCAAAATCCGGAACACATAATATCTATTAATAAAGTTAGTTGACATTTTTTTATAGATCTCTTACATAATTGCATTGCGTTATTTCATTTAAATAATTTTTTCTATTGTTTGTATAGAGAACAATTATTCAACCGTCCAAAACTTCCGGCAAAGAAATTCTGATAAATAACTCTGGCAACAGTATGGAAAAGCTGTTGTCAATTAAATTCGAATCAAAGGAGGAAGTTCAAAAATGGTCAAAGTTCTTATTGGTACACATCAACGATCATTCGAGGTGGAAACATGCCGCGGAAGTTATTCAAAGGGTGTCTAACATTGAAAGCACGAGAAATTCCTTTATCAGTAATAAAAGACAGGGTTCCTTATACGACGAAACACCTTTAATAGGTAAAAATGCACAAATTATTATGTAATTCTAAATCTATAAAAGCGCTTTGGAATCTATCAAAATAATTTATTAATTATTATCTCTTTATTGTAGAATCGATCCCGGATTATTCCACAAGATGTCCACCTACTGTACAAACGATCTTTGATCTCACACCTAGTACTAGTCTAAGCAGTTGTAGTTCCACAAATAGCCTAACAAGTCTACGTTCACGTTCACTGAGTATCAGCGGCGTATTTAAACAAGGTGCCATTTCTTTAAAGCCACACTTAGTTAATAAAAAAACGTAACGATTTTATAATTCTTTTTAAGAAGAATCATAAAGCCGAGTAATTATTACGCGAGAATAAGTTAGAACTTTTCAACTTTTACCCGAGATGTATAAATATAAAACTAAAATACTTTAATTGATAACTGAGGTGAAGGAAAGTTCAATTAAACATAATTTCTCGATTTAAGAATACATTGTCAGTACTGAAAATCATATTACGTATAATAAATTGTACGTACAACAATAAACCCAACAAGTAGCGTAATATAAAGGGTACATATACAATAAACCTAACAAGCAGGGTAAAATAGTCCGGAGGAACAGCTTAGTATCAGGTTGCTCCTCGCCCTGATAAAGTGGACTGTGCAAAGTTCACGAAACATTAGCATTCTAGCATTAGCATAATATGTTTTTTTCATTGGCAGAACTAGTGATATTATATTCAGTGCATATTAAAGCTGTTGTATGCTATTCTAATCTAAATGTAAAAGTAAGATCTCAATTGATAAAATGCTCACTGCGTATTTTATCAAATAGCACAATAAAATGTATCAAATATTTCGCAGTTTAATTCGTTTCTATATTTTTATTAAACGTGCGTTTTTACGTCGATTATATACAACGGTTTTAAAGTGCACTGAGCGTGCACTAGTTCTACCAATAAAAAATATATATAATATATTATAAAATATATATAATATATTTTTTATAAAAATGGATCTGGATAGAGAAAACCTGTAAAACGTATCTTTATATAGAAAGCACCCGTGGAAGCCTCAAGAATATTAATTTTCAGTACTAATAGTGTATATCCAAAAATGGCCTTAATACACTCTGTATTAACCGAAGAAACTTTTATTGCAGGGAAAATTTTAATTCAGCTGAAAATGTAATATGTATCGATTGATATATAAATTCAATATGTATGCAAAATTTGATATTAGATATAGTTATACAGTACAAATGATATTGATTAAACTATTTCTTATTTTTCTCTTTTCTACTTTTATAATGCGAAATCTTATATATCGCTAAAAGTACAAGGATAGTACTATAGTACCCTATAGTGTCTTATTATATAATAATGTGTTTAAGAATTTAGAAAATATATGAGCATTGCAATATTTAGTATGGCTATTTAGTATATAAGAAGATATGCATATATATTTATATATATATATATATATATAATGTAATAATAATAATATATAACTATATAGTTACCCAAATACAATTTATTTTTCCAAAAACCTTGCAATTTTTCTATATAGTTGGAAAGATTTCAATGCAGTTCATTGCAATATTATTTTTTTGCGTATACGATAAAAAGAATATTTTTAATGAAAATATCTGTTTACGACTTTTATCAAAAATTATAATTAGTTACATTTTTGTAAATATTTTTATTTCAAAATATTTTTATGACATCAACATAACAGAAATTATCCTAAATTAAGAGATGTTCATATTAAGTATATCATACTCAATATGACCAGAACAAGCTTAATACTACAGTAGAAACTTGATGTTGATTCATAAATCAACATATCAATTTTACTTTGACTTGGGCATCATTATAAATCCTATGACCATGCAAACGATAGTAAATGCTTGAGCACCAACACGAGCACGCATCATGTACTGTTGCATTTCTCTCTTTCCTTTATAAAAGCTGATGAGTCCAATACTTAGAGCTGTAACAGTCGCGAGAGTTCCTAGAAATACAAATGCAGAAAATAGCCTTGCTATTAAAGATGACTAATCAAGCTCGATAAAACGCGGTTCTTTGCACAGATGTACAAGTCTTTTTATTATTTTTATCCTATTTTCTTAGCTACATCTCCGCAGACTTCTTATTACACAGATCAGAAGGATTTGGTTCGATAAATTCTATCTCGTCTTACGAAATATAGGTTAGTTTACCTATTGGTACTAGTGGATTCTCTCGCGTTTTACGTATCGCCTTCTGAAAAAACGTCTCGGTAATATAAGTGCTATTCATATCTTCACGTATTTTCACCCAGTCCAATTCGTCATTCGGTTTTAAGTCTGCCATATCCGTCGGTCCGCGAAAAAAATACAAAGTCTCACAACAAAATTTGCGGCACCCGCGGCACTGAGTTCATGTTAATGACCACGTGCAAAAGAGATTAACGATTGATAATGATTACGTTAAATCGATAACGCATCGGACAATGTTTTGAATTAGACTTCGATGACACGATGAGAAAACTGTATAATCTCTCCCTCCTCGCTAATCTCTTCCTCCGAGGTTATCCGAGATCAGTAGTGTCATTTGGTGTCCGTGATAGAACACGTCAGACGGTCTCAAGAAGAGTGAGAGAGAGAGTGACGTTCCGAATTGATGTTGCGAGTGTTACAACTATTGCAAGTAACACAAGTGCGTGTGTAACAAACGCTCTTGATCGCTCGAGGAATTTTGTATCTATTTTAGATCGTTCGATGTGCGGACTAGTAAACAAAAAAATGAATACGCAAGAAGTAGTGGAGGAGTTGACGCAGGTCTGCATTCAGATGCGCTTCCACCTGGATGATTTGCAACAGAGGGAAAAAGAAATATTAATCCTAAAACACATCAGGCGCTTTGAAAATAGCGGAACAGCTCATGATTTCCCAAAAGGTACTGGTTTTCACGAAAAAAGTTCCCTGCATTCTTCCTAACACCACTTCGCGAATATAGCTAGTTAGAAATAAATGACAGTTATCTGTTGCAGAAAAAATGGCTAAATCGTTATGGTTATTGTAAATTAATTTTCAGTATTTACCTATAAGCAGAACAAATAAGTCATCATGACGTCAAAATGATTCCAAAATTATTGTATATTGAAAGTCACTTTTTAATTAATAACAATTCATTATCGTGACTTACAGTTCTACTTGGGTACTTTGTAAAATGTTAATTAAAAATGGATTATTATCTGCAGGAAATGATCAATAATTATTATCGTTACAATTTTTAATGATATATATTATACAGGCTTGGAATGGTTTAACGTGTCCGAAGGATTGTCGCTAGGACAGCATCTAAAAGGAAAAATTGTGCTTTTGGACTTTTTTACATATTGCTGCATCAATTGCATGCATGTTTTGGCCGAGCTGGAAGAAGTCGAGAAGAAAATCTCTGTAGAGGATGGTCTCGTAGTAGTAAGTATAATATATTTTATTACAGGAAAGAATTTCTAGAAATTAAAGATATATATTAGATAAGATATACTAGATAGGATGCCCGAGACTAATAATTCTTTTATTTAGATCGGAGTGCATAGCGCAAAATTTACAAACGAGCGCAGTTCGAAGAATGTCTTATCTGCTGTACAGAGATATAATATCACACATCCTGTGGTAAATGATGTAACGTTAAGAATGTGGCATGATATGGGAATAACGTGTTGGCCTAGCCTGATTATGTTAGGTATAATAATATAGGAAATAATATATGATTCCTTTGCTTTTTTTCCTAACAGCTACATAATTTATACATATTTATACTATTTGTGCAAATTTCCTATTGTCACAGCTGTGTTTAAATTCATTTTAGGACCTAATGGTCAACCACTGGCTGTTTTTGTGGGTGAAAATCACAAAGATGAAATACTATTATACACAAAAATAGCAATAGCTTATTTTAAATCCTTAAAACAAATGTCAAATCATGGTCTTCCACTAAAGCCAGCGCATCATCTTTTACCATCTTCTAAAGATGGTCTGCTATTTCCTGGCAAACTAACGGTTCTTCAGTTAGAACAAGAAACAAAGCTAGTCATATCTGATAGTGGTAACAATAGGATTGTAATTACAAATGAGCACGGAAGAGTGGAACACATTATAGGAGGATGCAATCAGGGTTTTAAAGATGGCGATTTCAAAAACGCTAGATTCAATTCACCTCAAGGGATCTGTGTGCTAAATAATATAATCTACGTTGCGGACAATAATAACCATGCTATTAGAAAAGTAAGTAAAAGCACCATTTTTTCTTATTGTAACACGTTTGCTATATTTAATCTCGATGTTAATCACTAGATAGATCTGGCAAAAAGAATCATATCCACCGTAGCTGGTACTGGTTCACAAGGTTGCGATCGAAAGGGTGGAAAACATGGCACTGATCAAGCTTTATCGTCCCCTTGGGATGTGGCAATTTATCATCACGAGTATAAAGACACCACGGTGCCAGTATTGTTAATCGCTATAGCAGGTACCCATCAGATCTGGGCGCTGTTTTTGGAAGATACCATTTGGTGGAAGGAAAAGTGAGATATTATTTACGTAATTAATGACATCTTCACGTTATGCATTTTTGTGTGATCTTTGAACATTTAATTTAATAATGAATTTCAATTTTTTATAATTCACGCAGATAACGAAAATATACGTGAATGTCCGTATTTTAGAAAATACACGGCGGGCACTTGCGCTGCTATCGTTGGAAGTGGACGAGAGGAAAATCGCAATAACAGTTATCCTCATACCGCGGGATTAGCACAACCCTCTGGCATTGCGATCGTTCAGGAATGTAAAGTTGCGTTTTTGGCGGACAGCGAAAGCAGTGCTATCAGACGGCTGCATTTAGATAGCGGACAAGTATCCGCTGTTTGTGGAGGAGATAAAAATCCAGCGGTTCGTTCAATAACAAATAGGTTTCATTTATTTTCTCACTTTGCATTTGTGTATATGAATGAGATAGCTTTAATCAATTTGTTCGATATCTAAACAAGTGTCAGTTTTCGTTCGAATAACAGCAGTAAATCAATGATGTTTATTTTATCAGAATTTTTAGAATCACTTTGCATTGTAGAACTTACATGCGTTTGGAGATGCAGACGGAAAAGGACATTTGGCTAAACTTCAACATCCATTAGGCGTAACGTGGAATCATTTGGATAAACGAATTTATGTGGCAGATACTTACAATCATAAAATTAAAAGCGTAGATCCTACGACAGAATATTGCAAAACATTATTTGACGACAAAAAATCCGATCATACATTTACCGTAAGTATATTTTTTGAAGAAACAACAATTTATAAAAAATGTTTGCAAAAATTAAATAATTAAATTATTAAAATCTTTTAGTTCAATGAACCGAGTGGCCTTGCTGTTAGTCCAGACGGTAACATTCTTTATGTAGCAGATACCAACAATCACGCTCTTAAAATTATTGATCTAAAAAATGAGAAGATTTCAACTGTAAGTATTTCTAGAAGTCTAACAGAATCACTTTAAAAATATAACTTTGTTTTATGAATCATGAAAGATTAACATAAACTTCCTTAATTTTATTTTTCAGATGGCTATCGTATTCAGACGTGATTCGAATAGAAATACTGACAATGTATTCACTTTTGATACGACAATAAATGCACGCGGTGGAGAAATAAATATTTCATTTAATATCGTATTTACGAACGATTTGAAATTAAATGCAGACGCACCGCAAGAATGGCAGGTATCTTTACCTGCAAATACGTGGACGGCGAAATCATTGACGGGTAGACTTTCAACTCCTATATCGGTGAAACTTCCTGAAGAAGAAATACGCAATCAATTACCCGTCACATTAAACATAATGGCTTGCACAGTGGACACGTGTGTACCACTAAAGCTGTCGGTATTGTTCAACATACAACGTAAAACAGATGCGCCAACAGTTGTGACTGAAGAGAAAGAACTCGTTATCGGTTAGGAAAGGCTTTTATGCTTTCATATGTCGAAAAGTGTAAACACATATGTTGTGTAATGAATATTTTTAAGATATTACATTTTGAAAATATGTATTTAAAATAAGTATGTTTGCGGCGGGTTAATTTTAATAATAGTTATACTGTTATATATATATATATATATATATATATATATATATATTCTATATAATTGTACGTGTTACTTATTGTATTAATTTTTAATTGCTTCAATCTATATTTTTTTTTATAACTTTTTGATCATTGCACAATTGTGTTAATTTTTATTCATCACGTCAGCGGGCGAGTATCTGGCAAATTCTGTCAATCTTAAATAGTGTAATTAAAACAAGAATTAATTATGATATTTCATTATAATATTTTATAATATATAATTATATTATTTTATTAGAATATTTTATATTATATAACTATATTATTCTTAATTGTTTAAAATATTTGTATTTATACCTTTGCCACCAAATTCCCGCATCGTTATCTTGCGAGACATGTGATAACGTTGCAAAATCCGCCGATTGCCAATATTCATGTAACCATTCTCGATGACCAGTTGGTTCTGACCAGCCTTTTCGGCAATTGTTTTTTATCCATGCACTTTCTATCGCCGTTGGAATCTTGAGCACCTTTGTAATTTATTAAATTTAAACCTACATTAGTCCTTCACGAGAATAAATAGATATGTATTGTTTACATCTTTATCACTGCCAAGAGATATCTTTACTTTTTTGCAATTGTGATACGACGTTACGCAATTACTATTTAGATCGAACATTCCAGCACCGCTGTCGTAGCAGAACGGAGGAATAATTTTAGTGGGCTGGTCATTGGTTTTCAGTACTTCTCCGGCTGGTTTCAGTCCATTCACCACGCATTTATAAAATCTGAAATAATTTTACTATTCATGAATACGTGGGATGAATTCTCGTTTAGCTGCTATGTTAAGAATTTGCTAGCTAATGTTAACCGCCTATCAGGATATGTGCAATAATCCCAATCATTTTCTCGATACGATAAACCGTCTGCGAACGTATAGCGCCTTTGCTCCATTTTTCCGCGATTCCAAACAGCATCCATTCTTTGCCCACGTGGCCAATACATACTTCCATGACCATGAAGCATGCCGTCCCGGAATTCTCCCTCTATCACGACTTCTGATAAATAAGAATAGAATTAATCAGCGCTAATTAGTCGGTGCGATATTATGATTCTACACGGAAAGAACAGTTTCCGAATTTATATCATTTTTTGGTCATGATAAGAGTCTCGATCTCAGATGATCTAAGAATGACTTATATATAAAGTCATTCTTAGATCATTTGAGATTTTTATCATGATAAAAAAATAACGTAAATTCGTCAGTATAACATCAAATTGACGTTGTTTCGGTTTTCTTGTTCTTTTTGGGTAGATATAGATCTGAAAATAAATTCTGTTGGACTATCAAAATAATTACATGTAGGACGCTCAAACCAATTACTAGAATATCAAAACTTTTTGTAATATCCCTGGTGAAAATTTTTCTTAGAATATGTAATTTTTCAGAATTTCTCTATAATTTTATAATTTTCTCACATTTTTTATACAAATTAAAATATTTCTTAGAAAATCTATATCTTTTCTCAGAATTTTTCATATATGTTAATTATGAAATATTGTAAGATTTTTAAGATTTTTTGTAAACATACTTTCTGATGAAATGTTATAAAATCTAAAAAATTAAAAACTTTTAAAAAATTATGGGATGAGAAATTTCAGAATTCATTTGTATAAAAAATTCTGAGAGAAGATGTAAACTTTCCGAATATTTCTGAGTATTTCTGTTCCAATTTGTATAAAAATTATGAGAAAAATCTTCACCAAGAATACTCATCATATTTGAGTCTCCTAATTATTTTGGTGTCCAAGAAAATTATTTTTAGATTGTTATCTGTTTAAATTTTTTATAGATACTTTAGTAAAATCATTCTTTCCGTGCAGAAATCCTAACTCCGTATTATGTTTGAGAAACGTTAGAAAAACGTTTTGAAAAAAACCTAAATTAATTAACTGTAAGGCGTGACATATCTGCCGATGCCTGTCTTATTGATCGCATTCCACATTCCTTCATATCTGCTTCCGGTGACAAATTGAATTTCTCGGAACATTTCTATTTCGTCTGGCTTTTCATCGTTTTCCATTGTCATGCTTGACGTGATGCGTCACGCTTCTATAGCTGTTAAGATTGACTCCAATTCCGTTTAATCGTCGATCTAGTTAATCAAAGTTTAGTTGGAGTAGCTCTTAGGGTAATTACGATCAAATTCTGATTAATTTAATCGACGATCAACTTATCACATAATACTTGTCATTCTGTTAAGTAGGACAAGTGGATAGAACATTATTAATTTTTTATTACTTGACGTACATATATGGAAAAAAGGATTAAATTAGGGACAAGCAATTGCATAGTTGAAAATTTTCTTTGAAGCGTTCCGTGTTATTAATTCTATCGGTTGGATTAATCGCCGATTAAGTTAATCGGAGTTCGCGCCCTAAGTGCTGCGAGGAACTCGATCTCCTCTTTTTATTGCTTATCGCGCCACTTTATTATCATTGGCTACGAGGATTCGCACGGTCGAGATGAATGGGAAACGATCGGCGAGCGCGCCCGAATGTCTCGAATCGGCTTTTCCTCCCCAAGCAACCGAACTGGGACTCGGTTTATCCTTATAGGATGGCCTCGTTGCCTGGTATTCCGGATGATCTCGGTCGACTCGTAGTTGCCGGGGACATGCATGCGAGCGGCGTGCAAACTGCGTGCAAACGACAGGACGGCATGCGGGGACACGCGTGTGTCGAATTTACGAATGGCGAGAGACCCGACACTCTGTCGCGCGTTCTTTCCTTTTTTCCCTCGTCTTTATCCTCTCTTTATATCCTGCGCGCGTAACTAAATCAGATTTCGGAGGCGATGTGCGAACAGCGGGCGCCGGTCGTGTACGTAGTATTCGTAACACGATCGGATACAAAGGTGATGAGGAGACACGAGGAGAGGACCGTTATGTCTCTCGCCGTATATTTCTATGAGAAAGAGAGAGAAAGGGCGAGAGAGAGAGAGAGAGAGAGAGAGAGAGAGAGAGAGAGACCTCGGTGTCTCTACATCGTGCCGCGCATATACTACTGTTACATGTCGAAAAGTGGTACATTCCGGTATACATCGAGGAATATATTTCTCAAGTTTTCACGCGCACGACACCGCCGCGCCGGCCAGTCGGAGTATCGCGTGAGATACACGTCGCTTCGCGCGATGAACCTCGATCTGTCCGTCTAAGATTCGTCCTCTCGACATTTTCGCAACCTCGTGAAATGCGGCCGAGAAGATACCACGCAACATCGTGACTACCAAAGAATAGTAGATGGAGCAGATCTAGACCGGTTTTCCCAGCAAATGAGAATGATTGAAATGAATTGAAATGGATTCAGATTTTCAGAAATATTGATTCACGAATGTTAAAATGAAATGCTTTTCAATCCTGAATGCATTTTTATTTATTTATAGGAATTGCATGGAGCAATTCCATCTCTATGCCTTTCAATCTAAAAATAATATTAGCTTTTTCTGTGCACAACACACACATTGTGAATACTGTTCAAAATTTTGAATAGGAAATGCAGTTTTTCAATCCAATTGCATTCAATTGAATCTAATTGAATCCAATTGAATTCAATTAAATCCAAAAAAAAGTATTCACTATTTAAAATACGCATTCGGATAGAAAGAAATTTCAATCCATTTTAATCCATTCTCGTTTGCTGGGTAAATCTTAAGACTGTTGTATTTAAGATATTCTTAAAATAACCCAGCAAACGAGAATGGATTAAAATGGATTGAAATTTTTTTCTATCCAAAACGCGTATTTTAAATAGCGAATATATTTTTGGATTTGCTGATACGAAAAAATTTCCTTGGGCGTTTCGGTTTACTTCAAACCATCTTCAGCAAGTTGTGAAAAATTTCGTCGAT
>Ga0157363_1006389_pt1 | contig 11068 bp, 11 predicted proteins | sample AttsexASBM1_FD_111477 | JGI IMG/M metagenome (GOLD analysis project Ga0157363, IMG submission 111477) | Fungus gardens microbial communities from leaf cutter ant in Ribeirão Preto, State of São Paulo, Brazil - Atta sexdens ASBM1 | ecosystem: Host-associated > Fungi > Mycelium > Unclassified ...
ATCTTGTAGTGCATCAATAGCTAGTACACATTTCTAGTGGCGAAGTGAAACAAACTATGAGGGTAGTATATGATATCAGCAACGTTCTTGCACAGTGTAAGACTTGTCAAAGGAACTCATTGTATTCCCTCGGACTCGTTTGTCCTCGATGCGAATTTTGTTCACAGCTTCACATACGTATAAAGAAGACGCACAACATAGAGTTGATCATCCGGCAATTGCTTATCATCTGTGCCAACGTCTAACAACACACTTAACGACCTAGCTGGCTCTAATCAATCATCAATCTGGGGAAGTCTGGCGCATTAGTATCAGCGTAGTCTCCAGATTTGCTTTCACTCACGTACACATAACAGATTTAGCCGTCAAGATCTGGATGATATCTTGAGCTCCAAAATCGACAGTAAGGAGACTACAAACTCACCGCCCTACACAGTCGAATCTTAATCAAGCAGCACTCCTTTTCTCAAGCGAATTGATAAAACTAAAATGATACTCACACCAACTCCCTGATCTCCGATATCCAGAATCGCATCTGCATCTGTACAAACTACTGAATAGGTTTACAGTCTGCTCTAAGAACTCCTCCTCCATAGTCTTCCGATGACAAACATCACTCGCTTCTCCTAAACAAATGAGAATATGTGCAATCACATCTTCTGATATAGTTAGCTTGAGGCTCCAAATAAGAGGAGGACGCGGGACATGAATGGAGCGGAAAGGAGGTTGCTCCAGAATACCTTACCTGAGTCGGGTATATATGATAGGCACAAGCTCCTTTCAGTTTTTTGAGACAAGTGCATAGTACAGCACCCAATTGTGATCCTTCAGACTTTGTAAAAAGGTGTTCTTGCGAATGGGGTCATGGCGTGAGCTGAGCTGTTCATATGCTCGGCTGACCTGTTCGTCAAGCGTATTTACGCGAGAGGGTAACCGTCCAGTGAGACCAAACTCTTTTCATTCGCGGTGGGTGAAGCTGGTGCCTTTGTTAATCCTGAGAAGCGATTCACCGCGGAGCGTAACTCCCACTGCAGGTTTACTGGTCTCTATGAGCGTTTCCCTGGCTGACATAGTCGCAGAAAGAGCGCCGGCTAGGCTGTGGGCGTAGATGAGGCATTTTGATTGCTGAGCCGAAGCTTGAAGCTGGCTTGATGAGGCAAATATGAAGTTATTATGAGACTACGGACATAAATGGAAAATGAGCATCAGTCATGGACAACATTAGTACAGGTAAGTAAATACGGCGTGCCGCAACACAAGATTCCGAAGGTGAAAGATTCTGGACATCATAAACAAAGGCGAAGCGAAAGCCTAAGCAGCAACGAGACTTCCTTTGTATCCATCTCCACGTTTGATAGTGCGAATACCAAGAAGGATCGTGACGAACAAAGCAAATGAGAGGAGAACCCTGCGGATAGATCGGTTAGCGACAAATGATTGGATAACAGCTAACGGATGTACCATGTAATCCATCCAAAAGCGATCAGAGCGTTGACTTGTCCGCAGTACCTGAATAAGTCTTCCCTAGAGCAGTTGATTCCACCTCCAACCGATTCCGTCAGAGCAGCAGATGCTGTAAGCCAAAGTGCCCATGTGATGAATAAACTAGTGTATATAGAATCAGGACAAAAAAGTGACAAAACGAACAACGCACAAGATGATATTCGACAAGACGCTGGAGGCGACGGAGTATCGTGCGAGGAGGAAGAGGAATACGAAGAGGGGGGCCAAAAGTACTGTCCATGCGGAAACGAAGAGGAAGTATCGCACTCGATCTCGCTCTCCCAAGTTTCGATAGTTGTGGTGGTCGTTGAAACGAGAAACCAGCCAACCCGAGATTGCGAGCTGTTCAGTAATATATTGTCAGTAGACGAATAGGAGGGTATGTAAAATATACGTTGATGACAGCGAAGAGCCATACAAATGTATAAAGGACTGGATGCTACGTTCAGCGATGCTCTAAGAACACGAGAGAAGCGCCCGCACTGGGATAGCCGCGTTTCACGACGTTGTCAACGGCCATTGTGCGACAAGAGGTAAAGGATATGTAGTGGTAGGTGAAGTAGCAGTCGTACTTGGGACTCGTCAATGTCGTTGAGGTATTATATACGTTGAGGCGTAAAAGGAGACAATCACTCTCTGAGACGTTCAACATGACATCATCGATTAGTAATGATCATCATTCCACGCTGCAGTAACGCAGCACAAAAACTCCTTTAGAATCATTTATTCAGACCCTTGAATTTCAAGTTAAAGGGCTCTTTGGGATTTGCACCTGTTTTCTAGTGCTCTCGCTTCCTTCAGAGAAATCCAAGAGCATTCATGTGAGTAACAGGTATTGATAGAGTCTTAGGAGTCAAGATCCAAACTTCTGTCTGTGCCAGAGCTTTTCTGCTAGTCTACATTTTTTTTCATAAAATTGTATTTCCACATGTGGAAAGACACAGGACAAGCCGGGTTTCCGTGTTTTGTCATGCCCGATTGCATCTTACCCCTTGGAATATTGTTCAAAATCGAGCAGGTGACAAATAAGAGGTTCTAGCAGCCTTGGGAATCACTCCGAAAACTCGGGGGTCACCCAGTGAGCTGTGGACAACTGTAAATGACTAGATAGAAAAGAATAAGACAATGACCCACCTGTGGACAATTTTAAATGACTAGTGTTGAAGCGGCACACTTCAACATCAGTGGATCAGTTGCGATGCACTCTTCCCATTTTGGCTAGATGACGTAGATTACAACTGTAAAATCATTCCCCCCCTCTTTTACCTTAGTCGTCTACCTTTACTTGAAAACTCCGGATATACTTACTGCTCATTAACTAGGAGTCAAAAACACATCCACAGGAGTTGGAGAGGCACGACCCTCAAAGATCAGTGTGGGCGAATTTCTATTCCTTATTCCTCATTCCTCATTTCTCATTTCTCCACAAAAGCATGCACGCATTGCACCCTGCCGACTGCAGATCATGTCGTGCCATATTCCAAAACTATATATTACATAAAAGGACTTTTGATCGGTGGCTACACCTTCGTGAGACTGAGTCTGTATATTCGATAGTACATATATCACCTCTGACTATGTAAATATAATGAAAATAAGTCCACAATGATGGGAGAAGATCACTTCTAACACTTTGTGGAGTATTGCTTGCTGTTATCCAAATCAAAGATTTGTCATGGATATGTTAGTAAAGCTAATAGCCTAATAAAGACATGCAGATATTGGAAGGAAACCCAAAAGTAGACAACTGGTGACTTATGTAACTGGGTACCACTCAAGCACACCCTGATTCTCTCTCTATTAACAATGACTAGTCTATCATTATATACTACAACAGACTCTAACCATACCTAGATATACTTTCATATTTATACTTGTTCACATATGGATCAGTCCCTCATGTTTTATCTTCTGGTAATTCATCACCTAGACTTTGTTATGATTGATGCCTCATGAATGTAACATGGACCAGGGTCAAGGATAATGATGACATGATTGGCTGCACTGGAATAGTCTCAGTCAACACCTCATGTAGTAGGTGTTATACCCTTGCTTCATCCTCATGTTCTATAACTTGTTTGCCTCATATACAATAGACTATTTCCTCATTGCTTGTACATATATATAGCATAGATATATTCCTGTATCCTTACACTTTACCACTTGAATTCATTCCTTACTTCCTCTCTCTTTGCCTAAGTGCAACCTGAGCTCTAAGCTAAGGTTGTAACATTTGTGTCACAAACTTCATTCAGCTTATATCTCCACAACCAGTGGACTGATTTTCACAAACTAAGTTGCGCTGGGAAGCCCCAAATGAGGGCTATCTGCACATATGCGGGATGTACAAAAGCGACAACAAATGACTGAGATATCAGGATATCAGTAGCTGTAAAAGCTTCGTCTGCTAATATCTCATGAACAGCTGAACGGATTTGCACAATTGAACTTGCGTTGGGAAGTGCTCATCAATTTGTTTCCAACGATATATGATTTATCTCAAAGCAACAAGTATTGGTAGAGATACAAGCATATCAATGTAGTGACATAATTAGTTACCTTTTAAAATTAGCCTGACAGCTGCTATGACAGCTGACAGCTCCCATCAGGTATGAGTTTTGATCATGTGATGGCAACAGCTTGTGCACAGACTATTACTCTTTTGGATATATACCTCTGTATCTAAGGGCTAGACTTCAGATTTAATAATGTCAATTATTCCTGTTGATACTTTTCATCATCTGTCAATCATCATATCCTTATACTAAACCCCTGAAACACTATTCAGCCCCAGTATCACAACCAGTGAGTATCTTATTTGTGATAATTTGGTAAAGTATTGTTGAGCTCACCTTGTAAAAGGAGAGGTATATAGTAGTTAGTCCACAGACAAATTAGGTGAAGTTACTGCTGGATAATAAACAAAACATGTGTGGTGTAGACCACAAGAAGAACCAAGACAAGTTCAAGATGAATAGATAATATTGAGGTGCTATCAGAATGACTTGGATCCTTGCAGATTACAAATGAAGTCTTAGAAGAAACGAATGAACAATCAGATGAAGAAATGTCTGTAGTACCAGTACCAGCAACAGTGAACAACAACAAACAGGCTGTTATGCCTAAGAACACGGTCCCAGATCTAGAATGGTTCAATGGGGACAGAATGAAATTTAAAAACTGGTAGAGGGGAATTCGATTATTTCTCAAGAGCAACAGGGTCATGGAGACTAATAATAGGATCATAGTGATCCTGGCTTGCCTCAGAGAAGGTGTAGCAGGTATTTATGCACAAAGAAAGCTGGATGAATTAGATGAAGAACTTGGAACCCAAGATTGGAAAGACTTTGTAAAAGAAATAAAAATGATATTTAGCAACAGAACAAAAGCAGCAGATGCTGAATGGAAGATTAAATCCTTCAAACAAGGAAAACGGAATACAGTGGACTTCATGATAGAGTTCAAGGCCTTAGCTATGAAGGTGGATACAGATGAGCTGCATACCATCTTTTTATTGAAGAAGAATGTATGACCTGACATCATCAAGATGATATTGGGATACCCGCCTATAGTGGCACCAGAGACACTTAAAGAGTAGAAGGTAGTGATCATCTTAGTAGATCAAGAGTATGAGTCTACAGAAGGACGAAACAATTACAAGACAGAAACTGGAACAACATATGGTGGAAGAGGACAGCTGATGGACATTAGCAAATCCAATGATAATTTTAAAGATGAGAAGCCAAAGTGCTTCAACTGCAACAAGTATGGCCATATGGCCAAAGAATGTTGGAACAAGAAGAAAGATAAAGAAACCAGAAGGTGTTTCAAGTGCGACAAAGAAGGATACATTGTGAAGGACTGTAAAGGAAAGCAGTCAATAAAGAAACAAAAGATTCAGAAAGAATCAGATGATGAAGACAATGAAGAAGATGACAAGAAACAAGGTTTTGGAGAAAATCTCAAGTAGGCATAGTATGAGAGATCTCACCTGTAAATTCTCAAAATAAATATGTTATTTCAAACTGACAGAGTAATATGGAAAGAGAATTAAATGTGCAAGTAAACATGAAAACAAAGAATGGCAAAAACCTCAAAGTCAAGGCATTGGTGGATTCTAGATGTACACACATGGAAATTGACAAACAGCTAGTCAAGGAGAAAAGGATATAGATAAAACTAATAAAATTTTCATTCAAAGTGTTTAATGTGGATGGAACAAAGAACAGAGAGATGACCAGAATGGCATCTCTAGAAATCGAAATCAATGGATACAAGGAACAGCTGGAAGCTGCAGTAACAGACTTAAATGGAATGGACATGTTTCTAGAACATGACTGGTTAGTTAAGCATAACCCAGAAGTTAATTGGAAAAATGGAATAATACAGTTTACAAGATGTCTAGAAAGCTGCAAGATGAAACATCAAGATATCAAGTTCAAAATTAGAAGAACACAGGTAACAGAAACCAAGGAATAAGACAATGGAAAAATTGGCAAAGAACCTGACATGACAAACCTAGATGTAACGACCTTAAGCTTGAGCTCAGGTTACAACTAAGGCAAAGACTTGAGAAAGATAAGGGAAGATAGAATTGGTAAAGCATAAGGATACATGAATGTATCTATGCTATTTATACAAGTCCATGATTCTATAATGAGACATACATGAGGACGAAAACATGAAGAGACTGCAAGGATAAAGCAAGGTAACAACACCTTCTGCATGAGGCGCTGACTGAGACTACATGTGGCGCAGCTGATCATACCATCATACCCTTTACCCATGTCCATGCTGTCTCCAGGAGGCATCAATCGTAACACTAGAAGATTTACCCAAGTACATTTGATCATTCATGCACTTGTTTAACAAAAAGAAGTTCAAGAAACTACTGGAACGATGAGAATGGGATCATAAGATAAACCTGACAGAAGAAGCTCTGAGGGAATTAAATACAAAGGCATATGCAATGACACTAAAAGAAGAAGAAGTACTAAACTAATGGCTAGATGAATAACTAAACCAATGGCTGGGTGAACAACTGAAAGCTAGTTTAATTGTGGAATCAAAATCAAGATACATGGTACCATGCTTTTATATTCCCAAGAAAGATAGTTCATTACAGTTGGTTCAAGACTATAGAAAATTAAACCAAGTTACGATAAAGAACAAGATATCATTACCTCTGATTGGAGAAGTAATCGACAAGTTAAGGGAAGCCAAATACTTCAATAAACTCAACCTTATCTGGGGGTACAATAATGTTTGGATTAAAAAAGGCAATAGATGGAAGATAGCTTTCCTAACAAACAAGAGACTATTCAAACTATGAAATTCACTGAGAACATTCTAGAGAATGATGAATAGCATTTTTCAGGAATTACTCCACAAAGGAGTGCTGGCAAATCACATGGATGACTTTGTTATACCAGCCAAAATGATAAAAAAACTTGAGGAACAAACAATTAGATTTTTGAAGATTGCAGAAAAGCATAATTTGTGTTTTAAATGGTCAAAATGTGACTTCAACATTGAAGAAATTCTGATATTGGGAGTAATAGTTGGCAAAGGACAAGTATGAATGGAACAAGACAAGGTCAAGACAGTCAAAGAATAGAAAATGCCAATGAAAATCAAAGAAGTGGAAAGCTTCTTAGGATTTGCAAATTTCTATTAGAGATTCATTCATAACTTCAGTCATATAGCAAAGCCATTGAACAACCTAAAAGGAAAGAAGAAATGAAAATGGGAAGAAGAACATCAACAAGCTTTCAATGAGCTAAAGGACAAGACTACAAGTCAACCAGTACTCTCTCTTCCAAAAAGAGAGGGAAAATTCAGAGTGGAAACAGACATATCAGAACATGCCATTGGAGGAGTGTTATCTCAAGAACAGGAAGGAAAATGGAAACCAATAGCCTTTTTATCTAGGACAATGCAACCAGCAGAAAGAAACTATGAAATCTATGACAAAGAACTACTGTATTACAACTCAAAGACCTTAGAGTGGATCAGTAAAAAAAACCTTGTATTGGGTTAACATAAGGGAACTCAATAGAGAACTCTTTACAGGATTGTCTACCTTTTTATACTAAAGGCACATGGTTCATGCTATGTACTTCTAGTCTACCCTAAACAACCATGTGTATACCTCAAGACTAACATGTATTGTGCACGTTGTATGATATTATTCTTCTAGTGCCTTCTATGTCTTTCTTCTAGTGTCATCTGACTAATCCTAATCCTAGGTTCTATAAATATAAAAATACAAAAATAAATCAAAAATAAAATAGAAATCAGAGAGAAAATGAGAAAAGACTAAGTCTACACTTTTTATTCTTAACATACTGGCAATTGTGGAAGTCTTATCAAAATGGAGACAATATTTATTGGACATGATAGAACCATTTGAAATCTGGATAGATCACAAAAACCTCAAGTATTTTAGGGAACCTCACAAGTTAAATGGACAAGAAGCTAGATGGTATCTCAAATTGCAAGATTATGATTTCACATTACAACATATACTGGGAAAGACAAACACAAAGGTAGATATATTGTTAAGAAAAGACCAAGTGAATACAAAAGAAAATAACAAAGACATACAGTTGCTTAAGGAGGAATTATGGAAAAGAAGAACCACAGCCAAAATAACAATGTTGAAGCAAAGTAGTATACTGGAGAAGACAGACCTAATAAAGGAAATACAAAGAAACGAAACCAAAGAGAAAGAGGTAATACAGGAATTACAGAAAGAAGACAGACAAGCTTGGGAAATCGATGGAATTGTCTATATTGATGAATGAATCTATATTTCTAACAACAAGAAACTTCGGGAACAGATTTTATGAGAATACCATGATGTGTTGGATGTTGGTCATCCAGGATAAATGAGGATGCTAGAGTTGATCAAACAAAATTACTGGTGGCCAGGAATCAAGGAGAATGTAAAGAGCTACATTCAAGGATACTTCAAGTGTCAATAGAATAAAGTACAATACCAGAAGAAAGTAGGAGAATTACATTCATTGGCAATATCACAGGAACCTTGGCAGGAGATTAGCATTGACATTATTGGACCACTACCGAAATCAAATGGAAAAGATGCTATACTGGTTATAATAGATCAATTCACAAAAATGACCAGACTAAAGGCAAAAATGAAAAGTGTATCCTCAGAAGAAATCGCAAAAATCTACAAGGATGAAATTTGAAAGCTACATGGAATACCAAAGAAGATTTTGAGTGATAGAGGACCACAATACATATCAAGGTTTATAGAGGAATTTATGAAAGTACTAGGAACTACAAGACAATTACCAATGGCATATCATTCTCAAACAGATGGACAAATGGAGAGGATTAATCAGAATGTGGAAACATTTCTATGATACTATATCAATTACCAACAAGATGATTGGACAGAATGGCTAGTAGCCATGGAATTCCAATACAACAACAAGAGACATGTGGCAACAGGTCAGACTCTATTTGAACTTAATTTTGGAAGACACCCATGGAAAGGCAACCTTGTGGCACAAACAGAGTTTCTAAAATTAGAAGAATTTCTTATAGATCTACAAAGAAGTTGGAAAGAGGCTATAAAGTCAATGGAAGTGGCTGAGAAGAGTATGAAGAAGCAATTCAACAAGAATCCTCAAGGATTGAAGATTGGAGACAACATGTGGCTGGAGAACAAAAATATCCATTCAAACAGATCCTTGAAGAAGTTGGACCAAAAAAGATACAAACATTTTAGGATCTCAAAGGATATTGGTCTAGGAGCGTTTTAACTGAAACTTCCAGAAGGATGGATAATACACAACATGTTCAACAAAGACCTGCTGACAAAATGCAAAGAACTACAGTTCAAAGGACAACATATGGAACAGGCACCTCCACCTATAATTATTAATGAAGAAGAGAAATATGAAGTTGAAGAAGTATGAAAGCATAGGAAATAAGGCAGAGGAATGTAATATTTGGTGCATTGAAAGGGTTATGGGAATGAGCATGACCAATGGATTGCAGAATCAGGGTTGCCTCATGCAAAAGGGGCAATTGAAGACTATTAGATGAGGATTTTGAGTTGAAACCTATAAAGAGGGGGGTAAAATCCCATTTAAACAGTCCATAACAACACTTGATAATGCAAAATGTCTTCTCAACTTAGCAACAACTTCATGACTGCACTGACCTCCCCAAATCTCTACATCTCCAGACAACTCAATAATATGGATGAAGCCAGAATATTCAAGAAAAAATAAGATGATTGGACCAGATTGTATCACAAGACATTGAAAGGGTTAGAAGTAATGATAGATGTGCAGAAGCAAGTATGAGATATGATGAAGATAGCTGGAGAAGCCAATAAAACAATCACAGAAATGGAGGAAACAATTGCATTAATAATAGGACAACAAACACTATGAATATCCTAGGGATATCAGAAGATCAGAAGATCTACAGTATCTTATTAAAAGCAATATGGAAGATTGGATGTATCAAATCCAGAGGATGTTAGCTGACAAATTGAATGCATATAGTGGATGAGGAAATCAATACATGAATGACAATATCTGGGAAATACAAGAACTGTATAAAAATAAGGAATAGAAGAAGAAATCAAACAAAGAAAGAGTAGAGGACAAAGAAGTTATTCTAATCAAGCTATATGAGGTATCTGAATCCATATCATCAACAATGAAGTCAACAATTTGATGAAGTACATGAAATTCATCTGCTCCTCTATACAAATGAGATTATTCAGACCATCCCCACATTACCAATCACTTTGATCCAGAGAAGAACAAGATCCTGATTTTTGGAAAGAAGTAGTGACTGTATTAGTGGATAACAAACACAACACTGAAATATTATGAAATGGTTATCTAATAACCATGTTTCAAGGAGGACTGCCACATAAACCATACTTTATAGCTATTGACAATTAAGATCAAGTCATAATTGGACCTAATAAGAAAATAGTGGTAACATATGTGGTAGGAGAACTTGAGGTGTTGATATGATTCATGGGGATATGAATGCTAAAAATAGGGTATTGTTATAATCGATGCCTCATGAATACAACATGGACCAGAGTCAAGGATAATATACTCTTGTTTCATCCTTATGTTCTATAACTTGTTTACCTCATATACAATAGACTATTTCCTCATTGCTTGTACATATATATAGCATAGATACATTCCTATATCATTATGCTTTACTACTTGAATTCATCTCTTACTTTCTCTCAAGTCTTTGCCTAATGTCAGGCATAGTTCACACTGGGGTGGAAGTTCACAGAATGGACTCAGAGATGAGCGGACTTGTGGAACAACCTTGGCTTCAGCTTATGTGCTGCGCTGTCTGTCTGCCACATGGTCACAACTTCAGATGAAGGAGAGGAAATCTGAGTAGAAGTGAGTATTGATTGGTGTGTCGCCGTTGAACACTGGAGGTCAAGTTCAATAAGAGGTTATCTTCATCAATTATCAGACTAGTGAATTACAGTGTAACTACTAGTCTTATATATAAAATGATATTATAGGAGATGCTCAGG
>Ga0157363_1006390_pt1 | contig 11068 bp, 13 predicted proteins | sample AttsexASBM1_FD_111477 | JGI IMG/M metagenome (GOLD analysis project Ga0157363, IMG submission 111477) | Fungus gardens microbial communities from leaf cutter ant in Ribeirão Preto, State of São Paulo, Brazil - Atta sexdens ASBM1 | ecosystem: Host-associated > Fungi > Mycelium > Unclassified ...
ACGAATTAGTTATGAGTGAAATATAATGAGCTATTATATCATCTACTCTGTACATATATTAAATATCGATAAATTAATAATGAAACTGTTTGATGGCCTATATAAATAACCCGTAATACGATAATTAATAATTACGTAATATCTACTGATCATCAATTTAAAAAGAAATAAAAAAAAAGTTGATTAACGTTGATTTTTTTGTTTGCTAAGACGGCGATGCATAAAGTAACATCAGAAATATACACAGAAAATGATCAAATCTCTGAGGAGCTTGACAATGGCAGTAAGTTATGTTTAACGAATAATTGGATGATAAAAATAATGCTTTAAGCATTATTTTTATCATCCAATTATTCGTTAAACTCCTAACGTTCAACAATTGGTTTCAGATGCGGTGACTGAATTCACTTTTAAATGCCCATCTTACATGATTGAGGCAGAAACCACAGCTGAGACGCTAAATTATGACAGTGACGATGATCTAGATGTAGATAGAGACAAAGAAGGAGTAATTCTAATAGGTAAAGAATCAATTATCGTGTATTCTCGTGTGTATAAACATATTCAGTAAATTGTATTTACAGAGCATAGTGTATCTACAGAGCTCAATTTAGTCGGTTTACAAGTGTGGAGAGCCGCTTTCTTGTTAGCCGACTACATTCTATCGCATCAGGACTTGTTTAGAAATCAAATAATTCTAGAATTAGGATCTGGGGTTGGTCTGACCAGCATCGTAGCGAGTTACTTAGCTAAGGAAGTCATTTGCACCGGTAATGAAAATACTGTTAAAATCCGTCTGTTGAAAATTTCAAACATATTTGTTCAAATATTCCAGATATCAATGTAGGTGATATATTAAATCTAATTGAACGAAATTTTCTGAGGAATTATATGTACGTTAGATCCGGTTTTCATATCGAGGAAGTGAATTTTTTAAACTTAGAATGGCCGAAAAAGTTGGAGGAGAAATTGCAAAGCGCAAATATTGTATTGGCTGCGGACGGTAAACTTAATAATTGTATATTTCAACAATGTAAAATAGATATATAAGAAATGTGATTATCTCTTTTTTTTATTTATAGTGATATACGATGACAAAATCACGGATGGATTTGTCCGCACATTGACGAAACTTCTATATATGAAAAAGAAAAAGATAATTTACATTGCTCTCGAGAAAAGATATGTTTTCACTGTCGCCGATTTGGATACCATTGCTCCGATGTACGAAGAATTTTTACGTTGCGTCGAAAAGTACAAAATGAATTGGTCTGTAGATTACATTAATATAGACTTCCCACGCTACTTCAAATATGATAGAGTCAAACATTTGGTTTTAATAAAGATACAGAACAATACAAGATCTGTTGCACATACATAACGAATAGTTTTTTCAATTAGATACGCAAATAATATTACGATAACATGTAATATGTTATCATAATTATCATAAAGTATGACAATATTCTAAAGAGAAAGAGAACTTGCCATATTAAGAACAAGATCTCTATAGATGTATATTTAACAAAATATAGTATCACAATTAATGTAAGTTGTAAAAAATAATTATATATTTAAAACAAGATTGTTTAATGAACATGTACGTTTGTCAATACATAATACGAAACAAACGGTAAAAATTTAGCACAATTTTTGAACATGATTTAATTTAAGCTAAAAAATTTCGAAATCATTCTTTTAATCCTTAGATCATTTTACATAACGAATAAGAAACGATAATCTAAGGATTAATAAAAGGAAAAAACATAGATATTCGGAGTGTGTGATAAAAATGACTATATAATATACATTTCTCACGTCCACATATTTATTTCGTCATTTAATTCCCTATTTACAACCTACCATGGATAATATTATTGGACAGTGAATTGGAAGTCGCTCGAAGAGAACGATAATTCCGTTGAACTTAAATGCTCCGGCGGCATGTCCTAAGATTAAAAAATTTCATTAGACTACCTACAATATAAAGAAGACAATATGTATATAGGAATGTAAGCGCTTCTTCGAACGACCACGGCAGTAGAAGTTGTATATGTTACACGCAAAGTCATAACATTTCTAATATGATATACTAGAGGTCTGAATCGCTCGCGAAAAAACGACGATCACTAAAGAATGAGTCGAATGATTAATCTCATTAATTATAATCGAACTGAGATGATTTCATGAATTTAGGAATAATGATGAATAACTATTATTATTTCTTAAGTATCGTCGATCCTCGCTCTGCGAATTCAGGCCTGCGCTTGGTTTGGTAAAAGGCACTTTCACTCTACCGATCCGTCTCGATGTAGAAAATGTAAAGTATAATTTACAGCCTCACAGATTTTTTTTATACTTTTTTATATACGTGTATGTCTGTGTGCATATATATTATGTATTATATACATAATTATTATATATACATATATGTATATATAATTATTATATACAATTATGTAATTATTTATAATTATTATATACATAATACTTAAAATATATAATTTTATATATATATATATATATATGCACACGCTTGAAATCTCAGAAATAGTCACACCATTTATACCGTAGCATTTTTTCACCATTCAGCATTATTTCCGAAAATGATTAAATTCAGGGCGATAAAAAGTTCATAAATTTCAGCTACGAGATCAATTCGCTTGTAAAGTATGCGCTTCGCTATATAAAAGAATAATTTATCATTTATAGAAAAATGTTCCATGATGGCGAGTTACCTCGCAAGCAGAATGTAGAAACTAGAAATTCTTTTTCATGCTTTACTCATCCAAAATCTTTAGAAATTAATTTTCAAAGCTTGACATCATTGTTCTCTTCTTTTCAATTATAATGCAAAATTACGCGTGACAAAATTGTTAATTCTGGGATAGCTGCTTCTGGATTACTATGAATTTTACAAAAGTTGTGCAGATATACCAGAACTTATCGGAAATATTACGTAAGATAAAAGCTTTAAAAAAGGTGAAATAATTAATAAAAAACGCCACTGACTAGAAAAAAAAGAAATGAAGAATAAGTATGATAAAATTAGCATGTTTGTATCATGTTTTATTGTTCGCGATCGGTATCATCGACACAGAGGCGAGCAGAATAAAATCGTTCATCTGATATCTTCTTTATCTATTTCTCTCTCTTCTCAATTTGTAATAATTATTCGCATAATTTTTAAATTAAATCTCAAAAATCGATCTAACAGCTAAAACAATAATTATCCGGTTTATTTAAATGTCAATTGCATAATCTATATTACTTGCAACAAATACTGTACAAAAAAGAAGATGCAATTTGCATTAAAAACGCGCGAAATCGATCTTACTACTATTGATAAGTAGCTAGTGGAAGCTACCTCCGTTCGAGGACGGTTTCTGGCTAGCGGATGCGGCGATGCGGCTGTTGTTTGTCGCCAGTATCACGTCCAGGACCAATTTTCGCTGGTGGTATTCGATAGTACTAGCATTCTCGCCGGCTTGTATCGAATATCCGGCACAGCAGGAACGCGTCACGCTGCTGCTTCTTGTCACTTGCACTACAGTTTGTACTTTTGCCGATAGATCGTTCGACCGCCTGCTCGATGGCGTGCTTGTACTTTCTAATTGGACACACCGTTGGGCACAATCTTGCTTACGATGCTCCGCGTCGGAGAGAATTGGACCCCCAGAGAATGATAGAAGGGCGGGATGCACGCACCGACAACGGAATTCTGCATCGAACTATTGTGAATGACAGTCTTGCTCCTCGACAATGATAACGAATTTAGCGTTTACGTACTGACGTTATGCATATTGTTATGCATTGTGTTCTTGACGTTTTGTGAGTTGGGCGAGCCCAACGGCATGGAGGTGGTTGTCGTTTTTCGCCTGGCGTTCGACGAAGTACTCGAGGAACTGTCATTGCCGAAGTTGAGCTTAACACCACTCGTTATACCGGCAGCTTTGGACCCATCATGTACCAATTGTGTATGTGCACTCGTAGCCTTCCAATTCTCCACTTGAGCTTCGTGTGATTTTTGCAGCACTTTACGTACGTCCCCATCTTCACCGCCCTCCTTCATAATTTCTTGCAACTTCTGTATAGTCTGATATAATATCACCGGACTGATCAGCCCAAAATCAAACAGACTGCACATATGCAATACGAAGTTGCGATAGAGGTTCTTCATGAGCAACTCCTTCCCCTTATTCTCTAAGAACATTTGGCAAGCTAGTGGTATCTGGCAGTCTCCCACATATCCATGCTTCATTACATGCAGGTTCCACATCTTCATTAACTCTTTCTCGCCCTCGTTCACATCCGTAAAGTCATCGATCATCATCATTGTCTTTGTTTGCAGCCACTTAGGATCATTCTCCCCCTCGGAATCGATATCCATCTCTTTGGGATATATAGGCAGGCAGGTCACAGTATGATGATATAGTCTAAAGGAAACATATCCAGTTTATAATGTCCAGTAAAAGATTATTTATATATAACTATTGTGACCGCTCATGATGCTTACCTATTGTGGCCGGTGATATAAGGTCTTTGACTTTCAAACTCATTTTCGTCAAGTTCCAGAAACTCGGACAGACTTGGTTTCGTTCTCTTCGGACGGCACACCAGGATATTCGTCACGCTCGTACGTCTGGTTGGTCCTGTCCTTGAAAAAGGTATACTAGACGGTTGTGAAATTAATTCATGAGGACTACCTGCATACGAACCATCATAGCATTCGTTTATTGCTACATCAATTCGGGCACCTTGTGGAATTGGCTGGAAGAGAAAACATTTACACTCAATTACTGGCACAGCATGGAGGAGTCTCTTTACTTTAATCGATTAAATCAATTGCTTGTTTCTCTCCAAACACATGGTTACCATATACATTAGTGACACCAATGGAAAGTTATTGTAGCTGCAAAATCCTTCAGGGATATTAATATTATTTATATATATATATCCATTAGGTTTCCTTTAAAAAACATAAAATCTAAATATATATAGATACATAAAAATTGTGTGGATTGCTTAAAAGTTGCAACTCTATATTGCTTAAGAAGTATCTATAAATATTTATTAAAATATCTGATAAAGCATTAAAAATGATAATTTCCTGGAAATATCCGAAAATATATGTATTTTCCATTGATGCCGACATACCTTCTCCTTACTTCAAAAGTGATGACAATTAAAAAAATATAATTTTCAAATTATTATCGTGAATGAGTTAATATTGTTTATCAAAAGTAAACTAATTTAATATAAAAAAAATTATCAAAATTGTCGCAATTAAAAAATTATAAAACAAAAATTATAAAAATGACATCTGATTATGTTAAAAATATATTTTTTTTTACTGCGCGCGATATTATTATTATTTGATTAATTAATTATTTTCTACCGAAAAATAGTTTCTCTCCTTTGAAAATTTAGTCTTTTAAGAATTACTCTTGAAATAAAAGAGTATAAAAGAAATAAACTGTGCGTAAATGTATCAATTATACTACATATAAATACTATAAAAATGCGTATTTACCACGTATGTGAATGTGAATCGTGAATGACACAATTTCAAGTGCTTTAGAAGCGAGTACAATTTGCCGCAATCCAACGAGCACCAGGGGCAGTGTAGGTCTTCGCAGGCCTCCGTTTGCTGTCGGCTGTTATTGTTGTACAAAAATTGATAGACTATCTGCTGAGTTCCGTTAGCATTAGTGTCCACCTTCTCGTTGGAGATGCTCATTCTCGACGAGGGCGTTAGCGGACTAGGCGTTGGCAGTGTCGCGTTATTATTATTATTATTATTATTTGTGCTATTGTTATTGTGATTTATGGAAGAGGAACGTTCAAAACCAGCTGAAAAGATAACATTAAACATTTAAAGCAACGTTTTTGTGTGATTCAGTGCATATATTGCAGTAGTTTCGTTCGCAAAATAACTATAGAGAACTGACCGTTGGCCGACCGATTCTCTTTATTGTCACCGCTCGGTATTTGAGGTATCGGCATCGGTCTATCCACCAGACCGTTGCTCGGTTCCGTCGTCCAACTGAGCCGAAACTTTAACGTCGGTCCTTGCCTAAACATGTCGAACGGTTCGCAGTCTTTGATGTCGGCCACAGTTTCCCAAGAGCTGTGTTTCTTGGGACTGGACCTAACATTGGTCTGTACTTCCTGCAAACCTAACTCATACTCGCCGTCCGTCAACAGGCATCGATTGTGCTTATCGTACACGGTAAGCTCCGAACCATATTGTTTCACTTCTTCGCCATTGACCTTTATCATACCCGTTGACGATTTACGACGCTTTTGAGCTGGTTCTGCAAGACACGGCTTGTAATATTCTGCGAGTTAATTGCGCTGACTCTCACCCTTACCTTCTAAATCACAGTTAGTTATAAGGCAGCCATTGTTAGACATGCAGTAAACCCTGAGCAAAAGCATATAAGTCTTTGCTATGTGACCATTATTTAAGCAGAAAGATTCATTGGGTATGGAAATTGTGGATGCCTTCGGTGGAGGTTGACTCTCGGAAGGATTGATTGGGACCTCGCTTGTACCGACTGAAACCTAAACAAATGCCATATCTTAATCGAGAGCCGATATAACAGAAAAAACTAACTAGATCAGTATTTGGAACTGATAAATTTTAAATCTGATAGATACCAAACTTACTTGCATGACAGGTGAGCTAACATCTTTTCTTTTCTTGTGACAAATTTTCAACAACAATGTTTCCACTTTGACAGGATCCTGCGATATTTCAGCTACAAACATCACAATCTTAAATCAGAGCTTTTCAGATACATACAAGAAAAATAGGTTGCATAATCGAGACTTACCTTTTTTATCATAAAATCCTAAAAACGTAAGAGTCATGTATCCGCGAACACCGAGATTCTGTTCATGCTTCTTTTTCGCTATTAATTTATCCAGAATCGTATCGACTTTAAATCCTCGTCGTGACTTGTGACTTCTGGACATACGTTGCCGCATATACGTTAAGTTTCGATATAGAAATATTGGCTAAAAAGAAACGTTAAATTTTAATGTACATCTATTGCCCAAGAAAAATTGATAATTTATGCTCCTTAAATAATTTAAATTTTTATAATATAACTTAAATTTAAATTTTATACCTACCATGCTACACAAATTTTACATACAGAAATTTTGAAAAGCGTATAAAAGTATAAATTACGATTGAGGCAATATAATCAACTCAAAGAAACATTTATTAACTTACCTTTATGAAATGCTTCATATTGTTACGGTTATTTACATTCGTATATATCGTTATGTTTTTTTAGAAACTTTTGATACACCATATTTATAAAATTATACACATGTATAACAAAAAAACGAACAAAATATAATTAACGCTTTGAGGGCAACGCAAATTAAAATTATAAACAAACTGAGGATGAAAAGAAAATATTATTTACTCACTGAAATTTGATTTCTTGTGCGGAGGAACCGGTAAATCTGTGTTGGTTCTGAAAAAATGAAATATAAAAGTTATATATTGTAAAGTTAAATTAATAAGATGTTAAATCAATATTAATTAACCAATAAGTTAAAATAAATTATATAATATGTAAAGTATGTAATCCAGTACGTAAATTTATTTATTATTATGATGGAAAACATTGTGTAAATAAATAGTTTTTCCTCTTTGTAATTTTTCTTCAATAAATTTTTTTACACTAATGTGCACTATTTTTATACATGTTTAAAAATAGCTTCCGTAATATAAACGAGTTAAATATGTTATTTACAATTAACTTTTTAAATTTATTATACGTTGGATTTTGATAAAACATTAAACTCAAATAAGAAATAAAAAGGAAACATGTTATATAATTAACAACTATAATTAAAATATAAATCATAAAAATAATTAAAATTATACAATAATTTACTCATATCGAAATAATATCTATTTTCTTAATTTTACAAAAATTAATTTTGCTATGTAACTTAATAGTTTTACATTTGCTTTTATTAGAAATGAAATCTTATTCATGACCACATGTGTTAATACGGAATGGACTCCCTAGATGGCCTTAAAAGCGAATCGCTTTCTCACGTTTAAAATACATCTCGTAGGATTTAAAAGCAGCTCCGACCAAGACAGAAAATGATCCTTCTATCAGGTATCAAAATGGGATGTGATGAATGGGTTTACTCAAATTTGTTTGAGACGCCTGCACCCTATTTGTTGTTACGACGAAAGCAGGTAAAACCTCTCTGATCCCATTTTTTTTTCATTTTCATAAAGTTAACAATTCCGAATTCAGAAATTTCTCACGTTGCTCATAAAAACAGAAACATTTAGCCATACGCATTTTATTTAGAAAAAATTCAGGCTTCACGAAATTGTGTTTCTCTTGTGATTGAGCTCAGTCGTGCCGATTTTGGGTTCTTCAAATTGGATACTCGGATTCACATTGAAGAAAAATATTTTTTGTATTAATTCCTTAAATTCTCGAGAAGGTTATTTACTAGTTCAACTAAACCAATTAAATTATAAATACATGTATAACAAAAAAAACGGGCAAAATATAATTAACGCTTTGATGGCAAATTATCGTGACTTTCCTAAACAATTGGAAATTCGAAAGAAGAAAAATTAAAAGGAAAAAAAATTACAATAAGATATTTAATTCGTGTCAAGCAGCCTGAATTAGTCTGATTCTTCGTAAATCGCTATATCGCGTAATAAAGAGTAGTCATCATTTTCTTTTCTTCGCGTACATTTTCCGCGGGCATTTAACGTTACATCCAAGGATGTTCTCTTTCGAAATACTTCGGAGGAGGGAATCGCGACGTCGGGAATCGCTCGATCTGTTTCGCAATAGCCAAGCTCGGGCACAGATGACAGGTGTCCGCGCGTTTTGGAAACGGTGGAGGGCGCGGAAACGGAGAGAGTGAACCGACGCTCGCCACGGTGCGGCGGGCGCTCCAGTTGACTCGCGGTGGATAGGGTTAGGTCCGGTCGCGACAGCGGCGACGGCGACAGCGGCAACGAGATAACGGTGGCGGAGGGGAAGGAGGGCGTCGCGCGCCCTCCGCGGCAGGGGTCGTCCGAGGAGGTATCGGTGTGGGGGTGACCGGCAAAAGAAGTCGGAGACCTTTTATCGCGACGGAGCGACGCACGCCACCGATAGGCGGCAAAGAGGTAAGGGGCCCACACGGGGCGAAAGACCGCGATATGTGTGTGTTTTTTTTTTTCGCTTACTTTCGAAGGCCTGCAGAAAGAGCTCGTGATCAGCCTGGATCTGGTCCATACGAGGTCCCTTCTGCCCATCAAGATCCTTTTCCCGCTTCTTCGGCGGCATTTTCGCGCGGTCCTCCGTGCACGACAAGCTTCCCCCCGCGGTAACTCCAACTTCTCTCTCGTGGTCGCGCGAAAGTTGCGACGCGACAACGACAACACCCGCCCCGCGCGAAAACTGCGGCGCTCCGGCGGCCTCCACGGCGACTGATGCGTCCTCTCGCGGCGCGCCATGTATCTCGTCAACGCATCATCGTGAACAATCGTGAAGTTGGTGGCGTTGAGATGGACTATTGCACGATACTCAAGAAAACTCGTACAACTTTGTGACCTGGCGGAATCGTGAATTATGTCGACGACAACGCATTGCTTTTTTTCTCTTTTGTTCTTACATTTGAGCCTAAGGATATATCCACACAACTTGTATAGCTGCATAAATGTATGCATAAAGAAAATTATCCAATCGCATTTCTCTTATAAAAACGCACGTAAAATATGAGTTGTGTGAATATACTCTAAAGCGGGGAGCACAAACTCTTGCATAATGTATAACATATGAAGCATAAGAAATTAAACCAATCAAAGTTCTTCGTTTCCTTTCTTTCCGTGAAATAAAAAACTCATCAGTTTTTGATAGATTGGAATCGTTTATTCTTTATTCCTAATTCCTTATTCCTTCTATTATGCTCAGGACCTAATGCGTATTCATAGTCAGACCTTGTATTTAAGACTTCTTTAAATTTATTTTTAGATGCTTAGCAGCCAATGAAATAATTCATAGAGTATCTAAAGATAAATTTAAGGAATTTAAATATAAGATCTAATTATGAATACGAGTATTATTCCTTATTTCTAATTCCTTATTTCTGCTATTGTGTATGTGCGCAGAGATATATATAAAATATATCCACTTAAGTCTTGTGTCCATGGTGCTAGGAATCGGTCCAAGACCTCGGATGAAGAAAGAATTGACTAATCGCAATGATCATGTGATCAAATTGTTCAAATATGATTTGTTAATTTTTTCTCTGCCCAGATCTCGGACGATTTCTAGTATCGTGAACAAGACTTTAGGGTCACTTTCAAGCTGCGATTAACTTAACAGGTCTAGTAACTTTGTAGGATTCCAATTGAAACTGATATTGGGGGAAAAATACGAAAAGAGAAGTTATAAACATAGATTTGTAAGGGATTCCGCACAATAAAAAGAACAAGGAACAGAGAACAGAGAATAAGAATTTCAACCTATCTGAAATCACGTATTGTAGAACACAGTTTCTGATAGGAATTGAAATTCCCGATTCATAAGGTACAGTCAACGCGATGCTGTAAACGGTTTGAAATTTTTTAACTGATCAATTTGTTTGATCTGATTTGACTGATCAAAATTCTTTCTTCTAATTAGTCCATCAAATGCTTCAAAGCATTTGTAGTGAGATTTTGACCACAGTCATAGTCGAGTTTTATTTCAAGACCATCTTAAGTAATGTCTTAAGACGCTAATGCAGCCTTTTGATTGATTTATAATTTCTTAAGATCGTACTTAAGATTTGAATATAAGATCTGATTATGAATATCGGCCTTATTTTCTGTTCTCTTTATTCCTTTTATTATGCGGAGTCCCTAATACTTATGTAGCAAGGTTTCTTTCTGGTAATTGTTTATTAATAACCTATTTTTGTGTTCAATATATAAAATTATAGTATATAAAATCAGTATATAAAATTACAGTTAATTATAATTAGTGAAATATGTTTAACTCTTCACAGTTCACATTTTTTTTCCGTTGAATTA
>Ga0157363_1006391_pt1 | contig 11067 bp, 7 predicted proteins | sample AttsexASBM1_FD_111477 | JGI IMG/M metagenome (GOLD analysis project Ga0157363, IMG submission 111477) | Fungus gardens microbial communities from leaf cutter ant in Ribeirão Preto, State of São Paulo, Brazil - Atta sexdens ASBM1 | ecosystem: Host-associated > Fungi > Mycelium > Unclassified ...
ATTTGGCATGTGATTCGTACGATGACTTGAATCTAAATTTCGATAGAAACAGATGTGCGATTCTGTACGACTTGTACGCGAGTTTCTGCAAGGGTTACTACGGATACGAGTATCTTGAGTCGAGTCTCACCTTTACAACTTTTTTACGTAATGGCTCGTTTGTGATCGATTGCTTTCGATAGAATGAATTAGTCAAGAGTGGCACCGTGTACATGTGATTAGACTTTGAGTGTAAGGAGAATTGCCCGCAATAGCCTATTGTCTCATCACACGATCGCGTGGTTCAGTATAATTTATTGATCGTTGTGTGCAATCACCTAATTGTACCTCCGATACGATATAAAATCTACGATACGCTTTAATTTTCTCGACAACATGCCCGTGCGTTCGTGCAAGGATTCATCGTTAAGGAATTTATAGTGAAGGAAATGACGGTGCTGACACAGGGGACCGTTTTCACGCTTTATATTTTTACGAGCCCCGTGCCATGGAAATTTTTGACAAGATCCGACTTGCGCTTCTTAGTTGATTGCTTATCATCATGGATTGCGATGAGAGGATGGGATAGTCCCGTACAACGAGGCGAAATGCCTGATCACAGCGGCTGTTTGAAGATGATGCTATCGTATACGTTAAGAAACGTGAGAAACGAATGTGGCTGTGGAACTTGCTTCTAGACGATGAGCGAGAACGCAAGTACATCGAAACTTTGGATGCGGTATACGAAGACATGGAATCTTCATCTAGATGTTAATACTATATGGACAATATGTTAAGAACTGCGCGTTATAAAATGTATTGAAAATATATAACTGGTGGTTGAAAAAGAATTTTTTTAAGAAAAATACGTTAATGTATTTATTATGTATTTCTTTTCTCTTCCTTTGTAATACATGATGAACGTATGCATGAACGTACATATAAACATATGTATAAACGTATGTATGAATGTATGTGGGAACGTATGTACATATAAACGTATGAATGTATAAATGTATGAACGTATATATGAACGTACTTTAATTGCAGAAATACACGTATATACGTCACAATTTATGCGGATGCAATCAGTCTTGCGATACCCGCTTGTATGAACGGTTGAAAAAAATGTACTTCGCTAAAGACAGTAATGCATACGAAGAAGGAATATAACATGTAAGTTTCAATGTTCTATACACAAAAGAAACATTTTTTGACATTATGTATGTACACAGTAGGGATCATCACGCGGTGCGTTTATTGAGCAGATGTTACGATGTGACGGATACGGGCTACAAATTTTTAGGAATTAGAATCAACGTTGGTCCATCGAGTTACATGGAGATTTCCTTGGGAGAGCATCGCGGACACGAATTGTCGCTGTCTCTCAAAATGTAGAAGAGCCTCTATGAGCAGCGATGGAATATTTACATGAGCATGCTTCGAAACAAAGGACAATTTTATAAGCGTTGGACCGCTAACTGTCAGAATTTGCACGCTGAACAATGCTACGTTTCGATTCTTCGATCGAAACGACGCTACGCCTTATGTTTGACTTTGACGGATGTATCGATGTAACGTTTGAACGATTAGTCCGAATGATTAACTCGACGGTTAATGTCAAGTATACGCGATTCTCCAATATCACGTCTGAGAAACGCTATACACGATAGCAACATCTTCAATGGACATCAGCTTGTCGATTGCGAGTTATTAGCTTTAGTTTTTTATACAAAAAATCATGTAATAATATGTGAATAAAAGAGACGCGCTAGTAAAAAACTGTATTGAAAAAATTACGTTATAAAAAAGGGACTTTTACTTTATTGATTCATTTTTTCCGTCCTTTCTTCGATATTATGTTATGCTCTTCGACATCATCGCGCTCTATCTCTAACATGCAAGAGCTATCTTTCTCTAACATGCAAGCTCTTGTTATCTATGTATTTTTTTTGTATATATAGAATTTTATAATTCTATAGTCTGCAAAACATTTATGATTTTCAGTGTTTCATATGCAATGTAGATAGCCTCGCTATGGCAAAGAATGTTTCTCAGCGTCAGTCTTTGTCGCGACAGTGACGGCGGCGACAGCGGTAGCGGTGGACCTTCCCGCGCCTTCCCCCTCCCCTTTCCCTCTCTCCGCGCCTACGAGTACCCCTGCGATACTGTAATGTATAATACCCTGTACAATATATAAGATAAAAAATCCTCGTGTATAATATGTACCCAGGCGGCAGATTACTTTTAATCAGTCACTAAATTCCTGGTTTTTGCGTTTGTGGCGATCTCTCATAACTATGACACCCGGGAATGAAGAACTAATATTCGATATGGTTATCATCGTTTCCGACGTATTCTGGTATCTTTATTTGCCCATATTTGCTACATGCTACGCGTTTGGCTACGTATGTTCATTACGTTTCGTTGGTTCCGTTGATTTTTGTGTAGGGTTGCGTCGATTGCATCGTGTCCGAATACGACGTTGCTGGGATACAGGAGACAGTGAAAAGGTAGATTAGTAATCATCATTCTGTCTTTATCAAGTGTTTTCAACTGAATTTTCGATAAAGACAGAATAATGATAATTATTTGTTGAATGATGATTCATCGATCGACGCAACACTATATAAAAATAATAAAAAGTATAAAAGCCAATAAAACGCAATGAATACAACGTAGCCAAATATAGTATTGGCGGTTACGAGCGATAATCTTTATTCTTAATAAAGTATTATTACGCGTTATAGTTACGAGAGTGATTATATATTCCCTTTCCTCATCGTCTACTACGGGCGTGAGCCTGCCTTGAAGAGCAACCTTATTGCACATTCTTACATTGGTGAGAACACTTGTAATGTTGCTCTCCAAGACATGATCTTGGGAAAAGAAATAGCGGTTAGCGATTGCCGCCTCGTGAGAAGAAGACAACCGCCATTACTTACTCCAATGGATTTACTCCATAGAATTTACTTGCACATTTCGACCGATTAGCATGTTGCGCGCAAATTGGTAAAGGAGCCAGAACTAAGCTGAAAATCGGTCGAAATGTGCAAATAAATCCCAGTACTGGCCTAATTTATTCAGGTACGAATTATCAGCGTTCGGAAAAGAACTGGGAAAGCAATACGTTTCCTGCCGAGGCTTCTCAAAGCAACAATCTTCGGTCTTTTGGAACGAACGGCATCGCAATTTATCGATATCGCGACCTACCACGTTATCACTGGAAGCATCACTCTGGCCGAGGATCGACCAGCAGCAAGTATTCAGTATGCTGTCGGAATCGACGCGTCAGAGGGCTCAGCAACTGAGGTTTTTCGCGCCACAGCCAAGTTATCTTCACATCATCCTAGCGTCGCAGATTCACGCGTACAATCGTCAATTTTGGTTCGAGTTATGAAGTCTTATCAGAATTTTGCGTTCTTCATCAAGCATTGTGCAATAATGCTAAACCCTTCTGTTCTCTCTTTCTCTCTTTCTTAATTAAGTAATTAATCGGATTGAGCAGAGATCACGCAGCTGTGATAGTATTACATTTTTGAATTACATTTTTAACAAAGGTGTGCGTGATAGATTAAATATCTATTAAGTTTAACGCGTCTAATCATTTAGTCATGGCGCCTTTCACGATTGAGGAATTGCAGAAGCATATATCGACATGTACAAAATTTCCAAGATTCTATCATTTTTAATCCAATAATATGATTTATTCAAATAGAAGCAATGTTCGCGCGTATTACGAAAAACTAACTAACAGAAAACTAACTAACAACGCTCATTACGTGATCATGTCATTAGACGCAGAAACCATTGCATGCTATAGAAATTTTATCGCGAAACCCGATGAGAATCTTATACAAAACTTAAAACTGTGCATAATTGAGAGTTTTTCGCATCAGCGAAAAGCATCAATAAAGAACCCCAGATTTCAGATTCTCAGTAGACACATAGTCTAAACCCGGACAAATGATGCGATGACACGGGCCTAAAAACCATTTTCTGTGAATATCTATCGCCGGTAATTGTCGAGTTTAGGGGCTTCTCCTTGATAAAATTCTTATTTGATTCGTTTTTGCATAAAATAAACGAATCTAGCAAAAAAAGTGTCGCTCTATTCCACCAACCGAGATATTAATTATTAAAGTTGACAAATATTCAGGTTAGGAAATCTGTCACATTGGTGGTATAGAGGAACATGAGGAACATGTAAGTGAAAATTTTTTGTTTCAATTACATAAATTTTCGGTTTCATAAACAAATTTTCTGCTTTCAAAAAAATTCTTTTCTTAAAAAAAAAAAGAGATAATTAGTTAGAATACAATTTCTCTCTAGAATAAAAACTTATTTGACGCGTTTTCATTCAAAACGAAAGAATCTGACAAAAAAAAAACAAGGCCATCGATCTCGAATTATTAAGCGTTAATATTTAACACTTTAGAGACTAAGATATCTATAATCCCGATTCGATACAGCTCTATGTATTTGTTCTGTTTTTCCTCTTCCTCCTCATGCTTCTTTTTCTGTTTTTCACACCATTCCTTATATCTTTTTCTTTTTCCCATAAATTTCTTTGTTGATTCTTTCTTTTTTCAAATCCTTAGTGTTCTTCTTAATTCTCTTTTCATGCTTTTTTATTCTTGTATCGTGTTTTTTTTCTTAAATTCCATGATATTGTCCTTCTTTTATATTTCGTGATCGCACCCTTTACCTTCTCTTTCATCTCTTCCTAGAATGTCTTCTGTCTCGTCTTATATGCCTATCCATCTCTAACTTCTCTTGCTTTTTACCCCTTTTTTATTTAGTCACTTTTCTCTATTTCTACTTTTTTCTTTCTTTTTTTTCTATTCGTTGACAGTTTAATGGAATTTATCAATTCGATCTCCAATGGCTTGCTAATTTCATTCTATTGCCTTCGATAATACTCTTCACTTCTTCTTCTGTCTTATCACATAGGAATATCCAATATATCACATATCTATTACGGAAGATCCCATCTCCCCTATATGTGTTCGCAATTCCCCGAAATTTCTATTCATAATCGCTCATTCCCTTTCCTCTATCTTACTTATCAATATGCGCCCATCCTTATTTACTACTTCATCTATGGATCTTGTGTAATTATTTTTTTTTACCTTCTCTTTCTCCTCTATCGATCTTCTTCTATTTCTTATTTTTGCATTAAAATCTTCTCCTATTATCAGACAATTTTCCTCTTTTTCTAAGAAATAACTTCTGTTAATAACTCCATTGTTTTTTTTATTTTTCTACTGTATACCGTGATTATTCTCTACATATTCTTGTTATATTTTACATTCCGTCGCTGTATTACATAAATCTCTGATTCTTCATGTTTTTGTTGCAATAGTGATCCCTTTCTTTGACTTACTTTTTTTTTACTCCTTTTTACTCCTAATAAGCAATTCCAGTTACTTGATAGTATATCTTTTATCTTTTCTTCTTCTTTCTATCCATGTTTCAACTAGACCTACTATATCAAAACCTTCTAAGTATTAGGTAGTTGCACTGAAATCCGCTGTTCGGCTGTAAGTGTCTCTAGATGTTACTTTAGCACGGATAGATGTCGCTTATGTCATCTTGAAAGGTGACCCTTTGCCAAAAACCGCCTTATTTAGTTGAAATACATGCCTCGAATGATCAAGTTAAAAATGGATTGTGATAAATTGTTTTTCGCGATGTGTGCTTCTACACTATTTCGATTAAAAAACAGTGCAGCTAAAGCTCACCGATTGCTACACACTTATGGTGAGTCTGCATCATTCGAAACTGTGTAGAGATTGGTTTTGATTTAAAAATAGCGATCCTTATGATTGCGATCTTTATGGCACTGGTTAGTCGAAAAATTTGAAGATTCCGAATTGCAAAGTTTGCTAGATGAAAATTCTTCTCAAAGAATTGACAAAACAGTTGAATGTTGACAAGTCAATTGTTCCAACGTTTGCATGTCATGGGGAAGATTCAAAAAGAAGAAAAATGGTTGCCACACGAGCTGAGCGAGAACGCCATTGCAAATTGATTAACATTACCATTTCTTTGCTTGCGAGACACGAAAAAAAAGTTTCTTGTGGCGTATTGTAATTGGGGAAAAATGAGTTTATTTTCACAAATCTAAACTCAAAAAATCATGGGTTGATCCTGGCCAACCATCAACATCCACACCAAAACGGAATAACCATCACAAGGTCATGCTGCGTATCTGGTATCTGATATCTGGGATATGGAGAGAATAATGGTTATGAGCTCTTAAAACCCAATGAAACGCCGAACGTTACAAACAGCAACTCGAGCGTTGATTTAATGGAAAAAAGGCCGTCAAAAAGTGATTCTGCTGCACGCTCGACGCCGTGTTGGCAGTGAACAAAAAGCTGGAATGGGAAGTCCTTCCTCACTCAGCGTATTCTCCAGATCTTGTCCCAAGTGATTATCACTTGTTTTGGTTGATGCACGCAGAAGATACACACATTCATAATTACGAGGAAATCCAAAAATGGATGGATGAGTGCATAGCATCAAAAGACAGGGCATTCTTTTGACGTAGGAGTCAGCTTTTGCCAGAGAAAGTAGAACCCGAAGGAAAATATTTCGATTAAGGTATCTCAACAAATTTTTCCAATATAAATGAAACAAAATGAAAAAAAAAGGTGGATTTTAACTACCTATTTCCATGTTTCTTCGCATTTGTTGAGCAGATCCGCCAAAAATGGATTCTTAACCTTTTCATTGTCTTCCAACCATCGTCTTCTCATTTTCTCCTTTTTCCTTTTTCCTTTTTAATTTTCTTCTCTCTCTCTCTCTCTCTCTCTCTCTCTCTCTCATTCCAGTGCTATTTTATCTTTCACGAATATCTTTCTGTAGCTTATCTTCATATTGTTTCCTTTCTCTTTCTCTTCTTTTGCTTCTTTAATTGCTTTTGCATTTCTCTCTCTCTTCTTGTCAATGAATATTACTACCTACTTTTAGGTTCTTGTGATTTTCTCATCATTATCTCTCTTCTTTCTTCTCAACTTTCTACTTTGGCCACCATGTATACTTATTTTCCTTATCTTGTATTTTGAACGCCTTTCTTCGTCTATCTCTAAACTTTTCTTAATAAATTTCATAACTTCTCGCCCCGTTTATTTCCCACTTGTTTATTCCTCTTATCATATTATTTCTGCGTTCTTCTCTATCCTTTCTTTTTTTCTCCCATTTCAATTTGTCTATTCTTTTTTCCAGCTTTTTCCTCTCTTCGATACATTTTTCTTTATCCCTTTTTATTCCTTCTTCTATCTTCAGATTTACTTTTTTTCTTTCCTTCCGCATTTTCTCAATCTGTTCCATCCAATTATCATTCATCTTTTCCATCCGTCTACATATATTATCCTCCATCTCTCACATGTATTTCACTATGGAATCTTTACCCATCACGTACCTCTTCATATTTTTACTATCATTTTTAGATTTGTTTTTATTGCCGATCTCCCTGCCTTGGCGTTATCTATCCTCTGCTGTTGCACTTTCTTTGTTCTTCTTCGCCTCTTCCAACTCCTTCTATCTACCTGTCCTAATCTAGATCTATTCCTTTTCTAGCACCTTTTATATCTAGATCTTTTATATCCTTATTTTCCTTCTCTCTTCTCTCCTTCTTTCTCTCGCGCTCTTTCATCTTCCCTTCCCCCTTATTCATTTAATTCTTCTTTTCTTTATCATTTTTGCTTAATTGTTGCTCGATTACACTCTCTATTGAGCACAATGAGTTTGCCCGTTCTCTTTTCCACCGGAAGACTTAATTAAATAATATAAAGTTAAAATGTAAAAGTTTACATAAAAATAAGTGTAAGTATACTCGTGTAAAAATATAAGTATAAGTATACTTGTATAAAATATAACTGCATGCAAGATATAATTGCTAAATATAGGAATTATAATGTAGGGGAGATCAAGATCAATTGACTATAGGGATAAGTAGAATAATCACATTAAAACAAAACACGCGAGGTATGCGCAAACATGTCTGAGTACGCAGCAGCAACTACCGCTAAGTTTGCTAAGTAACATTTTGTTGTGAACACATAATAAAAGATATACCACAATTTTAAAAAATCGTACACCTAAGTAAATATTTTTATTGTTAAAGTTTTTGTTTTACAATCGTATATGATTATCTGAAATATTTGATTCCTACTTAGATGTAGTTTTTACTTAATAAAGACCAACAGATTTTTTTTTGTGTCTTTGTTATCGTATTGTTAATATTTTTAAAAAATGAATGGATGGAGATAATAGACTAACTATAGCACGAAACTGTATGACTCATTTAATGACGACTCTTATAATATTTACTCAAAATTTTATTCCTTTAAAGAGATTTTCCTCAGTAGTAAATGTTATAAATTTAGTTCCCTCATATCTAATCTTGAAAAGCTCATTCGACGTGTTTTTGCATAAAATGAACAAATTTTACAAAAAGAAGCATTGTTTTGCCCTGCAAAGTAAATATTTGTGTTTAAAATATATTTTTATAAAAGTTTTATTAATATGTAGCCAAAAAATGTAATTTAAAACACATTAATCTTTATTTTAATAATCTTAGTCGAATTACTCCAGTCCCGGGACTAATTGAATCAGATGGAATGCATTAGAAAAATTTTTTTTCATATTATTGGGAGTACAAATTAGTTCGGTCCGTTTTTTTGTGCATTTATTTCAAAACAAAATGAATGAAAATCAATTAAATTATTGTCCATCACTGCCTACTTTTTCCCATCATCAGGTAATTTTCGAATTCCATCTCGAAAAAATGACTTGTCTTTGGAGGCGATTCAATTTTGGAGCCAATTTTCGATTTCTGCGAAAGAAGTGAACCGATGACTTGCTGCATCCTTTGGAACAACCAGTAATCAGAAGGAGCAATGTCCGGAGAATACGGCGGGTGCGGTAAAACATCCCATTTGAGCGTTTCCAAATATTTTTTTACGACTTTAGTGACATGAGCGTCATGAAGAAGAATAACTTTATCATGTCTTTGCTCGTATTTCGGCCGTTTTTCTCGCAATGCACAGTTCAAACGAATCAATTGTAGCCGATATCGATCGCCCGTAAAATCGCCCGTGGAATCGCCAGGTTTCAGCAGCTCATAAACAAGATCCTTTTGGTCCCACCAGATACAGAGCATGATCTCCGAACCATGAATGTTCGGCCGTGGTGTTGATGTTGAGGTCGATGGCAACGATTGACCGGGCTTAACGTAATATTTTTTCTTTTTGGAATTGTCGTAGAACATCTTCTCATCTCCAGTCAATCCGATGCAAAAAACTTTTTCTTTGTTGTCTTTGAATCAGCTGTTCGCAAGTGAAAAATCGCCTTTCAACGTTTCTCGGTTTCAGTTCATAAGACACCCAATTTCCTTGTTTTTGAATCATTCCCATGGCTCTCAATCGTACAGAAACGGCTTGTTGAGTTACCCCCAATGATTCTGTAAGCTCCTCTTGCGTTTGACTCTGATCTTCTTCGAGTAATGTCTCTAATTCTTTGTCTTTGAATTTTTTTGGCTGTCCAGAGCGAGGCTTGTCTTCAATGTTGAAATCTTCATCCTTGAAACGTCGAAACCATTCCCTACATGATTTATCAGTTGGAGCAGTGTCATCATAAACTTCGACAAGCATTCGATGGGCTTCAGCCGCACTTTTCTTGCAATTAAAGCAGAAAATCAAAATCTCCCACAAATGTTGCTTGGTTAACACAAAATTCGACATTTCAAACATTATAAAAATCAAGATTTTTGTATGAAACTCAAAGCGATATAAACTGAATATTATTAGCAGATGTTTAACCTCTCTGAAACCGTCAAAAGCTGTGAACCATTCACAACAGCTGGAGCCATCTTTAGGGAAACGAACCGAACTAATTTGTACTCCAAATAGTTATCAATTTCTCCTTATTATTAAAATATTATTAGATAGGCAAATATATGTAGTAACTGGTGTAAAATTCATTTTTTAAATAAGTCTCTTAATTTCGTCTGTAAAAATTTAAAACTGAAAAAATAATTCTATTAGCTCCGATTTACAATATGTTGTAATATTTATGCAAATGTGTGCTATATATAATTGTACACAATTGTATACAATTCTACTGTATATAATATTCTACTGCAGTATAATAATTATTACTTATAAATAGTACTGCAATAAAGTATAATATTATATACAGTAGTATTATAAAGTTATAACATATAATAAAATACTCAAAAATATATAATAAACTACGCGCTAACTTCAACTAATTGGCTGCCAATGCATCCGCGCTACGGCGTATCAGCCTCAAACGGCATGATTAAGTGGTATAGTATCAAAGCTTTAAGGCTGCGATCACTGAACACGACTACTTTCGATCGTCTTATTATAGGCCTATACACTCACGTTCGTCTCGACACTAACGCATCGCAAAATTTATGTACGGAATGACATTACGTATCTCCGGAGAATTTGTCTTTCCGGATGATTTCACTCTTAATCTTCACGTATTGAAGAATTTCACGAGCATATGCGTAAGGTTCAAACCGCCTCCAATGAAGCATAAACATAAAAAGTATGCATTCTGTTTCGAAGATTTATTTTCATGCACATACATTTTTTCTTCGGGAGCACTAAAAAATCGTTAAAGCAATCATACATTGGCCATCATCAAATTATTAGTACAGTATCTGATCGCATCTTTGATATAGAAACAGTACCAAGCGTAGCATATCATCGAAAATTTAAAATCAGTATATTTCATATCCGATAACCTAAGCAATACAAGAAAAAATATTTGTCTTTAAAATAATATATTCCTGACGTGATTCTAAGACATTTTTTCCTTTGTTAAAATTTGATCCAAAACCTAGTTTTTGAATTATAAGGGAAATTAGCGAAATACGGATCGCGTACGGAAAATATACAAGAACGTCGCAACTCATTGTCCGATTGCGATCAGCTGCTTGCTACGTATGAAACGTGCGTCACGATAATACGCACGTATCCTCCCTCCCTTTCTCTCTCTCTCTCTCTCTCTCTCTCTCTCTCTCTGAGAGTGATTCATCGATTTGTA
>Ga0157363_1006392_pt1 | contig 11067 bp, 1 predicted proteins | sample AttsexASBM1_FD_111477 | JGI IMG/M metagenome (GOLD analysis project Ga0157363, IMG submission 111477) | Fungus gardens microbial communities from leaf cutter ant in Ribeirão Preto, State of São Paulo, Brazil - Atta sexdens ASBM1 | ecosystem: Host-associated > Fungi > Mycelium > Unclassified ...
AGAACAACTCTTGTATTAGAGAAACACAAGAGAACTCGATAGAGAACTCTTCTACAAACTAGTCTACCTTTTATACTACTACCAATGGTCTGTGCTCACTACTGTGCACCCTACACTAAATAACCATATGTAGAACATGAGGTCAACATGTAGTATCTATGTTGTATAACATCATTTGTTCTAAATCCTTCTACTTTGTTCTCTGTATCTTGTGACCTAACTCTAACCCTAGTTGTTCTAAAAATAGAAAATAGAAAAACAAATTGAAAAGAAAATAAAAATAAAAAGTAAAGTAAAGGAAACCTAAGTTCACCATTTGTGAACTTGACACCTAGATCCTTCTACTATATTCTAGACCTATGATTTCATATTATGTGACACATTATGTGACCATGGTTACACACCTCTTTATCATCCAAGAAAAATAAAACAAAACAAAATTGAAAATCAAATTAAAGAAAACAAAGAGAAAATCAAAATAAAATATTAAAGTTCAAATATACTATAATAAAGATTATATCCATCACCTTAGATATCTATCTATTTTTATTAGAAGTACCATTGATATTGTGGACTAGAATATACTTAGAAAGCTTGTAGATATTTATATGGTGTTTCTTTATAAATCTATAATTAATAAAAATTTCTGTAGTTTCAGAGTTAACTAGTACTCATACTGAAAAAATCTTAGAAGTATTCATAGTTTTGAGGGTAATAGAGAAATACAAGGAGATTTTGTAAGTATTTAGAGTATTAATGATAGAATATAAAGATAACTTCTTTTTTTACTAGAATTATCTAGTAAAAGCTATAGAGATAGTAAGAGGTAAACAAACAAGTGTGTTTGATAAATTACTGTCCTTAAAGTTATATTTCTCTATCCAAAGTATAGTGAACTTACTTACTAGTAGTTAGGGTATATAAATTGCTAGCTATTCTATATAAAATCCTGATTATCTATAGTACTATTAATAATACTACAGTTCTTAGGCTTTAACTACTATAAAATCTATATGTTCTTTAATATGTATAAATCTTCTATTAATTTCTCCCATTACTTAGCAGTTAGTTATCAAATATTTAGTCTCACTGAATATTCACACATTATATAGTTTGGATTCTCATAACAATAATATTTTCTTGTAGAGGTAGAGCAGGATTTTTAAATAGTATTTATATCTATAGAGATATCTGTGGAGAGCACTAGTAATAGCTGTTATAAAAGAAATCATGAGATGAAAAATAGTTGTTTTAGAATGAGAATAACTAAAAAATCTTATAGTATTTGAGAGTTGAAAGAAAGACTTATAATAGTTTGCTAAGTTGATTGAAAGGCTTTATTTGCCTGCTAAGCCTAGTTTATATACTGCACAGCTTTGAACCAAGCAGTAAAATCTATGTTGTTTAGCCTATCTACTAACAAAGTTATAATTTGATTCTAAATTGCAAAAATTAGTATAACTAGCTTCTGATATAAGAGATTGAAACTTATCTAGATAATCTTACACTATATGGCTTCTTACAGTAGAAAGAGGGAGAATATTCATGGTTACAGGAGCAAGGTTAGAAATCAAAGTGTATAGATCTTGGAGTTGGTTTACAAGACTAGTAAGTATAATATTGGTATTTTGTTCCAAAGTTTATTGGTACTCAAATACTTTCTACAGATGATGTTGTAGAAGCTCTAAAGCCTTGTTGATATTGATAGGGGTCATAAGATAGTTTCTAAAAGCAGATATCTGTTAAGAGATGAGAAAAGATAAAAGAGGTTGAAATATAAGAATTAGTCCATAACTATTAGACTATTTGATATTTTTAAGTCCCAAAAAGAGAAGATTATGTTTTGCTGTTAGAACAACTAGACAAATACTACAGTAATATAGTAGAGTTGATGACTCTAGAGAAATCCTAAGTATTATTTGTTATAAACTTAAGTCCAGAAAGTTAGACAAAAGAAAGAACCTTGTATAAGAGTTTATACAAGAGAACTCAATAGAGTTCTGAGTATAAAGATGTCTACCTTATATATGCTAAACTACTTGTTTATACTATACTAATCTTAGCCTACTCTAAAGGCCATGTATATTACATGCTATTGATTTATGAAATAACATTATTATTTCAGAACTTTTTTCATCCTTCTGTATGATATATGATCATGTGACAATGACTTGTGACAGTGACATGTTTTATAATAGTTTATAATATTATACTAATCCCTAACCTTAAGTTCAAAATAAAAATAAATAGAAAATAAGTCTATTATCTTTAGCTTTGATATTATTGTTCAATAATGCTCTTTATAAAACATTGTTAAATAGAAAAAGCTTATTAGTTAGTAGTTAAAAGCAGATACTACAAACTCAAAATTCAGATAAAACAAAGTCTCCTTACATGAATTTCAAGTAGATAGTATAGTTCCTTTATAAGAAGAATAATAGATTGAGATCTAATATTGGATATTATATATATAGAAAGGCTATAAAGCTTTTATATATAGTATAAAAAGAGTCTAGCTACTTTTTTTATACTTACTATAGTATAAGTTAGAATAAAATAGATTGTATTATAATATACTTAAACTCTTATATTTTATTTTAATTTATTTTATTTATTTTTCTTAATTTTTTGTTTTTTTCTTGGTTAATAAAGAGGTATATAATATTACAGATTGAGAATATAGTAGAAGATATTAAAATGATAATATCAAGATATATATCTATAGTACAACATATATACTTTACATTTTCTACCTTACATTTAAAAAGTAGAGAGAAAATGTAGTTCTCCAATAGATAGGTTTTAAATAGACTTGGTTTTCATGTAAAAATCACAAGTACTGATATACTAACTAATATACCTTGATATTTGTGGTCACTAGTAGTAATCTTCTAGTATTCTGTATTCTCTACTATTCTTGAATCATAATAGAGTAAGATAATATAGTGATAGGAATCTAAAATATTAGAGATATAAATCTTATCTCTAAAAAGAGTAAACTATTACTTTTAGACTACTTTGTGGAACATATAAATCTTATAAATGACTGTTAAAGTTTCTATACAGCTTTTACTACTAGTTTTTTCTAGCCAATTTTTATAGTAAATATTTATTATTACTTAGTCTTGAAAAATTACTAGTTTTAAATATTTGATCTGTTGCTTGTTAAACTTACATTTCTCAAGATGTAAAAATAGCTTGTACTTGGCTAAGACTGTTAGATTCAAGAATAGTAGACTTATTTGTTTCTATTTTTCTTTTATTATTTCAAACTCTCTTATTTTTACTTTAACTCTTTTCTTTTCTTTAAATCTAATAAAAAAGAACAATGTGATGTTATACATGACTGTCACAAGTTTGTCACACATGTCACAGTTACAATTACAACATCATATAACATATTAGAAAGATAATATCATATATTAATCTATATAAGAAAACTAGCTTACTCTAAATTATAAATTATGTAAATAAGAGTTATTATCTTATATAATATAAGATTTCACTTTGATTCAAAATACTTAAACATAAGTTATAACAAAAAATTTATTATATACCTATCTAAATATATCTGATCTATCAGACTCTATTATAGATAATGCTTACCTAATATCTAATTTGCTCAAAATATTTACAAAAGAGAATATCTTCCTTTTAGTTTATATATTCTTCTAGTGTAGATATAATAAGGAAATATTAGTAGTAATAAGAGGATTAGAAAACTGGAGACATCTATTAGAGAGTGCCAAGTTCAAGTTTGTTATATTATAACTTAAGTTTCATATTAAGATGAAAAACATACTTTTATATTGATTAATACAAGAAACTTGATGGAATTCCTATTACAAGCTAGTCCATCTTATATACTTCAGACTATAGTCAATAAACACTACAACTAACCTACTTTCAAGTTTATATACTTTTTATAAGACTAATATATTATTGCTATACTATATAATATCACCTACTTTAGAACCTTCTATAATCTTCTCTATATTATGTGATTATGTGACTTGTGACTATAACAGGTATCATATTTTTGTTATACTATGTGATATATATGACTATTATATATGATGTCATATCACATTTTATTGCTTTTTTAAAAAAAAATCAACAATTTATTACATGGAATACAGTGGTAAGCTATGGTAACTATAATATAATTACTTAAATATAGAAGAAAAGAAAGAAATAAAAGAAAACTATAAGTAATATAATACTATACTAAGTAGAATGTAGAATTCAGTAAAAAAACTTCTAAATAATATCTTCTTGAAAGCAAAAAGCTTTATGATTAAACTTGAGAAAAGTGAAAATGTCTTTGAGGGACATTCTCTTGGAGTTTTATAATTTTTTATATTGAATATATTCATATAGAATATATTTGCCAATAGAAGTATGATTGGTGGTTCATCTGGTAACTTGTACATATAATAAGTTAAATAGGCTAACATGTTTCAGCCAAGCCTTGCCTTTAGAATAGGTCAGACTAATAAATTATCTATTATTGTTATTATGATTAAGAAATTGTTTTCTCTTATAGTCAGATACTTGAAAATAACTCTGCTATTTTCTAATAATGTCATCACATTCTTCTTTTTTGCTAAATTTTCATAATATTTTATTGGGTAAAACAGAGATTATCTTGTGAGATTTAGACTATTTATTATTGCTAGAGCAATTCTAAAAAGAAATTGAGTTGTTACTGTTATAGCTGGTGAGAATAGATGAATAAGTCAAAGATATATTTAGTAGTATGAATAGTGTCAGTGATTATGACAATGTGAGAAACATCTTATAATGAACAATTTTTACAATAATTTTATATTCTCTTCAAATATATAAGACTAAGATAGCAATATTATTTCTGATGCTTATATTAAAGATGATAAGTATGGTATTTTGATTATTGAATGACTTCTCATATAATTTCTCAAGTTTATTACAATGAGTGGTTTTTGCATTGGTATCTTTACAACTAACTAAGTAAAAAGAGAAATAATTAGGGAAATTGTCTATAAGACAAGAACTAGAAGAAAATTTATGATTCAAACTATCAAAAGCTGGAAAAATACCATTCAAATAATTATTGGTATCCACATTCTTGATCCTTGTGCATTGTTTTAGAGTAAGTTAACAAGTGGCCATATAATAAGAGATAGCCTTTTTGGAGTGATGTTTATTTAAGAATGAGGTTATTACATATTGCTTAGAAAGCAACATCATCTGAAGATGATGCCAGCTACTGTTTTTGTCAAGGTTGAAGTAAATAGTAATGAGGCCAGCAATAGCCTCAACTCTCCATACCAGTGATGTATGAAATATCCCTATAATCCAAAGAGCTGCTTTTCTTTGTATTTTCTTCAGCTTCTTAAGAGGCTAATATAATAGCACTCCTTTAAAATACCAGAGCTGAAAACTATATAAGGTAATAGGGAGTATATATATTTTATATAAAAGACACTTGTACATTAGTAAAAGTCTTCTTATTAAATTTCCTAACATTTTCATACTCTTGATGGTAGATAAAGCTTTATTAGTATAATAGTGGATATGATATTGAAAAGAGAGTTTCCTATCAAAGCTCTAAATAACATCAAGTTTTCATTGGTCTGAGTAACATGTCTTCTAAAGGTCTAAAATCTAGTAGAGAAAAATTAAAGTTCTTTATTATTCTAGAAAAAGAGAAAATCTCAGACTTATTATACTTGATAACAAGACTGAATTGTTTGAAAAGAGAAGAAATGATACTAACTATAAAAAAATTTCTAATTATTTAAATAAATATTAATAATAAAACACATAATACCATAATTGAAGATATCTGTCCTTAATAGAAAATACAACTTGATTAGTTTGATATTAATATAAATAATAACTCTTGGATAATTACTATCATTGGTTGATAATCTTACAAATATAATTTAAGACAGATGGTGAGAAGTTCTCTTCAGATATAAAGCTTAGAATTTGTTAAATAATCAACTAAGAAAGTTCTTGAATAAATAAAATGTTGAAATTTTTATTATTTTTTAGAATTATATCAGTAAGTAGTCTATTCTTTCAAACATTCTATGAAAAAAGATTAATGGATTTTAAAATCATTGTTTACTCCTACCCACTGTTAGAGTTATAAGCAGTAAACTCAATTTTATTTGGAATCTAGAGTTAAACCATGATAATTACAGAATCACATGACACAGAGAATAACATAGAAGATTCTAAAATAAATGATGTTATACAATATAATAACAGCATGTTGATCTTATAGCAAGTATATATACTTTAGAGTAAGTTAGTTATAGTGTGCATACAAGCTATATCTATGGTATATAAGATAGACTAGTTTATATTTGGAACTCTATTAAGTTCTTTTATGTTACTTAACACAAAAGTAGTCTTTTGCTCTTACCCAAAGGCTTAAGTCTTAACATTTATAACTGAGCAAATTGAGTTAGCTCTGATTTTTCAGAGCTCTTACATTTTCTTGTTATGCTATTCTTTGTTAAATCTATACTTTCAGAATAGATAGTTAATACTATCTACCTAATATTTACTCTTGTAATTGATACATTTAAATAAGTGATTGCAAGATTCTCCTTTCAGAATTTCAAGTCTCAGAGGATTTTCCTTAAAGTTGGCTTTACAACACTATGCTATTTCTCTATGATGTTCAAGTTTATGTAGTTCATTATATTTTTAATACTTGAATCTATATATATAGCACACATAAGTAGTATATTCCTACTTCTAGTAGTTTTTGCATTGTGGGACACCAGGATTCATATTTTTTTCTCTAATAGTCACAATGTGATAACCTATATTAAAGCATCTATTAATAAGATACTTCACTTTTATACTATTCTGTAAGTTTCAAATATTGACCCAAATTACAACTATGTCAGATTTTGGAAATACTTTGATAACTTGTAAATGTGAAGCTCAAACTATATTATTGAAGATATGAGTACTCTGGATAACTCTTTCTATAATATCAGGTGTAATGGAAAGATTAATATCTTCTATGAATTACAAAATACCTAAGATTTTGAAGCAAGATTTTGATTGTGGTAGTCTTGGGCTTATAACATTATTTGAATCAATACTATTTAAATCTTTCATATACTTCTCTACAATGTTCAAATCAGAGAGTGTAGCTACTTTGTTAGTAATAATGACTATACCTATTAGAGTAGATGTAGTTTGCAGAAACTTCAGATTTTACACCTCTTAACATTCTATTGATGTTTTTAATATGCTTATTTGCTTGAATAATGACTTTATCAGCATTATTTAAACTTATAGAAATGATGATTTGTTTTTAAGAAGAATTTTTAGTTATAATACTGAATTTAGTTTATATTTTTGACTTACATTTCATTGTCTAAGTCCAAAATAAATAAAACTGAAAACTAAAGATAAAAAAATGGAAAAATAAAAATAAAAGAGAAAAAAAATAAAACCTAAGTCTAATATTTATAACTCTGATAATCTACCTAATTCTATTTTATGCTTGATTACTTCATAACTGATCACATGACTTCTTTATAATTTTCATGAAATTTTGGACTCTATTTTGAGGACTTGAGTATACTTAGAGTAATTACTTATCTTCTCTAATTCTTAGATATGATTTTAGTTATTAAGTATACAAAATGTATAGATACTCTATAGTTTCTCACCTTAAAAATCAACTAGTATTATGGCAACCACTAGATACAAGGTCTAATAATAACATAAGCAATAAAGCTCTCAGTTAAGCAATCAAGTGGGGAAAAGCACAAGAGAACTCGATAAGGAGTCTTTGCTAAATTAGAATCCTATTTATATTATTACAAATTAGTTCATACTACTATCTTATGTTTGCCTCACATTTTACTTAAGGCTACCATATGTATCTCTTGTACTCTGACATCATCTTCCAGATCCTTCTACCATGTTCTGGGCCTATGATATCACACTATGTGACCTGTCATGTGACTGTGGTGTCACGTGCCTCTTTATTATCCAAAAGAAAAATAAAAGAAAAAGAAAATTAGTATAAAATCAGAAAAAATAAAATAAAAATTGTTAGTGTTCAAGCATTCCATAACAACTAGTATAGTATACTATTCTAGATACCTATGTTTAAAACCTTGACTTTTCTTATATTCTACTTTCTATTAGTATTCTCTTTTAAAATATAACTACTACAATATACAGAGGTATAGTATATCTACTGAAGCCAAGGTCATTTACAATCTATATTTATATATTATAGATAATATTTCTATGTCTCATCTAATATATTTTATAATTTTTCTGTAGTTTGTTTCCTCTTCTAAGCATATTTTTTTATCTAACAGACTTCCAGAACTTTATGAACTATCTTGCAGTAGTTTTTTAAAGTCTGAGTGAAGATGAGAATATTATCCAGATAGAATATTATAATATATCCTACTATAAGGTTCTAAAAGATGTCATTTATCATAGTTTGAATTGTAGTGGAACTGTTAGTCATGCTAAAAAAAATATTACTAGAGTTTTGAAAAGTTTGTAGTTTATATTTTGTATAAAAGACAGCCTTTTACTCATTCCCAGAATTTATGTGGACATTGTTGAATCTCTAGTATATATCTGATCTTGTGAAATACTTAGCTCTTTGAAGCTTGAACACTAGTTTAGTAATCAGTGGGAAAGTGTATCTGTTTTTCACTATTATACTATTATAATATTGAGGGTCCTGTAATCTTGAACCAACTATAAAGAGCCATTCTTTTTCTTGATGAATATACTAACATAGCCATTAGAAACTTAAATAAACATATATAAGTAATGTAAAAATTCTTATTAAAAACATTGAGCTTGGACTGCTCTACCAGCAGTAGTAGACAGACTTTGAGAGGATTGAGCTCTGTACCAGATTGTCAGAATTGAAGATGGTAGACTTTACTAATTTTACATTTCATTTTACATTTATATTTACATTTATTTTATTATTTTTTGAACTTAGAGTTAGGGATTAGTATGATATTACATGTGACTGTCACAAACTGTCACAAATTACTGTCACAAGTTATGGTCACATGATTATATATTACAAAGAATATTAAAGAAAGCTCTAGAATAATAATGTCATATAGTATATATTATATATATTGACCTTGAGATAAATATATACTCTTTAGAGTAGGCTAGGTTTAGTGTAGCACAGACCATTAGCCTAGTATATCATTAGCCCAGTATATATAAGATAGACAAATTGTACCTAGAAACTCCATCAAGTTCTTTTGTATTAACTCTAATACAAGATTTTTCTTATAACTTCACTCTATAAATTTTAAGTCATAACATAGATACCAGTTCAATGGCATGATCCCACTAATAGTGGTCCAGGAGAGCATCAAAGTCTTTCTTAGTAAATACTGACTCAAAGTTCTGAATATAATGTGGCAAATATTGTAGAGCATTTTTTATAACAACCTAAGCTTGTTTAAAGACTGAGAAGAAATATTGAGAAGTTGTAGTGGTAGTATAAAGGTTTAATACCTGGAAGTTAGAGAGTATTCTTGTCATATAGAGGTAATAACTAGCTTTAGTAGAGAGCTCTATAGAGTTAGAAGTTGACAAACCTTCATTTCCAAAGTCTTCTGTTACTATAGAAAAAAGACCAGAGAAACACATATTGAGAGCTTGTACTTTTAATCTATCTACCTTCTAGATATTTTCACAACTAGAACAGTTGGTAGAGAAATAGGTTATGAGTACTTCTTTATTTTGCTAGTTGACTTCAGAATTGTGAAACTTTAGCTATATAAATCTAAGAATAAGATTCTACTTGCCAAGACTCAAAATTATAAGAGTCTACTCTGTATAGGTTTTATATCAAAGAATAATATTTACCATTTTGAATATCTAGTCTGTTTTCCTAAGAGTTTTGTTTATATCATAAACCAGTATAAGTTCAAATAGCTTGCAGATGTTCAGATGGTATTTGTCAAAAAAAGCTTCTATCTATGAAGATACTAATAGCTTTTAAATTGACTAAAGTTCACACAGAAAGGAACTAAGAGATGTTAGTGGTTTCAAGAAAGACTGAAAGGTAGATAAAGGTTCTATAGGCATTGAGAGCACTGATATTAGAGTATAGGGGAAGCTTTTTCTTCTATCTAGAGGAATAAACAGATAATGAGAGAGCTAGAAGAACTAGAATTTCAGATATGTCTTTTAGGTTACTACTTTTGATATGTTCTTTTACCAATAGTATAGTAAACCTATTATTTAGCAACTGGAGCACACATATTGCTAGGTATTTTATACAAAATCTTGATTACTTAAACTGTTATTCAATTCCTCTTGAAATTCTTTATAGAAGATGTTCTCAGATTATTTAGAAATGTAACCACTCCTAAAAAAGAATAGGATCTAGAGGATCTTATTTTGGCTGTAAGTAAACTATTCCATAAATAGCAAGATATAAATAAAACAGAAGTTAAGGAAAATCTGCTTTATTTATTAATTACTACTAAAATTTAGGAAAGATAGAATATAAAGTTGATTAAAAGTAGCAAGAGAGATTTCTAGGTGCTAGAATATTGATAGAAGATAGGGGTTTTAAGAGCAGATATGAGAGAATCTAATCTTTTTTCACAGTTAGTTCAAAATCTTGCAAAAAACCCATAGTATTTGACAGCTATTAAGAAATCTACTATAAGCTTGTAATATCACTATTCTATATTATAGCTGTAACCATTAACTATCAACATTGTTTCATACTCTCTGTACTTCTGAGTAACCTTCCAGATGTTTCCATTGGAGTTTCTAGTTATCTAATTGTTATCATTTTCTACTTATCTCAACACTATTCTGCTAGATTATAATAGACTGTAGAGTACTTATGATAGCTATTATCTTCAGAAGACCTTATTCTATTCTCTTATATTCTTTCTAAAGATATAACCTATTTTATCACTTCTATAGGTAATATAACTTGTATTCTTTCTAAAGATTGTAACTCTGTGCACTTTAAAAACCTCACTAAGTTGCTCTAGTAATGGAATATATCTGCAGGTGTAAGTACAGTAT
>Ga0157363_1006393_pt1 | contig 11066 bp, 6 predicted proteins | sample AttsexASBM1_FD_111477 | JGI IMG/M metagenome (GOLD analysis project Ga0157363, IMG submission 111477) | Fungus gardens microbial communities from leaf cutter ant in Ribeirão Preto, State of São Paulo, Brazil - Atta sexdens ASBM1 | ecosystem: Host-associated > Fungi > Mycelium > Unclassified ...
ATATCATATTCTAATTTCATTTTTATGTATTATAATATTTATATATATAATTTTATATTTTTATATTTTATAGATGAAAAATGGAATTGTTAACAAAACATAAAACATGTTAAAATTTTTTTTAACTTTGATATGACAAAACGCAAAATGTATGATGAAAACGACAAAATTTTCCTGGATAAGTCATTATTGATCATCGAAAGCTTAAATTCATAAACTGTTCTATTAGCTACGACGTGAATGAAAAAAAATAAATTGCCAACATAAATGATAAAAATCGAAGAGAAAAGACGGAGAGAAAAATGCCTACAGTTAATAAACAGCGGTCTTCTATTCATGGATTCGCACGTCGTGCGATCGCAGTGCATGGAAGAGAAAGTCTCAAGTCGCGACGCAAGCTGACTCTAAACAGAGCAATCAATCTTGGCTTAATGAACTCTTAATTATTTCGAGGACATGCTAGAGCGGAGAGGGAAACTGCCCGTATAATGGAGGTGCAAAGTACGCGCGGCCGACTGTATGCAAGGCGAAAAGATGGCGGGTACGGGGATGGAAGAGCAACTCTGTGAGTCTGGGGGTACTATTAGATAAATATAGGGAGAAACAGCGCCACGGGAGAAGCAACGAAATGAAAATAAAGGGGCACTCCGCGACTACGGTTCTCTGGCCTCATGTGCAGCAGAGCGACGCCGAGGAAACCAAGACACGTTTCTGACGCATGCTGTGAACTCTCTTAACAGGGAAAAAACAGGCAGAAAGAAGCGGACAGAATGACGTGAAAGATGGACATAAAAGGTCTTGTTTACTCAGATTTCTTTAATCATGCTTCCAATTCATGCGAGACTGCAATCTTGAAGAATAATTAACAACAAACGTACATGTTTTTATTTATTCCTTAAAATATACTTTTAATTCATATCTGAGTAGTGCATTTATTACGTATATTTTTATTCCTGATTTATATTTTTTTTTCCTCATTAACTAGATAACCAGGTTGGGTCGTACAATTTCGCTTTCATCTAGGAGATATTACTTCATTACTTTGTTTACAGCCTAGGAGAGAGAATGACGTAATTTCGGGCGAGCGCCGGTCTCGTCTACCTCAAGTATGAGGAAGAAAAATTAAAAAACATTGCGGGTCGGGTCACGAACGGCTTATAATATACACCGTGGAAATTACGCGGGCAGCCCGACGACGTAACTTCGAAAATTACGCGAGTAGGGTACGAAAAGTTTGCGCGATCTAACTACTACGAAGTCAGTCCACGGTGCGGCCCTTATTCACCGCCCTCGTGGGACTTGGCCACGGCACCGGTTATTACACGGAGGGTTGGTCTCGGCTTGCCAAACGTGCCGACAAAAAAGTCCCATTTAATACGACGAAATTCACTGTGACGCACCCTGTACACATCGTGAGCCGCTTAATAATATATTTCGCTTGTCGCGCATCGCTCTTTATTAAAGCTCGAGCAGCACGTCCACTCAGAATCTTTCATATTTATAATCAAATGAGATGACACTCGGAGCAGAGATTAATATTTGGAGGCGCGAATAGTTTCAATGATTACTTTTTAATTAAAAGACTAATCTTTACATAAATAGCCGCTAATTAAGAACTATACATATAATCAGGATTGGCAACCAACGCGTTACTTGTATTATTATATATGTATTATGTATGTACTATTTTGTTGATCGTTACTTTGTTATAATAACGATTTGGTAATAACATGGTGAATTTTTTATGACGGTAATGATAACATCAGAGTTAGAAAAGTTATTATTTGTTAGATTGAAAAAGTTATTCGTTATTGTGAAAAAACAATTCCTAATTTGTAACTCGTTTCTTGTGAAGTAACATTACGCGTTACTCGTTAATTATTATTTTTTTTCAGTAAGTAACGCGTAATGGTGACAAATTATTTTTCAAAGTCGCTTTTTCAACCTTAGCATAACTTTAGCGTTAACTAATTACCATCATAAAAAATATCGTCATCAAATTGTTTACTATAAAAAGTAACAGCAAAATAACTGAAAAATAACGTTTACCAACACTGATTATAATACATAGACGCAACAAATTAGATGAATTATGTGCTTAATCTTTAAGTGGGATGCTCAGAGTACAATAATCAAATTTATCTTTATATTTTTTTATTTTAATATGAATAGAATAGAGTTAAATTTACATTAAAAATAATAAGACTTTTAAATCATAATAAGACTTTTTATTTTCTTTTTGCAAAACAAAGATTTTTAAGATAACTTAAACATATAAAAATTAAAAATTTTTATTTAAATAAAAATGCAAATAAAGATGCATCGTATCTGCGAGAAATACAATTTGAATCTTAACCGGTTATTGTGGTCATGAAACTCTGATCGTCCGAGTAGGTTTTTAGCCCTGTTTTTAAGTCGCAAGTATAAAACGGGCGCTTATTCAGTAAACGGGAAATAGCCGAACGACTGATATGCAGCGTTGTAAAAACGCAGTATAAAGAATTTCGATGTTCACGGGAAACCACGGAATACCGCAATGATAAGCGAGTGCCCGCGGAATATTCGCATGCCAATAATTCTGCTTCAATACGCCGGCCGCCGATATTGACGTTTTCACGAAAGGCTAAACCGCGTGATCGATATATTACGATTAGGTGTCACGATACGCGCGCCTTCCGAGCGTGAAAGCCGAAACGGCAGGTTTGATCATAAAGCTGACGGGCTAGTTTAAAGGCAGCGGATATTTATCATCGTTCGGTGGGAAAAACGGGAAAGGCGGTTTGCGTAACGTGAACTAAACATGTATAGCGCGGGCAAGTAGCCGGATACTTCTTTCGTCACTGTTCAGAGAAGAAAATGAAAGTGTCACGGGACACAACATGCCCACCTGAAACATGCATGGCAGGAGATAAAGCGGAGCGGGTAAAGCGGATATCGCGCTTTCAGGCCGAGTAGTCAGTTAAATAGCCCGGTTCGCAGATGCATTCCTTCCGAAGTCATTTTGCAGATGCTGTCTTTCGCGCGCTCTTTTTTATCGTACAAAACTCAAGTGAGATGAGTCAGAAAAAAAGAGATAGGAACGGGGATAGGAACTTTCACCGTAGTCGATTCCGACCCTTTCCAGGAGGGTTTATGTCGCTCGCTGTGGCAAACGACTTTGCCTTCCCTAACGAGGACATACAGTGAGGCTCGATAAGGAGGATGACGTTCGACTTGGTGAAAACAGGGTTTCACCGGATCACAGAAGAGATCTGAACGGAGCGATGTCGCGCGCGAAGAAAAAATATTGACGATCGTTTTCTTTTCTTGATGCTGACCCAAATTTCACCAGCTTTTCCGCATCGTTGACGTAGCAGCGGCAAATGTCGACTTCAACTTTCCACCAATTTTCTTCGAGTTTTCCCCCTTAACTGCCATCATGGCTCTCTTATTCGCGTGCTGATTTGGCTACCGATAAAACCGAATATTCCGCCAGACTGTGATTTCTGAATTTAGCGGCGACGCGATTATGCTAACGTTCTTTATTGCCAGGTGCTATAAAATTTGGACGTCCTCGGAATCGGGAATTCATAATGCTGAAGCACATCGACTGGGAACAATGAGAATCTCGTGTGAAAAGTAGGAGCGGGATTTAAGTTCCTTTAATAGATGAGAAACGTGTGAAAAGCTATTCGGTCTCGACTATCTCCCCCTGTTGAAATTTCATAATAATTTTAAATGAGTTGCATGTCGGTTGTTATTTAAGTAACGTATTTGGAAAGGCAATGAAAATTGTAATTAAGCAAAAATCAACATTTTCGCAATATTTGTAAAAGGACCTGTCAGTAAACAAGATAACGTCAGGACAGATTAATATTTCAAACGAACTAGTCTGTACCACAAACGTTTAAATAAAACAATTCAATATTCATCCCTGTATTTTTATCTACGTTGAACACAAAATGTTACTTCAGCAAGCGAACGTTCATCAGAAACCCTCGTTGTTTGGACACCAAGGCCTGCTAACCGATAACGAAATTATCTTAATCCGACTCGATCGATTGACAGTTAGTCGATTGCGCAGCAATGGTAGACGACTGCGAGTCGTGCGGACTGACGGGAACACGATGCCTATTGTATGTCACATATGGAATCAATGTACATTTTGATGCTCGGCAGTCGACAATAATGTAACCATTGAAATGCTGGCGGTCGAGCTCATATCGAGAATATAACGAGCAGAATGATGCGCACCGATGCGATAAGCACTCTCGATGTACGCCCGTGTTCCCGTTCTACGCTAACTATGCACACGCGATTTGCGACGTTATAAGAAGATTATCATTCAAATTCACGACGATATCGTGAAAAACGTCGCATTTTAGTACATCATATATATTAATTATAAACTGTTGGTAAGCTAGGAAAATTATAAAACACTAATGACGAACATCCAATTTTGATTTAAGCCACGGACTAAATTCTATCTCTTAGATAATTAAATCTCATTTTTGCGCAGATAATTACGTTACATAATTATATAACAAGCGAGTAGCATGTGCGTGAAAAGAGCTGTGTGCATTTATAACTAAACCTGCCTGTTTCGTAAGAGAATGCGTAATAACTTTCAAGGCTTTACGAAAAACAAAGAAAGGAGAAACTCCGTTCACGGGTACCTCGTAAATTTATGCAACGACCTTGCTCCCGCTTCGGCCAGTTGGTTAATCCTGCATGATGTTTTTGTACTAAGCAGATTCTCGAGAATACTATGTAATAATAATGTAATATTCTACTAACACATATTTTGAGGTGAAAACTCAAATGCGCGTATAATTATCTCTTCTAGAGAAATGATTTATCAAAATATTAATCGAATTAATTAATAAAATAAACACATAATTATTGGTTTAATATAAGAATATTTTGCCCGGCGTAAATAGAGCGAGAAACCTATAATTAGAAATAACAATTCAATTATTGCGATGCTCTTCTATTATTATAGAGAAACGGAGGATAACGAATATTTATTCAGTGATAAGAAAGATTAAGATAAAAAAGGAGAAATTTCTTTTATTACAAAGACTTTGTGTTAAAACTAAAACTGTTAAATCCTTTTCCGCTCAGGCATGTAACAAATGAATTTGTGGAATCCCACACGTAATACGTGACCCCGCAACAGACAAGAGGAACCAGAAATTTGCGCATTGTGGCGGGTTATAAAGCGTTTTCGTGTCAAGCGAGACACGAAGAAAGTCGAAGGCACGTAACCTCGGGGAAAGACACGGCCGTAATGGTCGCTCTGGATGCGTCAGTTTTGGATCTTGCAGAAAATGGACGTGCGCCGCTATAGGGATTTATTAACGTAATCTGCTTAGCCCTCTAGCGACATCGGACCCTGGCCTGGCCCATTTCTTTGTGCAGCTCTTGCGTCAAAGAGAGGATGAAAGCCAACTTTACTTTGCGCTTGTGTCTCCTGCCCACGCGCGCGTATTCTTCTTTCACACTGCGACTTTACTACTCTACTATACTAGAAGCACTCTGTCGCTGCAGTGCGGCTGCGAGAAGTAGATATGGCCAGTCGCGGCCCGGTGAAAAGGGACGAGATAACGAAATTAAAAAGAAGCACTTGGCTCGCAAGCTGTTTGTCTGGTACAAAATATCCCTCGCAGTAAGACGCGAAAATGCACAACGGTCGCTTAATTAACAAGTGGATAAACTGAATTTTTTGCACAAGTTATAAAAGAATATATTTTCGTAATGCGGATAATAAACACTAGTTCGATAAACTGCATTGTCCCTTTAACGTTTCAGCACGGAAAATTCCATACCGAATAAATTATATCTCAGACGTGATAATGAAGTGAATTAATCTTCATGGAGACAGGAACATGATGAACGGCATAGCCATACCGAATTTCGGAATTCGATCGGTAGCTGCTACGTGCCGTAATGAACGAAAAAGATCGTGCCAGCGCGATAACAAATAGCCCAAGTATCAGCGAAGATCGAGGACTTTCCTTCTTTCAGCCGGGAGCAACTGTCGAAGTCCTCAAGAGATTAATGCCCCTACCGGCCCGTCACCCTTCCCTTTCTTTCTCGTACCAACTAATTTCGTAGTCACCGATGGAATTTCAAAAAATGTGAGATATCTATCTCGTCGGGGGTGCACGGAAGTCTTCCGTTTAATCATGCTGCGTTCGCTCGATGGGCCGTTCGGTGGCGAGACAGCGTTGTGGAAAGACTTTAAACGAGCAAAGGGGGAGAGGAAGAAGGGAGAGAACCCTTGAAGCGGAGAAAAAGGAAGAGACGAAAGGTGGAAGGACCCGGGCCGAAATCGATATTTAAGGCTGCTCTCGTTCCTGTGAAAATTTAATAACCCGTTCCCAAGTATGTACCCCTTCTTCCCACCCCCTCCCTCCTCCTGAGAAGAGCAGCTATCATTACTGTGCACACGTGTAAACGTTCGTCCGCGCAGCGACATTATCGCGCGATATTAAATCCCGGCCTGGTGGAATAATTGAAAGTTTCAGGAGGGGGTGGTGATACGTCACTGAGACCGATAAGGGTAGGTCGCATCGAACTTCATTTCGCAGTGGCGCGCATGTACGCCGATCGCGCGTCAATGTGAATTGGAATTCTGGTATCGCGGAATGTATGTACGTACGTACGGATGAACAATGTCCAGCGCAATGATGGCGCATACAGGCAACGTATGTACATGTCAATGAAACGTTTATGTACGCCGTTAAAGAGAAGTGCATTCCAACCTTGGGATGTTTATCACGAATGACGCACATTTGGCGACATAATTTCGAAGAACTTAATCTGCGTTCATTAACATATTGATTCATTGCAAAACTTCTTTCCTGTAATTATAATGAATGCTAAAGATTAGGTAAAGTTTTGAGATTATCACAGAGAAGAAGGAAAACTCGTCTAATTATCTTCAGGAAATGATAATAAATACAAATTAATTCATTCTTACTTAAAATGTAACCTGCAAAATTAATAGTAGATATGCTAAACTTCGTTACTTAAATCATTATGCACTTTGTTAGAAAATTATTTACTGACTATTAAGGAATTTCTTTGACAGTCTAAAAGAGTTTGCCATTTAAAAAAATGTTTAAATAAATAAATAATGAAGCTTGATTTCTCAATTAACGTCAAGTGATTTTTTTATGACATCTTTATTTAAGATGATGAATATTGAATGATAAAAATCAAGTAGCGGAAAAAATTACACAAATGTACAATGAAATTTTCGTTAAGAATAATCGTGTTTAATCTCATCGAGAAATTTGCGCTTTTTAACTTTAAACTTTGCGAATGCTTATGAATATCGTTCACAACATTATCAGCAGTAAAACTATCATAAAAAAAAACAATGGAAATGAAACTCAACGGCGTCTAGTCTTAATGCGATTTTCTTTTGTCTACGAGGTGTTTTACGGACAATGCCATTTAATCCCTATAGCGCGGCAACGAGAAGCTCTATCTCGTCCCTTGACCTATACACTGATCGTGCTGTGTCGATGAACGAGCGTTCGACGAGGAAAGAGATAAACGCTTTAGTTGGAAGCGCGATAGACTCTATCTGATGCTGATGCTTCGCTATCTGATGCCGAGTGATTGTCTAGATCACGATCGATTGGTGTTTCAGCTATCGTCTTTGATACAATGGAGCAATTATCGTTTCCGAATAATTCTTTGCATCGAACAGGAAGCAGACTGCAAAGATAACGAACGACGTACGCTTTCAAAACCGATTTCACTTGTTTCTTTTTCCGAACGAATGGATTTCGGCAATTTTCAACCGCAGAAAAGTGTATGCTTCTCTACATTTTCAGCGTGATTACGTACCCTGATACTCTGTAAAGTATCTTACGTAGGATACACGTTTACTTAATCAACGTCGTCATTAAAGTGAATCGAGTTCTTGCGGTCGGAGATCACATTGGTGGGAAGATGTCCGTCCCGCCGAAAAGTAACCATTAGCGAAGATCTATCGTGTCCGATAGGAGATTCGAGAAGTAGTAAAGAACACTGAGAGAAACCGGAGGACACTCGACTATCGTGGGAAGCACTGCCCTGGGCATTCGAACCTCACGTTCCCATACCCTTGTACTCGCGAGCGCAGTCCATGATGAGAAGAGCAAAAGCATAAAATGTCGTATAAGTAAAAGAAAGAAATAAGGTCGATGAACAAAGAACGCGAAGGAAAAGAGCCGGAAGAAAAATGGAGAACCTAATGAACTTGGAGAAAAAGTTAAACATTGGCGGCGGACAAAGCTTTAATGAACGCTTTGTATAGGAAAGTCGATTTTATCGTTCAGTCGCTTCTAAATATTGCCTCTTTCGCGCACGAACGCTCACGTGACGCGCGGCTTATCGTGTATCGAAACCACATCAATCTGAAATTCTTAATTATTATAATTATTCTATCAACTTCAGGTAGTAGCCTTTTGACATCTCTGCGCGTAATAGTGGAAATATTGAATGCACTCTTGAATCTTTTTTCGTCTTCTTATGTGATATATCATTTTGAGTTAAAATTAGAAAGGTTACAAGCTCAGTCAAGGACGCAAAATTAGTTTCTTCGCGGAGAGATCGCACTGGAAAAAGAGTCTGGTTCCATTAATTAGAATTCTAATGGAAAATGAACAAATCAGAATTTTATAGTTAAATCTATTATAATTCTAGTCGAGATAACCAGATATCTAATTATGATGACCGGAATTCTGTCTGTGATATGATCAGAATTTAATGGTTCGTTTATTTTCAACCAAAAAGAACTTCCACACCAACCTCATGGAAATTGGCTTTCAATCGAATTGGCTAAATTTTGAATATGTTATAGTTCTGATCTTTCTGAATAAATATCTCCGTGGATCCAATTTCTTCTAGTTTTTGCGTTTTAAGTTCTGGAAGCTTCAGATTCAAACTATTTTTATAAAAATTGGGTTTTCTTGTATTAATGATATTATATTGTTATATATATATATATATTCATCTACATGAAACCCAATTTTTATAAGAATGGACTGAACCCAAATCATCCCAGATTTGAAGCTCAAAAACTGAGCACAGGAGGAGATTGGATCCATGGAAATATCGTTTAGAATAACCAGAATTACAAAAACATATCCAAAATTTATTTAACGGAATTTCAACGGAATTTCAATTATCATAAGGTAATGATGCGAAATTTTTCTCAGTACTATTTCGTTCTCCACGTGTTAACTCGCGATAGTCACACCAGCAATCCTGCGACGAACGCACATTAGCGCACATGAAGAAAATCCTGGATAATTTGGACGGTTAGGGGGAGTGAAACGTGGTTTCGCGGTAGCTTTATTGCGAATTTATGCAACGTTTAGCCGCATGACCAATTAGAGACGCCGTGCTCGTAAGCTGCACAACGGCCGTCGGAAAAATTATGCTTATGCATAACCACGGCGGCGGCTTTATGGTAATATTATGGTCCGTACTGAAATCTTCTATGCGCATACACAGGAATGACGCCCCGCGTGTTCCGGCTTTACTGTATCCCCAAAATCCCAGCCAACCAAACTTGTTCTCCCCGCGCGATTCGAATACATTACCGGGACATCTCTTCATTTTGCGAGCGACCATCGCGTGCACTCCTATACGCCCCGAAAGGGAAGCGTGTCCATGTTTGTTTGACTACGCGTCACAGCGTTACGGCGCAGGCCATAGTTTATTCGGTCGTAAATGATACGTTTTCACCTGGATATTAAATTCGAAAGTGGACCGCAGCACGCGCTAGTAACTGGAGAACATGTGCGGATATTTGACATTTATTCTTTTCGCTACGTTCCATTCGCTTTCGCGCGTGTATCCATTTTTGAAAATCAAGGTGGCAATGAGACGAAAATACGAAGAGTGATCTTCGTCGATGCAATTATAGACGCGTTCGTTATAACTAAAATTCCGAAGATCTTAGAAGGTTATCATAAATTTCTTATCCCCTAAATTCTACAACTTTTCCCTAATTTTTAGACAAAATTTCTTGATGACATAATTTTCTTGATGCTTTCAATAATATTTAAAAATTTTTTATCCTGGAAATCATTGAGAGAACAATTTAACATAATACTCTCTAAATCTCGAGTAAAATCTCGAAGAAACTGAAAATTTAGCCTATCTTTAAAAAAGAGTGAAAATACGGCCATTCTTGTTCAAGAGTGACAGATTGTCACTCTTTTTAGAGTGAGATTTCTCTTTTGAAATGAGATTCACTCCAAAAAAATATGGAATGAAATCTCAATCTCTTTTTTGGAGTGTAATACCAGGGTAAATGGAATCTCACTCCAAAAAAGGAATTGAGATTTCATTCCTTCTTTTTCAAGATAGGCTAAATTTTCAATCTCTTCGAATGAGATTTCATTCCACAAGATTTAGAAAATAATGTAAACTATTTACATATTGTTGAGTGCTGATTGAATTTAATTGTTAAATATTTTGTATAGCTATGTACGCGTATTAAATTTTTTCAAAACCAAGAATTCTTATTTTCCAGAAAAAAATTTGCAAAATTCTTTTACTTTTCCCTGATTTCTCTAACCATTTTCAATTTTTCTGACATTTCCCTAATTTCCCACATTTCCAATTTTGTGGCAACCCTGTCTTGGCAAAACCACTAGCACTAATAATTGGAAAAGCATGTTTCGAAGAAGACAAAGAACTCGATTCAAGACATTGGCTATCTGAGCGATCTTGTAAAAAGCCTGAAGAATATGGCCCTAATTACAGTAAAACAGCGCAGTCTCCGAGTACACCCCCGCACTGCGTCAACTGTCCCGTTTCCCAAGCCGGGACATTAATCATTCTACAAAATAAATGTTTCGAGTTTCCGCACGTATCCCTCTGCGTTACCGCATCTAAAAATATTCGTTGAATGATGGACGACATCCTTGGCAATAATTCGGTCACGAACAGATGCTTTTCGCATTTCGTTCATCATTGTGACGTTACGTTATCGCAAGCTAAAGACATTTGCAGACTACTGGATGATATTTACTAATTGGCAAAGTTACGAGTTCTCTCTTCAATCAAAGGAATCA
>Ga0157363_1006394_pt1 | contig 11066 bp, 12 predicted proteins | sample AttsexASBM1_FD_111477 | JGI IMG/M metagenome (GOLD analysis project Ga0157363, IMG submission 111477) | Fungus gardens microbial communities from leaf cutter ant in Ribeirão Preto, State of São Paulo, Brazil - Atta sexdens ASBM1 | ecosystem: Host-associated > Fungi > Mycelium > Unclassified ...
CCAAAAGTCTGCGATCTCTCGCACGTTTCCAGAAATCTTTTCGTTCCGGCTCAGGAAGTGCGGCAACTATAGGTATTTGCTGGAGCTTCCTCAACGGACAAATTATAATGTCTCGGATTAAAATAACTAATACGTAACGACCTTGTATAAGTCGGACTGTTACCTTGTGAATCCGCTGATGGAAAACCATGTCTAAACGCCTTCCACCGCTTAATGCTTTACGCGTCTTCGATGCTGCAGCCCGCCATTTAAGCTTTACAAAAGCCGCTGAAGAGCTGTTTGTCACCCAGGCAGCTGTTAGCCACCAGATTAAATCTCTGGAAGATTTCCTCGGTCTTAAGCTATTTCGACGGAGGAATCGTTCGCTTTTACTGACAGAAGAAGGTCAAAGCTACTATCTGGATATTAAAGAGATCTTCTCGGCTATCAACGATGCGACGCGTAAACTTCAGGCGCGCAGCGCGAAGGGTGCCTTAACCGTCAGTCTGTTGCCCAGCTTTGCCATTCAATGGCTGGTGCCCCGTCTTTCCAGCTTTAATATGGCTTATCCGGGCATCGATGTGCGTATTCAGGCGGTGGACCGTGATGAAGAGAAACTGGCCGATGATGTTGATGTGGCGATTTTCTATGGGCGCGGTAACTGGCCGGGTCTGCGCGTTGAGAAACTGTATGCCGAATATTTGCTGCCGGTCTGCTCGCCCATGTTTCTGACTGGCGACCATCCGCTTAAAACGCCCGCCGATCTGGCACACTTTACGCTGCTGCATGATGCTTCGCGCCGCGACTGGCAATCCTATATCCGTCAGCTAGGATTGCAGCACATTAATGTGCAGCAGGGGCCGATCTTCAGCCATAGCGCGATGGTGCTGCAGGCGGCGATTCACGGCCAGGGCGTGGCGCTGGCTAATAATGTGATGGCGCAGAGTGAAATTGAAGCTGGACGGCTGGTCTGTCCATTTAATGACGTGTTAGTCAGTAAAAACGCTTTTTATCTGGTTTGTCATGACAGCCAGGCAGAACTGGGTAAAATAGCCGCCTTTCGTCAGTGGATCCTGGAAAAAGCCGCAGCTGAACAAGAAAAATTCCGCTTTCGCTACGATCACTAATGCGTTGAGTGCTGCACAGTGATGTGCAGTGTCATCCTGAGGAACAATGAATGTCCAGTCGTGCCATGTTTGTGTTTGCCGCCATTAGCGGATTCCTGCTGGTGGCCTTTGGTGCTTTTGGGGCACACGTGCTGAGCAAATCGCTCGGCCCGGCCGAAATGGCGTGGATCCATACCGGTCTTGAATATCAGGCCTATCACACATTGGCGGTGATTGGTTTGGGTGCGGCCATGCTGCGTCGCGCCAATATCTGGTTTTACTGGAGCAGCGCTGCGCTGGCGCTTGGCACCGTGTTGTTCAGTGGCAGCCTGTATTGTTTAGCGTTGTCGCACTTGAAGTTTTGGGTTTTTGTTACGCCGGTGGGAGGGTTGTTCTTCCTGATTGGCTGGTTCTTGATGTTGATTGGCGCATTGCGTCTTAAACGAAAGGCGGATCGCCATGAATAAAGTTTTACTCTATTGCCGTCCTGGCTTTGAGAAAGAGTGTGCGGCAGAGATCAGCGCCAAAGCCGCTGAACGTGAAGTTTACGGTTTTGCCCGTGTCAAAGATGATTCTGGTTACGTGCTCTATGAGTGCTATCAGCAGGAAGATGCTGAAAAGCTGATTCAAACGCTGCCGTTTGCCGAGCTGATTTTTGCCCGTCAGATGCTGGTGGTGGGCGAACTGCTGCGCGATTTGCCGCCAGAAGATCGTATTACCCCGATTGTCGGCATGCTAACCGGTGTGGTGGAGAAGGGCGGTGAGCTGCGTGTTGAAATGCCGGATACCAATGAAGCGAAAGAACTGACCAAGTTCTGTCGTAAGTTAACCGTACCGCTGCGCGCCAGCCTGCGTGAAAGCAAAATCCTGCTCAACTACGAATCACCGAAACGCCCGGTGGTGCATGTGTTCTTTATTGCACCGGGTACCTGCTATGTCGGTTACTCGCTGCCAGAGAACAACTCACCATTCTATATGGGCATCCCGCGCCTCAAGTTCCCGTCGGATGCGCCAAGCCGTTCAACGCTGAAGCTGGAAGAGGCGTTTCACGTCTTCATCCCGGCCGATGAGTGGGATGAGCGCCTGGGCAGCGGCATGTATGCCGTGGATCTTGGTGCGTGTCCTGGCGGCTGGACCTATCAGCTGGTTAAACGCAGCATGTGGGTGTACGCCGTAGATAACGGCCCGATGGCGCCCAGCCTGATGGATACCGGGCAAGTCACGCACTGCCGTGAAGACGGTTTCAAATACCGCCCATCGCGCAATAACATTAGTTGGCTGGTGTGTGACATGGTGGAAAAACCCGTTCGCGTCGCCAGTTTGATGACGGAGTGGCTGGTCAACGGCTGGTGCCGTGAGGCGATTTTCAACCTCAAGCTGCCGATGAAAAAGCGTTATGAAGAAGTGACGCAAAATCTGGCCATGATGGATGCGGCATTGAAAGAGAAGGGCGTGAATGCCCAGATTCAGGCGCGCCAGCTGTATCACGATCGGGAAGAGATTACTGTACATGTGCGCCGGCTTTGGGCGGCTGTGGGCGGCCGTCGCGACGAACGCTAATCCTGCTTCATACTTTGCACTACAGCGGCGTTGGCTGCGCTTGTTCGCCCCGGTCACATACTGGCGTATGCTCCCGGGGACTCACGCACTTGCCGCCTTGCTGTAGCACAAATTATTTCGCAGGATCTCTCGGGTTAAGTTCGTCGCAGTGCAATTTTTTGCACCTATCACCTATTACCTATTACCTATCACCTATCACCTATCACCTATCACCTATCACCTATCACCTATCAATAGATTCGCGTGTTTATGTGGCAGAGGGTGCTGCAACCGCTATTCAAGCCTTATACCGCAACGTATTTAAATTCCCCTGCAGAACCAAATCGCGTTTTAACGTTGAGACCTGGCGGCAAATCTCTGCTATCTGCTGGTGATCGCGCAATTTCTTTTGCCACTTTTCCGGAACCTGATCGAACTGCTGATACAGGGCTTCCAGGGTGCCGAACTGCGTGAGTAAATCGCGGGCGCTTTTGGGACCGATGCCGGTAACGCCGGGGATTTTGCTGCTGCTAATGCCGCACAGTCCCCAGTAATCGGGTAATTGTGCGGGCGTGACGCCAAACTCGTGCTCGATGAAAGGCACGTCCAGCCAGCGTTTCTGGAAATAATCGCGGATGCGGATATTAGGTGCCAACAACTGGCAATAGCCTTTGTCGGTGGAGACGATCGTCGCCTGATGTCCGGCATCGGCCATTTTCACCGCTAGCGTGGCGACGAGATCGTCAGCTTCATCGAGATCGGCGACCCAGCAACGCACGCCGACTGCCTCGAAGGCCTGCTGGATAACGGGCATCTCCGTCTGCAAATCATCCGGCATCGGTGGGCGGCCCGCTTTGTAATCGGGCAGCAGCTGATGCCGCCAGCCAGGGTGACGATCGTGGCTATCGAATACCGCCACGACGTGCGTCGGTTGCGTGTGGCCTAAAAGCTGATGCAGCGCGGCGACGCAGGCTTCGCGGCAGGGCGTGCCTTGCACCGCATGCAAACGGCGGATCAGGTTTAGCGCATCAATAATCAGAAGATGAAACGACATAATGATAGCGGCAGCCCGCAGGCTGCCTTCCTGGTGGGTTATTTAATGATTTCGTAGCAGGGGATGTAGGCGCTGCCCGGCAGTTTCATACGTTGTTGTGCGACGAAGCCCTGCAGCAGTTCATCCATGCGATGCATGATGTCGGCGTCGCCGTGCAGTTTGTACGGACCTTTTTCACGAATTTCGCGGATGCCCACTTCCTTCACGTTTCCTGCCACGATACCTGAGAAGGCGCGACGCAAATCAGCGGCCAGTTTCTCAGCAGGCTGGTTCGGGAACAGTTTCAGATTGGCCATGTTTTCGTGTGTTGGAACAAACGGCACCTGCAACTCTGGCGCGATGCGGATTGACCAGTTAAAGCTATAAGCATCGCCAGTTTCACGACGATACTCTTTCACCTGCGGCATGGCTTTCTTCATCAGACGCGCCACTTCGGCGGCATCATCAATGATGATCTTGTAGTGCTTACGCGCGGTTTCACCCAGCGTATTAACAATGAAATCATCCAGAACGCGGAAGTAGTCGGCGCTCTCTTTCGGGCCGGTGAGAATCAGCGGCAGAACCTGATCGCTGTTGTGTGGATTCATCAGAATCCCCAACAGATACAGCAACTCTTCTGCGGTGCCTACACCACCCGGGAAGATCACGATGCCATGCGCAATACGCACAAACGCCTCAAGACGCTTTTCGATATCTGGCATGATGATCAGTTCATTCACCAGAGGATTTGGTGGCTCAGCCGCGATAATTGACGGTTCGGTCAGGCCAATGAAACGGCTGTCATGATAGCGCTGCTGGGCATGACCCACCGCGGCACCTTTCATCGGCGCTTCCATCACGCCAGGCCCACAGCCGGTGCAGATGTTGAGTTCACGCAGGCCCATTTGCGTGCCGACATTGCGGCAATACTGATACTCCACCGCGTTAATCGAGTGACCACCCCAGCACACCACGGTGTTGGGATATTCGCCAATGTGCAGCGCACGCGCGTTACGCAGAATCGAAAACACCTGATTCGTGATGTGAGCGGAATCATCAGCGTTTTTCTGATCGCTGCGCTCAAGCTGTCCATTCACAAACAGAATATCGCGCAATACGGCAAACAGGTTGGCCTGCAATGAGCGGATAATACGGCCATCAACAAAGGCTTCTTCCGGAGGATTAATCAGTTCGAGTTTGACGCCGCGCTCACGGCGCAGCACGTTGATGTCGAAATTTTCAAAACGGGAGAGCAGTTCCTGACTACTGTCGGTCTGGCTGCCGGAGTTGAGCACCGCGAGTGAGCAGTTGCGAAAAAGCTGGTAAAGGTCGCTGCTGGCCGTTTGCTTCAGCATGTCGACTTCCAACTGGGAGAGCAGATCCATTGAGCCAAGCGGGCTGATATGTGTAATCAAGAGAACTCCTTTACACGCAAATGCGTGGCGGGTGACGCTGCGCTTAACTTGCTGAACGCAGTGACGAAAATCCTTCGGGACGCAGGTTTAGACCTTAGCGCCTTTGACAGAGTAACGTTGTACGCAGTGAATGCTCAAGTGGAACCGCGCATCCGTGCTGCGGCCTGCGAGGCGTCTCGCAATCTGTTACTGACGGACCAGGCGGGAAAACCCGGGAGAGAAGGGGACGTCGCTGCGCCACGGATTAATATCCAGTCCACCACGGCGCGTATAACGTGCATATACAGTCAGGGCTTCTGGTCGGCAAAAGCGTTGAATGTCGTTGAAAATGCGCTCAACACACTGTTCATGGAATTCATTGTGCTGACGGAATGAGATCAGGTAACGCAGCAGGGCTTCACGATCGATACGTGGGCCTTTGTAGCGAATCATCACAGAGCCCCAATCGGGCTGATGGGTGATCAGACAGTTGGATTTCAGCAAATGGCTCACCAGCGTTTCTTCCACAACTTCACTGCCCGCAGCCTGCACTAAATAATCGGCGTTAAAAGCATAGTCGTGAATCTCGATATCCTGCTCGTCAATGACATCGCCATTGAAATGGCCGATCGGCTGTCCTTCCACTTCGCCCAGACGGAACAGCGCCACGCTGACCTCGCCATTGGCGCAGGCGCGCAAATCGCGCTCGAGTGTCTGGCGCACTTCGCCCCAGTCAGCGAAACGCGTCTGGTTAAAACTGTTAAGATAGAGCTTAAAGCTCTTGGACTCGATCAGGTTTTCGCTGTCCGCGCGCAGTACCACTTCGCCTACCGCCACCTGCGGCACGCCTTTGCTGTTGAGCCAGGAGAGTTCGTACAGCGTCCAGATATCTGCGCCCTGGAACGGCAGATTATCCGGGTAGAGCCCCAGCGGTTCGCGATTCAGGCTGCGCGGCACCGATTGCAGCAGCGTGTTATCGTAGCGATCAACATAAGCCGTGGGCTTACCTAACGTCAGGCCGCTTAACGCCTGATCGCGGTTTTCAGAAGACATATCGGTTACCACTAAATTCCATCAAAGTGGCTAAGTGTAACCGATCACAAGCGAGAAGAAGAATGATGCAGCAAACCGCAGATGCCCTGCGTGAGTTTACCGCCCGTTATGTGCAACATTGGCAGCAGCAGGCTGGACATCTGCCCGCCAGTTCGGATCTGCTGGGTGTGCCATCCCCTTGTATTGTCAGCACGCTGGATGATTGTGTGCTGTGGCAACCACAGCCCTTCACCTTGCCAGCCACGCTGGAAGCCGTCGAGCGGGCACTGGATATTCAGTTGCAATCGGAAATCAGTGCTTTTTACACCTCGCAGTTTGCCGGCGATATGACCGCAACCTTTCAACAGCAGCCGATAACGTTGTTACAGGTGTGGAGCGAATCAGACTTTACCCGCTTGCAGGAGAATCTGATTGGCCATCTGGTCATGAAGCGCCGCTTAAAACAGAGTCCAACATTATTTATTGCGACTACTGAATCGGAGCAGGATGTGATTGCTCTGTGTAATCTTTCCGGTGAAGTGATTCTGGAACAGCCTGGTAGTAAAAAGCGTCAGGTGCTGGCGGCAAGCATTCAGACATTTCTTAATGATTTACAACCGGTTAAAGCCTGATTAGCAGATTTCACAGGTTAGGTTTGTAAGAGATCTCTCACATCAGGTGTGAGAGATCGCTAGATCATCTTGCAGCTATCCGGAAAACAAAGATGTAAAAATATTGTGAATCATAAGCTTATGGCATCACTCTTAAAATTAGTAGTGTGAGAAATCTATTAACGCGTCTTACTAACTTGTTATTACGATGGTTTCTGACAGAATAGTCACCACTGGCAGGATGCTGGGGATAAAGAGACGTTCAGGAGAATGTCAGCCAGGAGGCAGGAACGTAACGGAGTTTACGGCACATGGAAGGCTTCAGGATGAAGCAGGACACTCAGGATTGAGTCAGGGACACCTCCAGGACGGAGAATGAGAGCCACGTGGATGGTGGTGGGCCAGGATGCTAAGGATAACTGTCACGATGACAGGCAATGGAAAGCAGAGGACAAGTTGTCATGGATGAGCAGGGAGCACAGCGGTGGCGGGAATGCTGCGAACGAAACCGGGAGCACTGTAATCACAGTGCTCCCTTTTTTTATGCCTTTTTTGCACGTTGAACGACTAATGGTATGCTTGCCGCCCAATTTTTCTCTGGAGGTGGCGTATGTCGTCGCAAATGATTATTCAACAGCTGCAGCAGATCGAAGCGGTGATGCGCGAACACGGCCACTGGCAGACGCAATCCCCTGAGCCGGCAGCCTTCGCCAGCACCGAGCCTTTTTGCCTCAATACCATGGAGCCGCTGGAGTGGCTGCAGTGGGTACTCATCCCACGTTTCCATGCGTTAATCGAAGCCGGAGTGCCGCTTCCGCAAAATTTCTCTGTCACGCCTTACTATGAAGTGGCGTTACCTGCCACCACACCCGGCCATACGGTCCTGTTGCTGACATTAGGCCAGTTTGATGCGCTTTTTCAGGACCCGACCCCTTAATGCTGGAAATCCTTTATCAAGATGAATGGCTGGTCGCAGTCAACAAACCGTCCGGTTGGCTGGTGCATCGTAGCTGGCTCGATCGCGACGAAAAAGTGGTGGTGATGCAAACGGTACGCGATCAAATTGGTCAGCACGTATTTACCGTGCATCGCCTCGATCGCCCCACCTCCGGCGTACTGTTAATGGCGCTCTCCAGCGAAGTGGCGCATTTGCTGTCACAGCAGTTCGAGCAGCATAAAATGCAGAAGACCTATCACGCAGTGGTGCGCGGTTGGCTGGATGGCAGCGCGACGCTCGATTATCCGTTGGTCGAAGAGCTGGATAAGATCGCCGATAAGTTCGCCACTCAGGAACGTACTGCACAGGAAGCCGTCACCGACTATCGCTCACTGGCGCAGGTCGAAATGCCTGTGGCGATCAGCCGTTACGACAGCGCGCGTTATACCCTGGTGGAGATGTCGCCGCATACCGGCCGCAAACATCAGCTGCGTCGTCATATGGTGCATCTACGTCATCCAATTATTGGTGACAGCGCCCATGGTGATTTGCGGCAGAACCGGGGTGCAGCAGAGCACTTTGGTATGAATCGATTGATGCTGCATGCCAGTGCGCTGAGTCTGACGCATCCGGTCACCGGAGAACCTCTGGTGATTCGCGCCGGGCTCGATCGCGTCTGGCAAGGCATGCTGCAACAGTTTGGCTGGCAGGATCAGATCCCTGAGGTTCCCAGGGTTGAGTTTGCCGACGAGGCAGTCCAGGATAAGCCAACAGAATAAAGGAGCGGCAAGATGGCAAAGATTGGCATTTTTACAGGTACGGTTTACGGCAATGCATTGCTGGTGGCGGAAGAAGCGCAGCCGGTACTGGAAGCGCAGGGCCACGAAGTGAAAGTTTTTGAGGATGCGTCACTGGCGGATTGGCAGGCTTACAGCAAGGAGGTCATTCTGATTGTCACCTCCACCACCGGCCAGGGCGACTTCCCGGACAATATTGCCCGCTTGTATGTGCAGATACGCGATGAAGTGGGTTATCAACCAGAGCTTCGCTACGGCGTGATTGCATTGGGTGATAGCAGCTACGATAACTTCTGCGGTGCAGGAAAAACCTTTGATGCCACCTTGCAGGAGCAGAGCGCCAAACGCATCGGTGATGTGCTGCTGGTAGATGCCACTGAAGATCCAGAGCCTGAGTCAGTGACCACGCCGTGGGTTGAGAGCTGGGGTAAGCTGCTTTAATTCTGCCTTCGCTTCATCTTTGGCAAGCGGCAATCTGAACGGCCTGAAAATAAGATGATGATGTTTCAGGCGCGCCAGATTGCACTCTCTCCCTTGTTGGGAGAGGGTGAAATCGCACTCAGGTCACCGGCGCCGGATTAAACACCGCCAGCTGATTGCGAATGCCCCAGCGATCAGACCAGGTTTGTTTGCGACCACAGGCAATCTCCAGTATCAACTCAAACAACCGCCAGCCCACCTGCTCGATACTCTCTTCACCCGTCGCAATGGTGCCTGCATTAATATCCATCAAATCGTGCCAGCGTTCAGCCAGGGCATTGCGCGTCGCCATTTTAATCACCGGAATCGCAGCCAAACCGTAGGGTGTGCCGCGCCCAGTAGTAAACACCTGCAAGGTAATACCTGACGCCATCTGCTGGGTGCCGCAGACAAAATCACTGGCCGGTGTCGCTGCATAGATTAAACCGCGCTTTGTTGGGCGCTGCCCGGGTGACAGCACTTCCACAATCGGGCTGCGGCCTGATTTGGCAATCGATCCCAGCGCTTTCTCCACCACATTCGCCAGACCACCTTTTTTATTGCCTGGCGAAGGGTTGGCGCTGCGGTCGGTTTGTCCCTGGCTGAGGTAATCGTCATACCACGCCATCTCTTCCAGCAGACGTTTACCCACATTTTCATCGACCACGCGCGGCGTCAGCAGATGTATTGCATCGCGTACTTCGGTGACCTCGGAGAACATCACGGTGGCGCCGCAGCGCACCAGCAAATCAGAAGCAAAGCCGACTGCCGGATTGGCCGTCACGCCGGAAAATGCATCGCTGCCGCCGCACTGCGTGCCAACCACCAGTTCTGATGCCGGGCATGTCTCGCGCTGGCGCAGGTTCAGTTTTCTCAGATGACGTTCGGCGACCTGAAGGATCTCATCCACCATCGCGCCGAAACCAACATGCCGTTCATCCTGCAAACGCACAATGTCATGATCATCCAGCGAGATGGCCTGCACATCCGGCGTGCCGGTCAGCAGACGCTCCGGCTGTAATTTCTCGCAGCCGAGACTGACGATCATCACTTCGCCCCCAAAATTGGGGTTCAGCGCGAGGTTATGGATAGTGCGGATCGGCACCACCGCAGCGGGCGCATTGATCGCCACACCACAGCCATAAAGATGATTCAGTGCCACTACGCCATCAACGTTGGGATAGCGTGGCAGCAGATCGCGCTCGATCATTTGCACCACGTAATCCACGACGCCAGCCACACAGTGCACGCTGGTGGTGATACCGAGCAGATTGCGTGTTCCTACGCTGCCATCGGCGTTGCGATAACCCTCAAAGGTGTATCCTTCGAGCGGTGGCAGAGCGGGGGGCACATTGTTCGCCAGTGGCAAACTGTTGAGCGGTGGCGCTTCGGGTAGCGCCACCAGCGATTCTTCAATCCAGCTCCCTTGCGCAATCGGGCGCAAGGCGGTGCCAATCACTTCGCCGTAGCGCAGGATGACGCCGTTTTCAGGAATATCCACCAGCGCCACTTTATGTCCTTGCGGCACGTGTTCGGTGAGCTGCAGGCCATCCTCAAAGCGGGTACCCGCAGGCAAACCCTGATTATTCACCACGATCGCCACGTTGTCGGCGTCGTGTACTTTTATATAAAGCGGTTTCTCTGTTAGCGGTCGGTTCATTGCTCACCTTCCAGTCGTCGCGCTGTACATGGCAGCGCGTTGTAAATGCTTCCGTCACGTCATCATTTTTTGCCAGCCTCAGTATATGCAGGGGTATTGGCCTGCGCATTGTGCAACTGACTGGCTTTTTGGGGTTTTATTACCTGAGTTTGGTTCGTTTATCCAAATACAAGTGAACAGACTCACAAAGCGCGCGTTGGCTGGCTGCTTCTTAATCAATCTACGGGTGAAAAATCAGGTTCCGTGAGCTACGCCGCAGGGATATGTGCAATTGCCATAAAATCAGCATGAATCAATGTTCATCATCATGCGTTCTTCCAATGCCTCGTGGTTTGGCTGTTCCTATACTGATTCTCGTTCTTCAACGTTTGGTTATTCGTCACGACGCATCATCGTTTTGCCATAACAACAATCGCCGTGTTTAACCCGACATCATTCTGATACCCAACGCGATGTGTATGCAGTCAGAGTGAATGTAGCGTTCGCTATATTTCAGGAGTGCATCATGAATAGTTTCAG
>Ga0157363_1006395_pt1 | contig 11066 bp, 2 predicted proteins | sample AttsexASBM1_FD_111477 | JGI IMG/M metagenome (GOLD analysis project Ga0157363, IMG submission 111477) | Fungus gardens microbial communities from leaf cutter ant in Ribeirão Preto, State of São Paulo, Brazil - Atta sexdens ASBM1 | ecosystem: Host-associated > Fungi > Mycelium > Unclassified ...
CACACACACCCACCCACACACACACACACACACACACACACACACACACACACACACACACACACACACACACACACACACACACACACACACACACACACACACACACACACACATATATGCTAAAGTGATATATATCAATAGTATAAGTTTGTCAGAAAAATGTTTCACGTATAGTTAAAATATATTTGTTTAATGATTTCTTTTTGTAATGTACTTTAATTAGACATATAATATTGAAAAGGATTCAAATGGTGATCGAAACGTAGTTGTAACACTTAAATAAATTTATATACACAAATCCATTCAATATCAGCTCTTATAGGAAATTTTAAAGTTTAATTCGCTAGAACTTGGTTATTAATTTATTCTTTTAAATATATTTCTTTCCCGATAACAAAATCTTCCTTGGTATAAGAAAAAAATAGATGCTTAGCACAAGTTTCTCTTCAATTGCCATCATGTTGTCGCCAGCAGAGGAAAGGCCCCCTATTATTCCGAGTTCATTTTGAGTAAATAAAAGAAGTCTATAGACAGAATTTAAAAAAATAATAAGTCATTTTGAAGAGAATTTAATAAGCTCTAAGACAACGTTATATAAAATTTAATTCAAATTCATTTTTTGAAAAATTGAAGAAATGAGCGAATCGTAAAGTCAAAAAATTGTGCTCCTAATATGAGATGCCCCGAGAAATCGATAGTAAAACGCAAAATATATCAGTATTGCAATTAAAAAACTTTATTTAATGTTTCTAAAATACCAACAAACACAGCTAATGTGTGCGAAAAATGAGCATGCGATAGATTGTACCCAGAGAGTTGGAATTAAGCATTGCAGAAAGGTATTCGACGTTCATTTCGATTGTTTTTTTTATTACTATACAATAATATTTACTTTAGCAATGATTTTCACTATAACATAGAAACATGAGTTATTTCATATTAGAAATACTCTGAGTATCTCATATTACGATTTCCACGCCTTATAATTTTACGATCATCAAATTTAATTTCTGTAATTAAACAATTCAACATATTCCATATTTTTCTATTAATACGACCTTACTCTATCATTACATGAAGAATTTATTGCTAAATATATATTTATTAAATAATAAACAAGATTTAAAAGCTTATTTTAATGAAGACATCCAAATTCTAAAATCTTGTTTTACAATGACTACAGGCATGATCTAATAATGAATTTTCTACTAAATAGTTTTCAATCCAAAAGCAATAAATGGAACCAATAGATAGCATTTATTAGTTTAGCAGAAACGCCGCTGTCTCATATTAGACGCCTATCACACCTAATATGGTAGAGGGCTTTCCTCTAATAATTTCATCTAAAGGCCATTATGCCGATGATTGTTTAACCGAGATTCAATTTATTTCTCATCTCTTTCCAATTCTAAAATTGAAAAGACAATGAATAAAGACAATGAACCTCGGTTAAGAATTAACCGTGAGTTGTGGAACTGGGCCTAAGTGTCATATACAAGTGTTGAGAATAAATCGATTAGAGTAAAGCGATTGAATGTAACTATCAAATTTGATGTATAGTTTCTATAAGCGCAAATTCCTAGAATGTTATATGGACATTATTTAAAATAAAATAATAAAATAATAAATAAAATAAAATAATGTTATTATTATAATAATATAATATTATTATAATAATATAATAATATAATATTTCAAAAATATCATATATTTTTTAATATTACAAGAATATTCTTTATAGAATATTCTTTATAGAAATATGTCCACTTAGATAATACTCTAAATATTATATGTATATCTTAATATCTCTGAAATATTAAAATATTTATAAATATTAATTATTTTTAATTTAATGCAATTTGAATTCACAACCCAGTAGCAAAAAGTTCTTCTATGTTCATCAGTCTATGTTGCATTTTGTGCTAAAAAAAACATTTCGACGTGATTTTATATATATTTATATACTGCGCGTCAAAATCATTTTCAGTCTTTAAACGTATATTATACTTATACTGAACATGTAGCAGTTTTACAAATTACAGTAAATGTATTATAATTTATTATAATACTTTTTAATGTTTATACAATATTATGGTGTAATAACGTTAAATAATGTTACTTTTAATAATTATATAATATTATCAGGAATGAATATACATTATATATAATCTTCCATTAATATTTCAAGAATATTATTTAATATTAGGACAATATAATTTCAGTAAAATATTCTTAGAACGTTATATTTAATATTCTAAGAATATGCCTAAAATAATTGGGTCCAGAAAAAATTTTTTTCGTATTTTTTAATTCAAAATTGTATATACAATATCTTCGTAAAAATTAAACGAAATTTAAATTTAGAAAAAAGATTTTAAAGCTTCTCTACTTTCGAAACTTACTATATTTTTTGAGTTTCTGAATTTGATAATTTTTACATTTAAAAAACTACGAAAAAGATGAAAAATTTTCTTTCACTTTAAAGGTCTCCCACGTGTCCAAAAAATTTGAAAAAATTTTCGATTACCTATCATGAAAGCTTAAAACTTTCTTTACATTTCATTTTTTTTTAATGTTCCTATGATTTTTTTGTTATTAAGTTCGCGAATTAAGTAAAGGAATATTCTAACTTTGATTGCTCATGATTCCAATAAAAATCATTATACTGCAATTTAAAAAACAGATTCTTAAAGCTGAAACTTTACTCTAACGAATGATTGTAACGAAAATTTTGCAATAAATGAAAAACTTTTGCAAAAAAATTTTGTTTAATAATTTTTTTCGAAGAAATTTTTTCCCCGACCTAATTATTATATTTAATATTAAATAATATTATGCACTTATAAGAATATGGTGTATGCACTAAACTACTTATAAACGCATAATATTATTTGATATTATGTAAGTTTTAAACATATTCTTAAAATATTAAATGTAATATTTTAAGAATATTGTACTAAAATTATATAATATTAAGTAATATTCTTGAAATATTAATGAACGATTATATGTCCATTCCTGATAATATTGCATGATTATTAAAAGTAATATTATTTAATGGTAATATTATTTAATGGTAATATTGTATAAACATTAAAAAGTATTATAACAAAATTTACTTTAATTTGTAAAACTGTTACAACTGTTTAGTATAAGTATACATTTAAAGAACTGAAAATAATTTTGGCGCCCAATTGTAGAACTGGATACTTAAAATCATGCGAAAACGTTTTTTCAGCATAAAATGCAGCGTAAACTGGTACTTTTCATTACTGGATTGTGAATTCAAATTGCACTAAATTAAGAATAATTAATATTTATAAATATTTTAATAATATTTCAGAGATATTAAGATGTAATACCTAGGATATTATATAAATGGATATATAACTTCTATAGAATACTCTCATAAAATTAAAAAATATTATATGGTATTTTCGAAATATTATAATAACTTATTTTAATTTTTTAATAATAATCATATAACATTCTAGGAATATTTTGCTTATAGGGTATTTACCGGATTTGGTGATCCATCAACCAACTGATACTCAACATTTATGATCAACACAAACGACATTCAATATTGAATATCTACATCAAGGCAACATCGAATATTTATGATCACATTCAACTGACACTCAACTGACACTCAACAGTGATGCTCAAATTTCAACTGACACCAATGTTCAACTTTGGTAAACACCCAAATTTGAGTGTTAACCCAAAATTGAAGATTTACTAATACATCTTATTGTCGAATTAAAAAATTAGTCACTCGTACAATATCCTATATATATGTATATATTTTTATATTATAATAAATTGTATTTATACCATTAAAGATCGACAGAAGTGACAAGTCAACTAATTTACACTTCATTTGTGATGCAGCTACATATCTCCACTATATCAGATTTTACCATATTGACGGCTGCGAGTAGAAGAGTAACAAGTTTCATTTGTCTTATGAAAAATAGTATATTACATACTTCCGCGAAAAGAAGCACATTTTAATTTAATTGATAAATATTATCACGTTTCGCTACTAAAACTAATACGTTTCAGCGCTTAGTTGCGAAAGTGATATATATTTCGCTTTATACCGTGAAAACTAATATGTTTGAACGTTTTATTACGAAGAGTAGCACGTTTTTCTTTAAAATTATAAATTAACGTTTCACGTTTCACGAAAACTAACACGTTCCAGCGTTGAAAAATAATTAACCGCTAATTCGTTTGCTAATGCATTCATTGATTCGTTTGTTCTTTTTTTCTTTTATTCATTCATACATTCGCTTATAGTTCCATTTGTTCATTCATTGAATTCCATCTTTATAACCTTATAGATTCATAAATTTTAATTTTTTATATTTTCCGTACGTATGTTAGCTTGACATTGTAAAAACGGACTAAAAATAAAATTATAATAAAAATTAAATTATAATAAAAACAACTAAAAAACAATGAAGTATTCATTTTACTATTTGGAATCAAAAATAAAATCACTGGTATGATTTCTACTTCTAATCTTTGACAGTTATCGAAATTCTCGAAGGATAGTCCACAATTATTTTTCGTGATATAAAGTGAAACAGACTACTTTTCGTAGTCAAACTATCAAATATATTAGTTTTCGCGATATAAAATGAAATATATTACTTTTCGCGGCTAAAGACCATTAAACGTTGGAACGTATTAAGCCTGTTCTACGATGTGTTTTTTGTTTCCAATTTCTTGCTTTTTGTTATTTTTTATCTTGTCTTTTTGCTTCTTTTTTGTTTTATATCGCCTGAAATAAGAGTTAACAAATTTCGAAAGAAACAAGAAATACGTAGCAAGAAATACAATTGTCGATAAAACGGTTGCAAAGGAATTAAAAGCAAAAGAAAAAACAAAACAGGAAACAAGAGCACATTGTAGAATAGGTTTTAGTTTTCGTGATATAAAAAAAAATATACTACTTTTCGTCACAAAACACTCAAACATATTATTCGTGACATAAAATGAAATGTGCTACTTTTCGAAACTTAAATGTATTGATTTTCGCGGCAAAAACGGAAACATGACGTTCTTCGATGCAACGACATCATAAGTGGAATTTTTTGTAGGACAATGAAACGTACTACTCTTCGTAGTAGGCGTCGATATATTGTTTCGCAAAAGAAATATTTTGCCATGAAACTCGCTTTAATCCGGGAAATGATAACACAAAAATGATCTTCATTTGTTATCGCTTGAAACCGTCATTAATTAATCATTTATTAGGTAAACATGAAGGAAATGCAAGTATGGTAGACCTTCTTTTAAAATTAATGACGTATGAAGTTATAAACAATTTTTTGCTTTCTTCCTAATATATTACCTGCTAATATGCTACCTGTTTGTTTTTAATGTTAATATTTGTAATAATGACGTAAACTGGTAATAGTTTACATCATTATTACGTCAAAAAAACCAAGGTGCCACATCATTTCTGTGGATCGAAAGAACCACCAAACTAAGCTAAAGTGATAAATTTTTTAGTTAAAAAAAATGATTTGTTACCGGCTGTTTTTTTGTGCATTATCTATTTTCATTACGAAACATACACAAATGCATATGCCATATTATTTGAATGGGCCTAAAGGGTCCCTATGCTCGTCCTAACGTATCGAATTTTTAACTAAAATCTCATGATTTATTATTGTACTAACCAAAAAACGAAATCCATACGATCCAATTCTAAAATTGGAAAGAGACAATGAATAAGTTGAATTTCGATTAAGAATCAATTGTGGAACTGGGCCTAATAAAATTTGTTGTCTAAGGTTTAAGAACTTGATTAAAAAAAGTAAATAAAAAAAAATTTTATTTTACTGTTATTTTTTCTAATTTTATTCAAATAATTTTAACATTAAAAAACGGTTTCTTAACGTTAAAGAAATGTTTCTTCAAACATTACAATAAATGTTTTTTTAATTAAAAAAGGGGCTTAACCCATTATTTTTTAAAATATTTTTTTTATATATTTTTTAAATATTTTTAAAAACATTTTTAAAAACATTGCCTGCTAATTGGAAAGTGCGCGAATATTTTGATATATGTATAAAAATATATGAAATCCGTGAAAATAAATAAATTTTATAAACATATATGAATATTAAATATAGGGTGAAGCACCTAAAATAAACTATCTAAATAATTCACTTGCTTTTAAAAATAGAAAGAAAAGTTGCATGGTTTCGAGAGAAACGTAATTTGATCATGTTTTTTTCTAGGTGAAGACGTCAAAAAGACATAAGGGTCACTTCCACTTTTTTTAAATGAAATTATGTAATTTTTTTAGATAATATGATTCCTCTAATTATTCTATATATAAAAATATAAAGGTAGAGATATTTAAAAAACTAATGAAATATTTTATACTTTATTGTGACATATTGACATAAAATGTTAAATAACTCGTTAATTTTTTTCTAATCATACCTTATATTCGTATGAACAGAATAATGAGATAAATCAATTAGTGGAAAGAAAACATATAGTTGCTTTAAAAAAAATATGTATGCAAAATGAATAATTTTTTAAATAAACAACTATGTGTTTTCTTTTTTCTTCATTACAATAAGGAAATATAAGCCAAGTAAGTAATTTACAAATATATATAATCTCCGTATAATCTTATTATATAATCTTATTATATAATCTCCATAAATTAACTAACAAACGTTTCGACTTAGCATAAGGTCATTATCAATGTTGATAACATATTTGAATTTGTGAAATCATAAACGCATAATGTAAAATCTGAATGAAACATGAAATCTGAATAAAAACTCTAGTAGAACATGATAATGTATAATATATAATGTATATAATGTATATAATGTGTATAATGTGTATAATAGTTTCATCAAATTATCGCATTGTTGTAGTTTTATGTGTGTTCTGAAACCTGGAGATGTCGGATCGTCTGTCTGCAATCTATTGATGTATGTGAAATAAAGAACATTCTATTGTTTGATTGTAAAGCAATAAAATTGACTTTTTTGTTAACCATCATCGTTCTCGTTGAGTTAATGTATCTGTTAATTTGAAGTTAGAATTGTCAATCTGACATCTCCAAGTTTCATAATATACACAATAGACAATCCGTATCCAATAAATATTTGTAAATTACTTGGCTTGTAACTCTTTGTTATAATTTTAAATTTTAATTTTTGAGCCGCTTCTCACTATACTAATTAAAATTTAAAAGAAATATTAAAATATAGAGTTGTTACCTCTATTCTTAAACAATACAAAAAGATAAATAGACTAATGAAAATCGTAACGATAAATAGCACATTATTTAGTAAACAATAATCATATATTGGATTGATGTCTTCTTTATTTTGAACGTTTCGACTCTCTTTAGAGTCCTCCTCGTAAGAGAATGATACAAATATAATTAGTTCACATGTTCATAATGCTTAAGTCACTCGCAAATTGACAAAGATGCAACGTTATTAATCATCACAGAACATGAAGCATTGCACTGAAGTTTTGTTGAACATATTAAAACTTAAAAAGTAGAATTGTTAAAATCAAATATAAGGATCACACATTTTTAGGACACACGTTCATGTACGACATCTGAGTGACACGTCGTCGTACACGCCGACACACATTATAACGTACGTGCGAACGCTTCAGACCGAGAATAGAGACTATCATTCAAGCTAATGGGGGATATTGAATAATTGTGCTCTACAATCCACCAAGTGCCACGTAAAAGGATTTTTTATAATATTTAATTTTTCATTAAAAACATTTTGTTTAAAAAATTGTTCGATTTGTCTGAATTTTGGTGATGACGCACCCTGTATAATATGTATATTCCGTTCAACGAGAGAATGATCTCGGATCAAATGAAAATTCGTCTGTTTTGCGCAGGTCTTTGTTGTATAGCGTTGTACAGCGTTATATTACCTTATGCGGAAGGTCATTCTCTCGTTGAACAGAGTGTAGTAATGTTATGCAATATAGAAAGTAATGTTATGTAATATAGAAAGTAATGTCATACTTTCATAGTTTTAATAAAAACTATATTATGCAAATAAAATATTGTTTTATGTACAGGATGTCCGATAAGTTTTGAAAGCGATCATGTACAGATAGAACGAATTAACTGATTGTGAATCGAAAAATCCTGTATTATTTTGCAATTTTCGCAGTAATTAACAAAATATTAATTACTAAAAATTGTCGAATATTGTCTTCAATAATTTTTTACTCAAAATAAATTAAGATAATTATTCAGTTTAAGGCTCCTGACTAGTCGCGGCCATATTGGAAACGTGACGTCAGGAACGAGGAATGACATGTTAATTTATGTTGTATGTCATTTTTAAATAAAGACAAAAGGACAAAACGAAATGACGAGATCACTTTAAAATACTTGTAAAAATCGATGAAAATTGTCCTTTTCTCCCTTGACAGTAAATAGTCATAAAAGGCACGTAAAGTGAGCCTATATTCGGGCAGAAACACATGGTCCAACAGTTGTTGAAACAAGTAAAATATATGCTCTTACATATAAAATTCTAAGATAACTTTAATTTTCATTGATAATTACGATTTTGATAAGTATGAGACAAGTCACATTTTCACAATTAAGCAAATAATAACGAAATGGCACGCGACATAAATTTCAAAACGTCACTTTTCCATGCCTATAAGTTCAGCCATTTATCGTGGTGCGTTGTAACACACATACAAGCACGAGCCTATGTCCGTGTGCTCGCCTGCGCCGAGAGTAAACGAGACACCAAGTTCCTTCTCACACTAATCATTTGTTTCAAGTGATTAAAAATACTTTCTTGGTAATCTTGACTGCTTGGTGGTCCTAGGCATCAATAAGGGGCAGGGATTATTCTAAATAACACAAAAGTTTTAATAAATTATAGTAATAGTATATCTCTCCCATTAATCCAAAATAATATAAATCATGTTAAAACACAACAGTTTACGAGGTATTTAATTATTTACGATTTTTCATGCGCGTTATATACCTTTCCTTCATAAATTCGAATAGCAAGAATAGTTCAATAGAAGTAGAATTTTACCGGAAAAAAGTTATAAACCAGCATTTCTTTTCACAAAAGTCTCGAAAGGCCATCAAAAAAAGAGATGTTCGAGATTCGAGATTTGTGAAAAAAATATGCAAAAAAAAATCGAATAATTGCAAAAAGTGTTTTTCACTTATAAAACGAAAGATATTGATTGTATGAAAAAAAATCGGTATAAAAAAATGTATGCGAAATAACAAAATGAGACATGAAACAAGATCGATCTATTAATAGAAAAAAATTTTTTTAAACATTGAAAAAGGCCTTTTTTTCACTCGCTCTCTCTCTCTTGAAATTTAAACGCAAAGCTTTGAAATTCTCATAAAATGCCCTTGTAATGACGAACAAATCTAGCCCTGAAAATGTTCATTAATTTTTGCAAAAGCCATTTGTTTAAAAACCTATCTGTGGAAAATTAATGTCTTTATCTTTGAGCAGTTGCACATTTACAGGGATTTTGCTTCTTCAAGAGTTGCACTACTCATGTACCCTTAATATAATAACAAAACGATTTTTTTTACAGTTAAACTATTATAAAACGACTTTAAAAAGTGAATATTTTTTTCCATATAAAAAAACAGAAATAATTTCGTTAATATGCATCACATCAAATAGCCGAAACATTCGAAATGACATTTTTCTACGAATTAAAAAAAAGATTATCTTCCCATTATTAAGAGCCAAAATAATAATTTTTTTCAATAAATCACTGTGGCTTTAGTTTTTAAGATTAAGAGTTCGGTCACCAATTTATCAAGGAAGAATTGAACTTTTGTTGTTGTGAAAAACTTGAATTTTTTGCTGCCAAAAAAGTTTGTTCAAAACCATTGGAAAGTTGAAGAACGCGAGCGAGGCAGTGCGCTGGGCGAAGTGAGGGAAGCAGAGTTGATAAAAAACGTGCTTTAAAAAAAAAATAAAACATTGTTTTTTTTTTGTTTAAAACGTTTTTAATGTTTTATACAGCCTTAGAAAAAAATCATGTTTAAAACGAAAGAAAACATCTTTTAAACATATATTTATTTATTATATTTTAATAAAACGCATTTTTATTTTCAAGTATTTTGAAAGTAAAATGTTTTTTGAGATACATTTTAATATTCAATTACACCTACTTCCTCATTTTTCTTAAATTTGAGCATATTATCACATAAATATATGTATATTTGAATATGTTGTTTGCTATTTAATATTTTATTTGACTGTATATATTTTAAGTTATGCAAATGTAAACAATAGCATAGCATTTTGCTAATGTGGTCCTTTATGCGTAATTACTCACGACTTTTTTTTTGAGATTTTTATTTCAAAATAATTATTCCTGGAACTAATGTTAATCTATAATTTACGTTGCTATAGATTTTTATACGTTGCCGAACTGCTTATATACAGGGTGTTTGGAAAATAATAAATCTTTTGCATAGAAGCAGAATGGACTAAACTGAGAAGAAAAGTATTCTACCATTTTGCAATTTTCGTAATAGTTAACAAGATATTAATTACTAAAAATTGACGAAAAAATTGGATTTTAATAATTTTTACTCAAATACTATCAACTTTACAGAAAAACTATAAAAGACAAAAATTGTTCATTTTCTTCTTATAAAAGTCTACGAATTTTTTCAGAATTTTTTTATTAAGTTTTTAGTACTACATTTTCTTATTTGTACTAATATGATATTAAAAAATTCTTAAAAAATTCTTTAAAAATGCTTAAAAAATTCTTAGAGCTTTATGAAAAGAAAATTAACAATTGTCTCTTGTACTTTTTCTGTAAAGTTAATAGTATTCAAGTAAAAAATTATTAAAGACCAATTTTCGGCAATTTTTACAATATCATTAATATCTTGTTAATTATTGTTAAATGATAGAGAACTTTTCTTCTCAGTTTAATCCATTCTGCCCCCATGTGAAAGATTTATTATTTTCCAAATACCCTATATACATAAAGTTATATATATATATATATATATA
>Ga0157363_1006396_pt1 | contig 11064 bp, 1 predicted proteins | sample AttsexASBM1_FD_111477 | JGI IMG/M metagenome (GOLD analysis project Ga0157363, IMG submission 111477) | Fungus gardens microbial communities from leaf cutter ant in Ribeirão Preto, State of São Paulo, Brazil - Atta sexdens ASBM1 | ecosystem: Host-associated > Fungi > Mycelium > Unclassified ...
GTGGTAGGAATGCCCGCGGCGAGGGGTACTCCGATTCGAGATGCTTGTTTCGCGAAGCGAAGCGTGGCGGTTCGCCAGGAAAAGCGAGTTGAAATCAAATGACATTTGCTACGAGCTTGCAATAAATCCACTTTACGATAAATTGTAATCACCATCAGACTGCTGCCATTTGGCGATATTATCACCATGTTCTGTAGAAGTGGCGATGGAATTCAATTAATTCTAAAGATATCAACATAGCACTTATTTTATATGTCTTCATATATGTATATGCAGGAACCTATACCGGTATCTCATGAGAGATATGTAATCTAATGTCATTTAATATATAATTTATCGTTATTTTATTAAACAATATATGTTATATATCAGAAAAAAAATATTATCTGAAATCTGTCAAAAAATTGCTCAAAATATATAATTTTGAACATTGTTAATATTCAACATTAAGATAAATTATGATTATATTGAATTACCAGTTATTTAATTTTTAATAATTTCCCGGATATGTGTAATATATGTGTATCTTTCACGTGACTACGTAGCTATGTGGAAAGTATTAATCATGCCGCAAAATAAGGGATGTGTTTAATAATCCACTTATACTGAGATATAAATCCTGGAGACGGTGCAAGATATGACGTCGAGAAAATTCAAGATACGACCTACTCTAGCGTCTACTGTCGTTACTAATATACAAGCGAAGATGGTCCGCGAAAAATAATGGTAGGCGGGAGATAAATAAGCAGCGAAGAAATAAAGCTGAGGCTGCTTGCAATCCAGCCGAAAGGTACGAGAGGCAGAGCAGGTGGTGGCGGTGGTGGAGGCGGAGGAAGTGGTAGAGGCGCACCGGTGTAATAAGGTGCATCGTGCAGGCAGAATAAAAAGATCATCAATTACCACGTAGGGTCCTGGAGCCGCCTATTTTATACGACCTCGCGAGCTAGGTTGCGGAATATTATTCAGAGCATTAGGCATGCTCTCGACCGCGAAGAATTTCCATAAAACCGCTATCTGCCATCTAAGACGCCATAGTTCGCTCTCCTTGTGTCTCTGTTCGTTTCCCCTCTTTGTCTTCTGCAATTCCCTTCCAGCCCTGCATTCTCGCTTTTCTTCCCTTTCTCGCTTGTCGCTGTAAAACAGGAAAGGATGCTACTAAGAGACGGGCGGATGCATTTCCGTAGCTATGTTACACGCCGTTTACGATCATCCTGAAACGTCACTTACGCCACGTCCTTAGATTGGTCTTTGAAAAGGCACTTTAGCGTGTTTACTGATAGTATGGCAAAATAGAGACAAATATTATGTCTCATAATTTTTATATCTTGATAATATTTGATCAAGATAAATATCAAAGCCTTCAAAGAAATTCCTTATTTAATTGGTAAATAATTTAATCGATATGAGGTGTTTTGTTAACGTTTATTCTTAAAAAAAAGATGAACAATTTGAAAAAAAGCCAGAATTAAAATGATTAGGCTTTTAGATTATGAAAGTATGCAATGACATAAACTTTTGTCGTCTTGAATCTCGGTTACTTTAATCATTCACAATGGAAAATGTTTCAATTGAAAAATATTATCGTAAACAAAGGCTACAATTACCATTTCAGATAAATTAAAAAAGAATTATTTTTCTCTTTCATGTAGCAATTTATTCGCAAAAATGGTAAATCCGCTCGCAATGAAATTGGCTAATGGAAAAGTTTATAAATTAAATTAATTTCTCATCAAAATTTGTAATATTTTAAATAATATCGAATCAAAATATTTTTTAATTTCTCAAAGAAATGCACCACATATATTATAATATTATTTTCTGCGCGATTTTTCTATAAAGAGGCGGTAAATTTTGCTTTGACCAGTGAATGAACAACGGAAATCGAATCAGTTTCGCTTACTTGACTGTTTCTGTATAGGAGAATGCCGTTGCCTTGGCTTAATGGTGAAAATTACCGCTTTCGATTTATATAGAGAATACGTGCTATTTTCTTCGTTCCGCGGTGTGCTTCATTACGCTCCTCTTAAAAGAAAAGCGGTTTAAGAACCCTCTTTACCTGGCCTTTCGTCCAGCAAAAAAAAACCTGATGAAAGCACGAGTTTGTGTAAAGTATAAGCGGTTAATTAACACGCCCGTTGCTGTTATACCAAAAGCGGATATAAAAGGATTATAGAATGTAGATGTTGTCCTCACTTTTTAAATGTCATTCATCCGCGTCTTTTATGCACAACAATAAGAATCACTGAATTAAATTCTTCATTATAATATAATAAACAATTTACAAATTTAAATTACGAAACTTACATGATAAATCACATTCAGTGTTTGTCTGTGTTCGACATACATATTTAACTTTTACCTTTGACTCACCTTTTTAAAGATGTTTTATTACTTTCATTATACATTTTTGACTAATTGTTCCAATTCGTTTTCTAAGTTATTTTACTTATTCTTATACTTATGCTAACTACTTTTTGTCTTCACTTTTGAATGATTATTTTTACTTGTGAATTACAGCTCTTGTATATGCAGAAATTATCTTTATGTCAGCCAATCGTTTGTGAGTAATTTTTTATCATTCAAAGTGACTTATTATCTGGCTATTATATAGGTATATATATTTATATATATACTGTACACTATACATAGTGTATACACTAAAAGTAAAGTAAAGTATTCGTAGATTCTAATTTATTATGTTGTAATTTGAAAATGACTCGATAATTTATAATGCATTATAATGCAATCAAAACATGTAATTTTTATTAAAAATCTCAATGTAAATCATTTTTATTAGATTTCTCGTATGTCATTTACAACGATAATTTCATATATTAAATTCTTTATTCGTTTTGCGCACCTATTTCTGCACTTCCTTAACTCTTACATGCATCTTTTTTATTGAATTTTATTATTGTTTAGTGTTAAAAGTCCTATTTTTTGCTTATTTACATATTCTCCAAAATAAATTAAGACTAAATTAATTATATCGTATATTATTAATTCTAATTAAATAAACTCAATAAATTTTCTAATCAAAATATCTCCGAAAAATGAATGCTTAAGTTATATGTTATATACATATAATATCATGGAATATTCAATAATTTGTTTATTGATTTCATTCTTATCTATTTTCTATGCGTTTACTATGTCTCCTTCATAAGCAACGTATGCTCATCTAAAATTATTTTTCACGTTGACAAACTGTTATTCGTAAGCAGTGTTCGATAATGGGCGGAATAATTTAGTTTATATCGCCCTTCTACGTAATCTACCGTTAATACCATCCTTCTCGTTCATATTTTTAATGACTTCGTATCTGAACCCGTTAGATAATACCTGTAAAAAAACTGCAGCGCAATTTTCGATTTTAATCACTTTTCTACACCTTTGCGTATAAATGTAAATGTGAGAAATTATTTTAATTTTTTAACCGACTTATGTATGCATAGAAAAGGGAAAAAATATCACCTTTTAATTTAAGTATGTCATGTGATTAATAATAAATGTGATTAATAATAAATTTATATGTCATTAAAATATTTCATTTTTGTAACGATTATTATATTCGAAAATTTTATTATTGGAGAATACGTTGTACACTCAGCGTTTTATTAAGTCAAATTCATAAATAGCATTAACTAATAGTAATTAATTCTTTCATTCTATTATAATATTTCAAGAGATTTTATACATAGCTGTCATGGTTATTTTTATTAATTGCTCATTGATGTTAGAATTTTATTCTCAGCAAGGTGAGAGAAGATATATATAGAGAAGATATAAATCTTAAATCGGAGCGTAACTAAACCAACCAATTCGCATTTAGCAACATGGTCAGCCAATATGGTAATTTTCTACAGAGAAAAAAAAACGAGGCTGGACAATTTATTCCTTGGGTGCTGCGAAGAATAGTTACGGCTTGGCCAAAGATATTCCAAGCTCTCGAATAAGAGAAGGGTCGAGTTTTGCAAACGAAGCAAAAAAATTACTCTGTGAAGCGGTACGCACATAGCGTACAAAATTAAGCCGCACACAGATATTATATTCTTGTGCCAGTAGTATTTGCTATTACACAATGTTTGTAATTGATTATCTTGAGGAAGGTAAAACAACAAAAAATAGCACTAGTTAAAAAGTTTATTGAGTTTCATTTAATGAATTTAAATAAAAGTATTTTCTATTATACAATGTTTGTAATTGATTATCTTGCGAAAAGCAAAAAATAACGCAAATGAAAAACTTTTTTATTCAATAAATTTGGATGGAATTAAATAAAACATTAGTATCTGTCAAATTGGTTCTCTGATTATCCAGTAATTAATTAGAGATAAATCATAAATATTTTGATGAAGAATTTTAAGAAGAATCGAGTCGGAAAATAAAAATCTATTTTATTTTATTTTCAGACAGAAAATTTGTCTAATCAATTAATCAATTAATCAATTAATTTCAATTTAAAAATAACATAATAAATAATCTTGAGTTAATTAAGATGTTGTATAAAGAGAAACAGAGCTCAAAATTTTAATTTCGTTTCAAAATTTATGTATTAATAGTAAACATAAAAATTATTGATATTTTTTATTATTATTGACTTATATCACTTCAAATTGCGACTTACAATTAGTATTTGTATATTGGCTATTAATCGAAATAAGGAAAAAAAGTATAAATTTTTATTATTTTAGAAAGTTAAGTTAATATAAAAAAATTAAAAAGGTAAGGCAAACTTAAGAATAAAGTTCGTACTATACTTATGACTTATTACTCTTTGAAATATTTCATAACATTGATGAAAATGGAACGTTGCATAAATGCTCTATGTCATAACCAGTCCAATACTGCTTGGTATTCGTTATGATGATAACAGGTTTGCTTTCATTCAATTAAAAACTTTTCACATCCCTTTATCTTATGGACAGAAAGGAAATGTTACGGGTTCCCGGAAGCAGCTTGTCATAATCCAGCTACTTTGACGATTTTCTTTTCCGCAAAAAAACCGGGAAAAAGGAGGACTGCCTAATTAACTGATCTTAAAGAGAGTCGTGGAAAACTTCTTTGAAAAGTGGTTGCGGCGAGGAGAATGTCGAGGCGAACGTTGAGAAAAATACGTGAGTACGAGATAAAATTAGCGAACCTTGGGCGAAATATGAAAACACACCGTAGGCGATAAAAATAACAACTCGTGTTAAGGGTCTGTTCCTTCGAGCGCTTTATACCACGGTTCTGTGTACTTACGGCGATATGGACACGATGGGCGAACCAAGCGTGCGAGTTTTGCGATAATACTATCGAAGAATAACACGTCGAACGTGTTTAAGGAATGTCCTTTTACAATTGTGCGGATGGAGAAATCGCTACTAGATGGAACAGTGGATGAGAGGTACAGATTCTTATCATTTCCTGTTATCATTTGCATTTAGACTATGTTTCCTGAAGCAACAGCGAATAACTGAAATGTCTGCGTTAAGCTATACCGTGACTACTAGCAATCCGAATCCGAATAAAACGGTACTGCTTGCAATAACATTGCAATAGAGTAAGAACAAACAGAAAATTATACTACAATTTTACGTTTTCTAATTATTCGAAGATTGTTTAAATATTATTATATTCACAGCTTTATTATAACACCGTAATAAACAAAGTTTTAATAAAGTATTTTATTAATGCTCTTTTTTATTTTTGTTAATAAAGTATTTTGTAAAGATAACCTGATTAACTCTTTATTTTAAAAATTTAATAAAAAAGAAGATTCGAAGATATAGATATTAAAACGCTATTTCTGCATATCCGTTTGTAAAATCTGTGCTTCGCTTACCGAGTCACATAATTTTTCCGATAAATTTATTATAATCAACGCTGATATGATATCGACTTTACATATGGATACAGAAAAACACGTAATGGCCGTTTTCATAAAATTTTTGAAAGAAACGTACGGATTGGAAAAATTATAATTTCCTTTTTCATCAGTAAATATATAACACCATTAATAAAACAAAAGAAGAAAACGGATATGCTAGACATGATGAAATATAAAAATATCCACAACAGTACATTATAAATGTACAGAAATTGTAGCCGAACGACCGATATCTCCAAGTCACTAAACTATATAATAAGCTTACGATAAAATAGCAAGTGAGGTCATAGATATCCAGATATATTTTATTATACTATCTAATATTAGAAGACTCGTTTGTTTACAAAGCATCTAAAGTATCGCTCAACGTAGGCGCCTTTGTTATCGTTGCCTCTTTCGTTCTATAACCATCCGAAGGGATTCGTGCCGATGATGTACGAGCTGGCTTATGGAGAAAAGCCCTTTTTTCTCCTCGTTACTCCAAAGTGCGCTGCCAAGTTCCATAATAATTCTTTCCCGAATATCGTTATTATACCGTCAGGTCTTCGTTATAGTCGATCTTCCGAATTTTACGCAGCTTCGGAATGAACCGAAGAACGTAACAAAGCGGAATGAGAGAGCTAAAGTGCCAGCGTGCATACTGCACATATACGCAAATAGTTTCTCTTTGCCATTATAATTCGTTAATACTTGTATTTCATGAAATAGTGAAGGATGAAAAAAGAAAGAAAAGTTGTGGAATTTATTGATAATATGTTAACTTTTAACAATGTTAAGTACTATCAGTTATAGGTATTGTCTCAAAAGTTTGTTTTGGTACTTTAAAATGAAATGCTTTACAGATAACCGGATCATATATACAACGTATTAGTGAGAAATCTATTTCTGAAAAATAAAACTACTTTTATATTAAACTTTATTGCAATAAACTGATACGAACTATCAAGTATCTATATTACACTTACATTTTGTTAAATCTATTAAACTTAAGTCACTGCTCTTACTAATACTATAAATATATCGTTATTTTATATTAAAACAATAATTAAATTTGATACTACCGTGTCAATTTGACATTTTATCAAATTAACACTGTATAGTGTCAAATATAACCAAACCAGTTTAGCAAGAAAATGATAGTTTGAAGCAAACTTTTGTTAGAAATTTCCTTTCAAAGAATATCCGCCACAGTCTCTGTAGTCAATTCCTAAAATAGTTTATCGATCTCTTAAATATTTTGTTGAGAAGAATATAGTCAATTCGGAATCGATCGATTGGAGAAGTGAACTGTGTCTGTATCTGCCCTCTACAAGGAAAGTTTATAAGCTGCAGCTACTATCGATGTACTATACGTGATATTATTCTGCATTTTCTCAAAGATCTTGTAAAAATTATCACTTGTTGGTTTACAAAGATATCGATTATTGATACAGTAGTAATTACATGCATATAAAAGTTTGTTCCTGTTATTTGAAATTTATATTCAATGGTAACTTTATATTTTTAATCACCATATAATATGTAAGAGAGAAAAAGTATTTGCTTATTATTATCTTATTGGATTATTCTGTGTGTGTAAACTTATAAGTTTTTTTATTCATCATTGATTTATAATATGAAATAATTCAAAAATTTATTCATGCATTTGATTTCTTACTTACCTACAATTTCAATGAAGATTTATTCTCTACACAGACTTATCATATTCTCTTTTATCTACTATTAATAATTTTCCAGTCAAACTATAATATAATAATATAAAATAAAATATTTTTATAAATATAAGTATCAGTTGGTTTAATTAGATAATAAAACTTTTAATTCTTATAAAACGTTAAACGCAATTAATTTCAACGAAATTTTTAAAGTTTATAAAGTAAAAAATAATCTATTTAATAACATATTACAAAACAATATAGCATTCAATAATCTAATGAGAAATGACTCATCGAATTTATATCGAATTAATTTTGATACGCCGATTTCGACGTTGAGTCGACATCAATTCAATGAATTATTTCTCATTAGAAAAGTCTTATTCCCAGTTCTTAAAATTAAAGTCTATTTTCACTTCTTGAAATTAAAGACTTCAAATTGATCAGATATATTATAAATGAGTGATGTGGTGAACAGGAACGGGGAGCCTGCATAACATCTTTTTATTGAAATACAGTCTTCTTTCATTCAGTCTATATAATTTAACAAATTTTGTTCCGTCGTAAATCAGAAGTCTCGTTGAAAAGAATGGAATGACCTATAATACAAACGTAACAATTCGCACAAAGAATTATCACGATTGTCTAACATTTATTGCCCAAATACACGATAAGTTATACATTATATTTACACGGGAGGGAAGAGTTATTATGACCACAAATGCAAAAACTAATATAACTTACAGCTTAGCATATATACATGTCCCTGAGGCTTATTCTACATTATCGTACACACACTATTATTATACAATACCAACAGCTCTATGCATTGAACAAACGCGGCGTCGTATAATATAATTTATATATATATATATATATATATATATATATATATATATATATATATGTACTGATTATCACACATCTACGTATATGTACATAGCACATTTGGGTCATCACAAACATACGCAAGGGGCACCGCGAAATTGATGGGTTCATTTGGAAAGCCGAACTTGCAATTTATAATCGATTGAAACAGATTGATAACAGATTCGTTAGGAAATGAAATGAAAGGTCAACTGATGAATCGATAGTATTGCTTTGACGACTTTTTTTTAAAAGTATTGCACATTCGATATTTTGTGCAAGAGCGATGTTAAATTATAATATGTAGCAATTTACAGATTTATTTTTTCCTACACTCAACATATGCTGAAAAAAATTAAACTCTCGTATAAAAAAAATTAAAATATAAATGTCCAAAAATTATAAAAGTTGCGAATTTTAGCTTTAATTTTTTTTTAAACTTAACATTTCCATATTTCATATATATATATATATATTAATTTCATATACGAGTATTAATTATTTAAAATAATATTATAAAATAATATTATATAAACTGTTAAAGTAACACATAAAATTTTTATAAATATTAAACACATAACCTTTGTTAATAAAATTAATCTGTAATTTAATTTTTTAATGGCTTATAATTTATAGTTCAGAAAGCACTACGTTAAAATATAACACTGTTCGTTGATGTACTCCGTATAATAATCATCATTTATCTAAAACACTAATCACTAAAATTATAGTGTATGGATGAAGAATTGATGATTTCTATAGATAAATGTTACTATGTACAATAAGTCTGTTATACATTATTATATTTGTATGATCTCGAGGTATTTGAATTAAAAATAGTTTATTGATCGTTCCGTTGAATAACGGAAATTTTCAGAAAATTATTGTCATCCTGTAACATAAATAATAATTATATTAAATCAGCATTTTTATGTGTGAAAGTATATCTACTGCGAAAGTACTCTACAAGAATTAAAAACAAATTCTAAGAAATAAAAGCGCGATCAGTAAGCAAAACTATACGCTACTTTTTATCGTAAAGTAATGTTTTACATATGGCACTACAAATTTTTGTGCTGCTATTAACAATACATGTATTTAAATTTGTAACAGAACTAAAGAATTAACTAAAAAATTATTGACGTAATTATAGTTTTTCTCTTTAATGCCACAATAATTAATAAAGGATTCGATCAGATCTCTTATAAGGTAATATAGGCAGTTTTATAAAGTGTTATTACATTATCCGTCCCCTTAACTATAATGAAGAACACATCCACTATCAGTTTGAATAAAATGGAAAATGGAACACTCCTCTTTATAACTACTATATAGAGAGAGATCATTGGAATAGCCACTTATAATGTAATACGGTAGATCCGTTTTACAATTCTCCCTGTTTAAAAATTATTGCGACATACTTAAGCGAAATAAATTTCTTCTTGATGAAAATATTTTCTGTGAGGCACATTACTTTGTTTCAGCGATATAATTTATGTGTCCGAGAAATAAACAAAAGGCTGAGTAAATCAGCGAATTGTAATTCTATATTGTAAACATAATTCATAAAGCAATGATAATTTAATATATTGGCATTATTATGAAGTATTATTTAAATTATCCATTTATTAATTTTATATTAATTTCTTAATAAATAAATTTTAATCCATTATTTCAGATTTCTTATTATCCTTGCTCTATATATATATATATATATATATATATATATATATATATATATATACACAAGAGGATTTATTTATTCTTACTACATAAGATGTAACTAAATTTAGTATTCTAATATTTACATTTTTTAATTTTTTATGATAAAAAAGATATTAAAATTAAAAATTTCATATATACATACTTTGAAATCATGCGAAAAAGGTGACTGCAAATTCTAAGAAATAATAGACAACTTTTTACAATTAAAATTATTTGAAATCATGAACTATGCATAACGCAATCACTCTCATTCCTTGCGTCCTTGTACGTTTTGACATTATTATTAGCAAATTGCAAGCTATGTATGCTTAATATTTTCAAATGCAAAAGTAATGACATATATTTACATCAACATTATTTATATGAAGGGATCACTGCAGCAGTAGATTAACCTACATTTTGCGAAAAATATATTTTTCCTATCACTTTAATTTTAATCATTTTCCTGTTTTTATAAAATGTGAGTTAACTCACTATTGCAGTAAACACCTTTTTATATGTGTTTTTAAAATAAAATAATATACCATTAAATTAAATTTTTAACAAATCAAAGTGGACATTTTTAAATGTAATATTAAATATAAAAATAGAAAATATGCTTGCACAAAGTAAGTAAGCGCTGAAATATAATTTTTATGTCTTTGTCAATATTTGTTTTGGTAATTAATTAGAAAATGAGATTGCAAATAATATGTGCCCCTTTTTACTGGATCTACAGACTTTCTTCTTTAAGTGATGGTGAGGTCAACAGAGTTACCGCTTGAAATGGAAACGGTAAAAGCCAGCTACTCTGGCACCTTCAGCGCAAAGGGGTTAATAGATTGGTGGCTTTCTATGTCTTTAGGGAAGGAAAATCTATTAGTACACGTTCGGCTTGCAATGTGTTAATTACGCTTTTCACGAAGTACTCTGGTCACTCTGGTCTAATCAGCCAGGTATTCCGGA
>Ga0157363_1006397_pt1 | contig 11064 bp, 7 predicted proteins | sample AttsexASBM1_FD_111477 | JGI IMG/M metagenome (GOLD analysis project Ga0157363, IMG submission 111477) | Fungus gardens microbial communities from leaf cutter ant in Ribeirão Preto, State of São Paulo, Brazil - Atta sexdens ASBM1 | ecosystem: Host-associated > Fungi > Mycelium > Unclassified ...
AAGTTCTTACTTAAAATTTTCAAATTGATTTTTATTTGACTTTAACAAAGTTTTCTAGACCACAATTACATTGCTATACATAATGCTTTACTTATTGTAATAAAATTCTACAAATTTTACATATGCATATATAAAGTATTTTTCTAAAAAATAGTTTATTTTCTAATGTTGGTCGTTTCCGAACTTTTAAACTACTTTGTATAATTTACGCATTAATAAGCAGTTAAGCTTATACGCTGTTAAGATTCACATTTTAATTTTCTATTTAAAATATTTTTATTTTGTAAATTAAACAACGATATGAACGTTTTTATCTCATTGTGTGTAAGTGTACATGTAAGCGTACATTATATTTCTTTATAATAAGCAAAATCCATATTCTAAAATGGAATTATAAATTTAAATTTCAAAGTTTTCAATTGTAAATTTTTCATTTCATGCAATTTGTAATATTTTACAAGAAATAAATGTTTGGTATTATAAAAAAATGTTGCAAGTAATAATGTCACATAATAAAAACATCAGATTTGTTCAATAGAAATTAAAACTCTCAAAATTTATATAGACAAAGCAGTAAATAATACACAATACTCGATTAATAATTTGGAAGATTCAAAAATAGAATATTAGATATTACATAAAGAATTTAAAAGACCATGAGATTTTATAATAGAATATTTTTGTGTTTCTATCTGTGTTGTACATATGACAATAAGAATTATCTGTTACAGCTGTTACATAAAAGAAAGAACTGGTCTACAAAAAAGTCTCATAAAAAGAATTTTAAAATCTCTATAAATTTAAGAATCATAAAATCTCTATAAATTTAAGCCTTATAGCAGAGCATACATTAACAGCCATATATAGAAAAGATATGGACTTAAAAGTACAAGTATACGTATTGAGCATCTAGGCATATTTTCTATTATTGCATTTTATTTCAAATATTTAAAAGCTAATTATTATTGCATTTTATTCAAACATGTTAAACAAGATTTAGAATTCTTTTTCACGTTCTCACAAGAAAGGCAATCCGAAAATCCTGAAAATTCTGAAACATTATATGCAAGAAGATAATTTGCTGTAAAATATTTTAGAAAGTTTACGCGTAATATAATAATAAGGGATGTGACGTGAAAGTTTTTATGAGTTCAAATTGTTTGAATTCGAATTGATATTTTTCAAATAATTGATATTCAAGATTGATATTCAAACATCAAAATTTATAAGTTGCAGATGCATCTATCATGTCTAAAATTATATTAACGCACTTAATTATACCAAAAAATATTACAGTTAATATTGCAAAATGTATGCAAGTGTATACATATAACTTTTCCCACATATAGATCCGCTATCAAAAATTTATAGCAACATGAATATAAATTAGCAATAAAGCTACAACCTACTACGGCTTATCGAATAACCATTTCGATATAAAAACTTCAAAAAAGAAATTGCACTGTCAACATGTTTATTACAATGGTACTACATTAAAAAAATAACATAACTTGTTAACATAACTCATTTCAAAATTTATACAATTAAATAAAAAACAACTTAAGCATGTATATATTCATATGATGCTTAAACAGAATGAAGTATAATTAAATGATAAAATGTACATTAAAAATGTTTTATCATTTAATTATCGAAATTTTCGAAATGCTCAAAAATAAAAACGAGTTGCAATATCGGCTTTTGGATATTAGCATCATTATATAACGGCGAATTACTAAATAAATAAATAATTCTATAAATAATCAATTCGCAATCTAATAATAATCGAAGATATTAATAATAATTCAAAAAATCTCTAAAAATTCACCAATACATATTTTCAATTTTCTAGAATAAATATTGGCACTTCAATTTGGAAAATAATAAATTGTAATATAATTTATAATTACCGAAAGACGCGAAGAAACTTGCACGAACAGGAATCATTCGATAACTAGTCATCTTCTCTTTAGTAGGATAAGAATTAATAATGTCAGTTTCAATTATCGAAAGTAATAAATACTAGAAGGAAGAACTAGTAAACAAACTAGTAAACATCTATTATTCAAATCATTTGATAACTTAACATGTTTGAACAAACAAAGTTCTACTGTATATATAACGATTAGTTATACACTATTCAAATTATCACAGACTTTACGGTAACAATATGAGCGAATCAAAATTGAGCAATATATAATTAATCTGATGAGTAAAAATAAAACATTAAATTTCTTGGAGCAAAATCAACGTTTTCGAAATCAAGAAGTATCGGATATGATACCACAATATAATGAGACATTCGATTTCATAGTAATTAGTGCCGGCACCGCCGGCGCTGCAATAGCGGCAAGGTTAAGCGAAATTTCTGAAGTCAAAATATTGCTGATTGAAGCTGGATTTCACGAAAGCTTTTTCATGGACATTCCTACGATCGCACCAATCCTATCTTTGGACAGTAACATCAATTGGAATACAAAACTAGGCCTTCCAACAAATACTGTCTTGGTATGAAAGATAACAGTTGCACTTTCCCAGTGGGAAAAATAATCGGTGGCAGTAGCGTGCTAAATTACATGGCAGCTAGTGGAGCCAATGCTGAAGATTATGATCGGTGGGCTGAGATGGGAAACGAGGGTTGGGGATACAATGATGTTGTCAAGTATTTTAAAAAGCTGAAAATAACGGATATTCCGGAACTGAAGTCAGATATTGACTATCATGATACTAATGGACCAGTACATATCAATTATTTGCCATCTTATACTCCGTTGGCAGAGGCTTTTGTAGAAGCTGACAAAGAACTAGGATATTCACTAATAAATTACAACGGAAAAAATCAAATAGGATTCTCATATCTATAGTACACAATCATGAATGTACTCGCATGAGTAGCAATAGGGCGTATTTGCACCCAATACATGATCGCAAAAATCTTTATATAACTCTTCAAAGCACAGTTACAAAAGTGCTGATCGATTCTAGCATAAATCGTTCAGTCGGTGTGGAGTTCACTAAAAAAGATCAAACTATCCGTGTATTGCGAGTAAAGAAATTATTCTGTGCGCAGGTGCGATCAAGTTGCCTCAATTGTTAATGTTATCAGGTATTGGACCAGCAGAACATCTTACCGAACTCGGCATAGACGTCATCCGAAACGCACCAGTCGGTAAAAACCTCATGGACCATACAGCTTTCTATGGATTAACATGGACATCAAATGCATCAATGAATTCACAATTTTTCGAATTATTCAATTTTATTAATCCACATGTAACGGATTGTCTTATAAAGACAATACCATTAACAAGTAGAACCGAAGCCATTTAATTAACACAAAACAATCAGAAAAACGTAATAGTCTACTAGACATCGAATTAATCTTTGCTAGTGGTCCACTGATACAAGATTTTATTCTTTCAAGATTATTAAATTATAAAGACTCATTATATAGTGACGGACATGATTGGTCCCTTAGGCCAATATTATTAAAACTAAAAAGCCGTGGTCAGATAATGTTATTAGCTAATGACATTAATGTTAAGCCAGATATTGTATCAAATTATTTCGATAATCCTGATGATATCAAAACTATGATCGCGGGTATTAGAACTGCATTAAGTATTGGTCGTACAAAAGCGATGCAGGCATTTGATTCTAAGTTGTCAAATATTACTTATACTGAATGCAATGATTACGAATATGACTCTGATGCTTATTGGAAATGCGCGTCAAGAATCATGACTTCCTCGCTTTTTCACTATTCTGGAACTTGCAAAATGGGAGCAAAAGAAGATCCAACTGCTGTCGTCAATCCTAAATTAAAAATATTTATTTGAATACACTAGAGTATTTACGCGTAATATTATATATAATAATTTATATATAATAATTAGAGTTGTGACGTGAAAGTATTTATGAGTTTATATGCAACGTTTTGCAGGTGATTGGTATTCAAGGATTACGAGTGGCGGATGTATCCATTATGCCTGAAATTGTATCAGCGCACTTAAATATATGATCGCTGAAAAAGCTGCGGATATGATCAAAGAAGAATGGGGATATTTGAAAAAATCACGCTAAATATCTTTTGCAAAGTCATTGCATTTTGCAGTTTCTATTGTTATGTTATTTAAAAGCTCAGTCTCACCATGTAAAATTAATTTTAATCTCGGTTCAATTAAGAATTAGAAAAAGATAAACAGTATATTAAACCGAAATTAAAGGCTGATATTCACAGTGGATTCTTATATTTAAGATCGTCTTAAATGTAGTTTTAAGATATCATAAGTCAATCATAAAACAATATCATCTTAAGATGATCTTAAAATAAGAACGGATTATGAACATCCAATTATGAACGGCCAATTTAATCTTATATTAGTGGAATCTGATTTTAATTTGTGATGATATTATAAACGACACTCGATACAATGTACATATATATATCGATATCATATATGTCAATATATAGTTGATATCATAGCAACAAATTTACGTTATAATTTATTATTTCAATAATAGATTTTGTCACAAAAATGCTACACATATACGTTCTGCGGAGCAAATAACTTGATTGAGGGAGAATCTCTTCGCAAGCTGTTACAGAGCAAGCATGTACACAGTGCACGTGATGCGAGTTGGCATGGCTGAAGCATTCACACACCCGAAGTAACCATATCATGACAACTTGTCGACAGTGATACAACTCTGCTACTGTTCGGATGGGCAAAAGGAAACCAAATAGTAAAATGAATATAACTATAAAAAGTGTATTTTTTATAATTTTGTCAATGCAAAAGGAGAAATTAACGAAATAAAGTCAAATTTGGATAAATGTGTCTTTTTTTTTTTATATAGTGTCTTTTGCATTAAAGCAAAGTATTTCAACAAATACAGAATCAATAGAGATTAATTAGCTATATTACTGTATACACGTGCAGACTCAAAAGTTAAGATTTAATTAAATCAGTCGACTGTAGACGATAATGATTTTTAACAAACTGTTCAACACCGGTCAACGCGTGCATGCGTGCACGTCTCATACGACTCGTACGCTCATACACACGCGCGGTACGCACGTACACGCACACGCCGTACAGCGCTCATCTATTTTCAGAATGTAGGCCAATTAATCCCGCCGCATTTTCGGCACGGAGGAAAAACGAAAACATTACAAGTGTCTTACGGAAATAGCTGCGGGGATAAATGTCCAAGTACTGGTCGGCTCTCCGCTCTTCGGTCTCTTACGCTCTTCCTACTCGTATTCTCTCTCGCTCTCTCGTCCCTTCTTCGCTAGTACGAGGGTAGTGTCGCATAAACGCAATAATTTAATATAGAACATATGTAAGAGTCCGCTAGTTACTTCGACACACCGCCACCCTAAGAGGTCGCCTGCATGCGTGATATGTAGACGTTTGCTCGATGATATACAGGAAATTCTACTTATTTGCATGCGTATTCTAATTATACATCCTTAATTAGATTTGGATCTTAACTTTTCTCTCACAAACATTCTACGTTCATCACTACATCTCTCTAATGCAACTTTTTAATTTATATTAATAATTTATCGTGTGTTATCTTATGTGTGTCTTATCTTTGAGAGAGGCGTGCAAAGTTAATTAATGTAAGAGTTATCAACTAACCCATAACGATATTCGCTCCATTTTGCATTAAGTGTAGGCAGAGTGTAGGCACTGCCTACACTACTAGGAGGCTCTTGATCTTAATGATGATAGCTCTAATGGCATTTACACGAGCAATATTCAGCGTTTACGAGCAGATTAACGATGCATAGTAAATGAATGTCTTTCGGAGTTTGAGAAACATACTGTTACGTGACGAGAAATAAATTTGTTAAGATTTATGGCGCATATGAGTGATCGGTATTGCTATTGTGATATGTTTTATTTTATTATAATTTTATTATAATTAAGATTAAAATAGAGTAGAATAAATTAAATTGAGCAATTTTAGCAATCTTCGCGTTAAACGACTATAATTCGGAATCAGGTAAACGCATGCGAAGTGAATTCCGTGCAAATATTAATCCTTTTATATAATAAAATTAAAAATTGGTCCTAATTTGCTACGCATAATAAATCTGTCGAACAATAGCATTGCAAATGCTATTGTGATAATAATAATAAAATTATAAAGCTATATAAAGCTATGAGAAAATTAAAATCCATTCTACAATTGTGTAAGCGTACGGTTGTAGTTGATCAATTACAGTTGAATATTCTTTTTATATTCGACCAAGTCAATTCTTGCAACTATCACTTGCAATACTTACGCAATTGTAGAATAGGCTTAATATATCTTCATGTTGAATAAGAACAGACACATCGGAAACGAAAGAAGCTACGAATTTTAGGACTTGGCAGATAACTAATTAATCTTATGAGAAAAACTTTTTCTGTATTTCGTCTTATATATTTCATAAATATTAGATCGAGGAAAAGTTTCTTCGTATTTAAAAAAATTTTTTTGCAAAAGTTTTTCATTTGTTGCGAAATTTTCGTTACAAATATATCATTCGCTAGAGCAAAGTTCAGCTTTAAGAATTTATTTTTTTAAATTGCGGGATGATGATTTTTATCGGAATTATAAGCAATCGAAGTCAGAATGCTCCTTTACTTACTCGCGACTAACTCAGGAACAAAAAATCATAGAAATCATTTTAAAAAATGATTTTGTACGGAAAGCTTCAAGCTTTCACAATAGATAGTAAAAAATATAAATTTTTTTTGACACATGAAAGAAAAAAGTGAAAAGAAAATTTTTCACCTTTTTCAGCTTGTAGTTTTTAAATGTAAAAATTACTAAACTCACAGAAACTCAAAAAAGTATAGTAACCTTTCGAAAGTAGAGATTTCAAGCTTTAAACCTTTTTTTTTAAATTTAAATTTCATTCATTTTTTTTACGAAGATATTGTATATACAATTTGAATTAAAAATACGAAGAAACTTTTTCCCCAACTCAATATATATAATTTTATGCAAATAACTTAAACGTACTCTTATTTGTATTATAACGCGTCTGTTAAGGTCTAATTTGTTTAAATTCCCATTCAACAATTTTCTATATTTCTCTCATACTCCTTTAGTTTTGATAACGCAATAATTTCTCGAAATAAATGCCATCTCGTCGAATAAGCCTAAGCGAAACAATGAATAGAGACGGGCCGCATATTTCACGGAAATTGAATTCATTTTTATGCGAGCATTTACAGGCTGACGAAGTGTCAGAGGAGATCTCGGATGGGAAGTCAATTACGAAGATCGAGGCCGCATTGTGGTAGCATCGAGGCAGCTTCTCTTGGCGTGCCAGCGATCGAAATTGCACAGGCGGTCGACCGGAAAATAGGGCCGCGCCCTCCAATGCGCGGTCTCCTGCCTCCCGAATAATTTATCTCAAAACGCATCACGCTGCATCGTCTTTGTGGCATTGAGAAGCGAGGGACAGAGAGAGAAGCATTCGAAAAAGCAGACGGACGGAGGTGGATAGTACATCATGCACCACGCGAGAACTTGGTGTGCCGAGAGGATCGATTGTCGGAAAGCGACCTGACCGCAAGCTATTGACAGCAGGATTAATCTCAGCTCCGTATTGCGGATTGCGTGATTGATAAACGTTGAAAATAGGTAGCAAACGACAGATAATCGACGGAAATATCGCGAGATGAAATCTTTGTATCATTTCACAACTCTAGCTATATTAAATTCCTTAATCGAATCGAATGTCACGGAAGACTCGACATTAAAATGAATATTAACAAGAAATGTGTTTCAGAAATGCACTTGTGCATGACGCAAAAAAGTGTAAAATATATGTAATATGTGCAATGAGATAGAACATGGCGCATAGTCCAACATATATAAATATACAATTTTATTAAGAAAACATTCCAAACAAAAAATTATATAGCTTAAAGGAAGCTGTACATACAACAGTGACATTCCTCTTTACACTATATAACTTTAATTTGAAATATTTTTTGTAAAATTGTATATTTTCAAAATATTTGCCTATTGAGATTAAAATAAATCATTCTACATATGTATATGATATATTTAAATATAAATGTGATAAATAAATGTTATATATGTTCAAATATTAATTAACTTTCATCACGAAAATAATTTCTTTCTGCTATTTCAAATAAGACTATAAACTGATCGCACATATATTTGATATCAAAGCCTCCAAAGATTTATCATTCACCTGGCGAACATCAGGAAATTAAGAGAGCAAATATTCGGTACACATACGGCAAAGTGTGAGTTTATATGTGTGGTATCAAAAAGCCAACCAAAGTCCAAGTATAATGGCATATTGGATTTATTACTTTTATAGTCTCTGTGCCGGATATCAAATACCTGCTCGAATCTATTATACGAATGTTGAATCTTCAAATGCCTTTATGTTCAGTCATCTAAAAGCTCTTCTTCAAATCATTTTTTTTCTTCAAAACACAAATATCTATTGATATTTTCTATGTTAAATAAACAAAGTAAAAATGGAAATGACCAGTCTGTTATAAAGTATCTTCGTAAATAAAGATTCGCTCGATGGAGGTTATTGCCTTTATGGTATCAGGCTTATTCACGGTATATATACGTTTTACTACTGACACGGAAAGGGCGGGCAGGCACCAGATGCGACAAAGCATTTTTTCAACCCTTTCACTTTCAGGGCGTTGTGCAAACTTTTAATAGAATTTAAAGCATACAAGTGGAATCAAGTTTTTAATTTCAAAGCCGAGATAAAGTTTTTAGAAACCGGACAATATAGAAGCCTTTAACTTGAGTACTTTATCGAGAAGCAATAAATTATCGTGAATTTAAAAATATAAAGATGTTACGCTCTAAACGTGGAAAATTCTGTAACATCTGCAGTGTCAAGAAATTAATAAACACTGAAAAAAAAAAAATCTCAGAGAATCAAAATTCTTTATTTGTAATTGACGAAGAGTGTAGTTGAGTGAATTAGATTCCACTTTACGTCAACGAATGTACAAAGTAAATCATACAGAAGAAATGTATTAAATAAGATACAGAAAGAATAGAAATCAAATCTACGAAAATACTTCGATTCGATTAAAGTAATCTTCTCAACTTTTTTACGAGAGAAATAAAAAAAATTAGTATTATTTCGTTAATGCAAAATTGTCTCTTCAGAGAATATAAAGAGAAAATTCAAAGATTTTGTTAAGTACACACAAGTATATATTTTCTCATCAAATCTCAGACTGTATAAACAGTCTTTTCCGTTATTTCTTATCTGATTTTATTTGCTTTTACATTCGACATCAATGACACTCTGTCCGATTATTCAGATTCTGTGAGCCAATTCGCCTTGCTCTTTTAGCACAGTAAGTGCGACAGATAATCTCGTTAGTTTCTAGGTACATCCGAAGATTTTCGTAGACACGATATATCGTCTTTACGCACGCTCGCGTGCGAACAGTCGTGGGGAGAAATGTTGCACCACAGAAGCGCGCATGGGTGGGCTATCTATAGCGGCGAGTGTAACCAAACGGAGACTCGGATGTCACTCAAGGATGACAAAACTCATTAATACCGATCTGCTTAATGCCCCGTCTCGTGTCCAACATTAATCTGCTTAAAAATACCTGCCGAGGTACGTTCAAGTGACCCGCCATTTTAAATCATCCGTGTCGGTTTACTTTGTAAGACGCGCGTCGGTATGTACATCTCTGCTCCCGAAGATTACGCGACACGTACGATTCTAACGATAATATTCGCACAGGCTGTTGCCTTCGCTCTGGAAATGCTCCCTGAGTAACTACGATGAGGCAGCAGTTTGAAAAGGAAACGGAAATGACGGAAGTTTCGGTCGCAACTAAGTCTTATCGCTTCTGTTTGCGCACCGTTAAACTATTTTAGATGAATTCACGCGACCAATTGTGACGATATGAAATATTATTTTTGTATCTGATCTATAATCGCCGACAATATCTTCGATATCACTGTATTGTAGAGATATTATGATCCATATGACTCTATTACTTGAAAAGTGACGAGACTAAAAAAATTGAGTTTCCTAGGAAAGGAAAAAATTGTTTTTTCTGAATTTTCTGAACAGAAAATTATTGATCAATTAAATATAATCGATAAAAAAAAATTCTTAACATGTGTGATCAAATGTCATTTTTGTCATTCACAACCCTTAAAAAGTTATCCTTTTTTGTAACAATTTTTTTAAATCATTTTCTTTGAGTTATAATATTTTAATGATTTTTTTTATTAGTTCACCTTTGATAACTGACAGTAATGTTTATTTAACTCACTCACGACAATAACTCAAAAACACGTTTTATGTAAGTTGTGTCTTAAAAAAAGCGATATACATAAAGTTTGATAATATTATTCTGAATAAATATTATTATTACTTTCAAGTTTAGGTATTTATCATCACAATTTAAATAGGCTTGAAAAATCTGCAATACAATATGCATTTTCTTAACAATTTACCATAAAGTTTTGATTTCTCGAATTTAATTTAGATTTACATAATACTTCTCAATTCTTAAAAACAAATTTAATTTAATTTACATATCATTACAAATGCAATTTAAGAGTTATATAATTAATCAATTAATTAAAATAGAAGAAATATCAAAAATTATAAATAAGTGATAAATAGTGTTTCCATTAAAGTTTTATTCAGTGAAAAGTAATTCTGATCTTGTTATAGAATCTGTTTTGAAAAAAGAACACAGTATGATTGCCTAAAGCATCACGTACATGTATCAAAAAGTTACACTTGTCCACATATTTTTACGGAAATATGATCTATTTTTATTCGATGTGCATGTGAGACAACGAACGCAAATTTGATCTTATGGGTTCTTCAATCATGAGGCTGCATAACGACTTGTGTACTAATGCTGCCTTATGCGATGCAGATGTTGATGATTTTTTGCGTGACAGAACGAGTCATGAGCGAGAATTTGCGAGACTACGGACACACGGTGCACTAATCATTTCGCTGTTTCTTCTGCAAAGGAATACGTGCCGCAGAAAAGATACCAT
>Ga0157363_1006398_pt1 | contig 11062 bp, 9 predicted proteins | sample AttsexASBM1_FD_111477 | JGI IMG/M metagenome (GOLD analysis project Ga0157363, IMG submission 111477) | Fungus gardens microbial communities from leaf cutter ant in Ribeirão Preto, State of São Paulo, Brazil - Atta sexdens ASBM1 | ecosystem: Host-associated > Fungi > Mycelium > Unclassified ...
AAAAACTTGAGATCCACAATTGTATATATTATATAAGAAATTCTTTATTTTTCTTTTTTGATAATTTTAAAATAACGTTACTTCTTATATACATCGTACATCATTTTAATGAATTACAAAAATTAAGTAAATATAAAAACTTTTAAACTTTTAAATTTTTAATTGTTTTTAATTGTTTACAAAGATATAAATTCTACATCGGTCAATTTTTCTGAAAAAATTGAATTTCTACGTGTTCGATAAGCTTGGAAATCCTTGACTTTTGGTAGCAAAAGCCGAATCAAGTGGTCGGACATACTTCGGTACGAACGTGATATCAAGCGTGTTATCGTCGTAAAGTGTCGCGAATCGGAACTCAGGTAACACAAACCCCGCGGGTAACTCGACAAATCGGGGAATTCCCATTTTTCGTTTGTTTCATTGTGCGTCATCTCATGGTGCTGCCGCGGCGGTCGCGGCGGCGGTGCGGTGGTGACGGTGGCATCGACGGTAGCGGCGGCGGTAGTGGCGGCGGCGGCGGAGGCGGCGGCGGCGGCGGCGGCGGCGGCGGCGGCGGCGGCGGCGGGCATCGGCAGTGGTTTTAAATTCCTTTTGAGTTCAAAACGCGCGCGCGCGGGTGTCGCGGGGCCGCTGTGAACGGCGCGATGCAGAAGAGGGTTGCAGCGAGAAAATCGGGAGGGAAGAGCCTGCATCGGGGGCTGACGCGCGGAGGGTACTAGGGGGTGGACTAGCGCGAGTGCGCACTCAAAAAAAAAATCATTTGCACGGTAATTCGAAGCCTGGATTTCAGTCGATAAAAGGATGCACACACGCCGCGGCGCATACAGAGGGAAGAAACAAATGAACAAATTCGCGTTTCAGAATAATGCCCGGCAATCCCATCTACCCGCCTCTCTCGCCGCGGCCTCCTCTCTCCTGCCTCTCACCCGCTACCCCCCTCGTCTCACCCCTATTCCGCGGGCCAGCCTGCACTCCTCGCTGCTCTCCCCCCCGTATCCCTCTCTTCGTCGCCTCCTCCGCCGCCTTCCTCCGCCTCGTCATCCCCCTCCCGCACCGTCGATGCGCCGTGGCACCCGCTCTCTCTCTCCTCCGGCACCGCCACCCGCGCAACCCCACAACCCTACTTTTTTCATTCCGTCCTATCAATTGATCAGGTTTTAAATTTCCGCGTCCATCCGAGCCGCGCCTCCACCTCCTCCTCTTCCGCGTCCTCCACCTCGTCCTCCTGCTCCTCCTGCTGCTGGCTGCTTCTCCGCGCCACCCCGTACGTCCTCTTTCGGTTCTCGTCCATCCATCCCCGTACCCTCGCCCTACGCCGCGGTGTACGCCGGTGCCACCCGTTCGGTCCTCACCCGCCTGTCCCTCCTCTCTGTTTAATTAAAAGGACACATTAAATTATTTTTTCAATTGAACCCCCCATTGTTACTCGCAGACTGCTGATTCTATCCAATCGTCCAGCTTCTCACTCGCACCCGTGATAGTTGTCTCTCTTCTGCTCGCGCTCGACCATCCATCCCCCTCGTCCCTCCTTCCCGCCCTACGTCGCGCCCTCCCGTCCGCTTGCAGTCCCTGCTTTTTTTCGCGTTAGAAGCTTTGTCAGAATACGCGTGCGCTATAGTATAGGTACACGGTCACGTACGTGTGTTTACGCGTGCCCGTATATTTCGGCGTGCACGCGTATGCGCCCGCGCGCACGGCCACTCGCGCGTGCGGCGCACATATACGTGTATACGTGCTTCTTTTTGTTCCTATTTGCGCGAGAGACTGGGCGAGCGAGCGAGCGAGCGAGCGAGCGAACGCTCTCGCGCGCGCTTTCCTATTAATTGGGAAATACCGAAATGCGCGGAATATCGAGCACCTTGATGGCACGGCTAGCATGCCCCTCCCGCATCCAGGGGGTTCCACAGGGGCAGGGGGACAAGGAGAAATAGGGAGGGGTGGGGCACGTGGGTGGATGGGTGTGGGTGTGGGTGTGGCGACGATTTTTTCGACGACAGGCCTCTGCCATCCGACCGTCCTCGTTAAACGAATTCGACGGCTTTCGCGAGATTGGGGATGCGAGCGAAGGCTCGTGAGATTTTTCCTCAACTCGAGCTCTCCTGCATCCTCACGAGGAAGACCTTGAAGAATCTCTGGCTTATCGTTGCTCCATCATAGGCATCATCGCGTGTAGGAACAATCTTGGACAATCTTAATTGGTTGCTCTTGAATGTTCCACTTTCTGATCTTGCTCCAGTTTATTACCTTGTCTGATAAATCATTTAAATGTAACAGCGAAATGAAACAATGTAGTAATTGTACAACAATTGTAAGGCTAATTTGAAAGCAATTGTGTATAAACGTGTGGAATTGTTTACCATCACATAAAATTGTTTATCTGATAAATATAAAATAGATTAAAAATAATAATTTTAATGTAAATCGCTGCGGATAATACAGCCAAATGATAATTTATTAATTCATAAGTAACTTGGCGTTTAATTATCTGTGAAGTCAATAATTACAGTGTTAATTAATTTCATTAGATATATCGTATCCTCGGGATATATCAAACGCTGAATAACGCGTGATTTTTGCGTCAATATAAACGTCATTGTTAATCGTCGCGCTCCTCCCCTCCCACTCTGCGTCGGTCGATGACGCTAGTTAAGTTTGAATAGCGTCAAGATCCGAAAATTGGCAAGGACGGGCAAGAGAGGAAGAGTTTGTTGGTAATTCGATATGCAACGTGAGGTAATTAGGAACAGTCGAACATTGTTTAGAAGTCCGCGTTTTAATCATCAGAGTCATAGGTCAGCGCCGGTAACACGTTAAAGCGGTTTACGTCGCGTTTATCGAGAACATCGATACATCGGATGTTTAATAGGATTTTACGTAACGTGAAATGGATTCGAACAGCGTCGTCGGCCGCCTCGGTATCAGAGAAATCGCATTATAGTTCGTTATAATCAATGCATTCTTATCCATTTCCTATATTTCCGATCGCCGCGCCCATTGTTCGTTTTGCCGCGCAGGGATAGATATCAGCTATGTGTGTCTGTTTATTTACTTTTACGTTATTACGCATCACGAGAGCGCCCGCATAAACACAGGGACTACAGAATTATCAATTTTTAATTAATTCGAGTTACGTCGCTTCGGCATGCTTGTCGATTTTGCGATAATCAGTTATATATAATATCTGAGAATTGTGTTATTGTATCACGTACATTTTTTTTTTAAATAATTCCAAACTACATTACCGAATTGTTCATAATTTTGCATAGTCGGATCTACCGAGAGAGAAAGAGATACTTAAGGAAATACTTAAGAAGATCGTTCTAAGGATCAAAATTACGAACACTCGAGTTAGACGTTCTCATCAAGATCCTTGTACTCGGCTGCTTGGCTATTGTCCAAGTCAGGGACGCGGTCAGGGGAAAACGAGAGAGGAGCGGGTAACTCCGAGTTTCCCTCTTTGTCCTTCCGGCAAAGGAGTCTGAAGCGGCGAGTCGGAGTCCGCTACATCGGTAATTCGGAAAAGCTAATTAAAACTTGACTCGAAGGTACGAAGACCGGCGCATCCTCGCCCACCCACCGACTCCGGTTGCCCTCGGTCACCGAGTCGACCGTTACGAGAGAGGCTAAGTGAGGTGAAAACCAACCCCAAAGAACAGAAGTCTCTCACCTCACCCTATCTCTTATCCGTCCGATCCTATGCCGCTACTCTTTCCACGACTAATGCATTGTCTTTACGAACACAAACAATTTCTTCCCTATCCATTTCTTCTCCGTTCTTCGTCCTGCTCAGTCATGGAAATGAATATTTACGAATTTATTCATTAATAAAGAAAGACATTTTTTTATCGCTCCTTAAAAATTGATTAATAAATTAAATCGTAACATTTGTTAAACTTGATTGAAAGGACATATACAAGTCGAACGTTGATATTTTGAAAAAAGAGTAAATCCTATAACTCATAAAAATAAATTTAAACAATCAAACACATCGATATGTATTTAGTAGTTTTGTTTTTAAATATTTTGGTTATTTTGACAAATTTAAAATTGTATCACATTCGAGATAGCGTTTAATCTCAATACAATATCGTTTAATACAATTGAAATTGCACATCAGTGCGCGGGACACTTTGAAGATTCGTAAAAAAAATCAACAGGCAGGTGCAAGGATAAGGGTGTGCAAACAGGATCATTTAGCCTTGAAGCCGCGGCTGCGTGCACCTGTCGCCCGTCGACTTTCTTTTTTCTCACCCCGTGACGGGGAATCCGCGCGACGACAGACCAGCCATCGTATCTGTCGATCTGCGGTATCGGCGACGAGGGCGATTCATCAAAGTTTCCATCCCCACCCACCCACCCGTCCCGTATGGCACCGGCACGGCTAACGAAATATTACAACGCCGGACGGCCGAACGCACTCGTATAGTCGTATGCCGGTGGTGTCTGGACCGAGTCGGCTGCATGCGTGCGTGTTCCGTGAGAACGATGCGCGCCTGTGCACGATATTGCGTGTAGATGTGTATGGGTGTCTCCACCGCCTAAGCGGATACGCGGAAAACGAGCTCGTAGATGGATAAATACTAAAACGTCAGTAACTCACGATCAGCCCCGACCCTCTTTCACCTTCCGTCTCGTCCTCCGCCTCTATACGTATACGTGCGCCCATCGCCGCGCTTTGTGCGCGACGGTATAGGCGTTGCGCTCGTCCTGCAGGATGTACATCTAGATCAATACCATTGGAAATTATCCAAACAAATTATCGATAGAGCGAAAAAAAACCCAGAGGCCGCGCACCGACCGACCGACCAACCGAACGAACCGAACGAGGCGCTACATCACGCATACGGGGGTGCAGGCGGAGAGGAAAAGAGGGCGATAGAGGGTGAGACGGAGAGAAAAAAAGCTCCGCGCCGCGCCGAGAGGCAAGAAAGAGAGAGACAAGAAGCGTATTAAAAAATAAAAAATTGCCGTACATTTTTCAGGCATTAACGTGTGCGTGGGTAGGTTGGGTCGGTCACTGGACAGAGAGGGGTTTGGTGGGGTCGGGACGCGGCGCGGGAAGGGCCCTTAAGGGGGGTGGTTGGACGCGGGGGTGACTAGCCCCCGATCGCCGCGTATACGAGAGGAGAGAGAGGAGATATCTACGTGCATGTCTCCTCCCGATTGGCCTGCCAAAGCTCCCCGAAGCCAATTCACGGAGCGCGTGTTTAGTGCAATTTTTCAAAATTAACTAATGTTCGACAGCCATGCCGTCGACGACTTTTGGGACACGCGCTGTCCCTTCACCCTTCAACCTTCACCATTCTTCGCTGCATAACGTTAATCACTCTTAATTATCGCGAAATACCAAACGGTATTTTTCTTTATTTTTAACTTCAATCATTGCTTTATACCCTTTAATCCTAACAAACTGTCTAGACTCGAAAGATACAAGATATATCTTTCGAAATGATCTGAGATACTACTGATTTGCTTGAAAATATCAAAATTGAATTTTTTTTAAATCAATGTTTCAGAGAAGTCAATTTCTAACTAACGTTATTGTAGAAATTATATAGATATTATTTGTATTTTAAAAATATCACAGATAACATGATAAAAATTTAGTTTAACTGTATTAAAAAGAAACGGTTATACAGTCTGGTAATTATTCAATCTAATAGAAAAAAATTTCAGAAAAAATTTTCTTTACGTTGCATCACATCTTACATGTAGGAGTATCTACATCTACATATAGTATTCTCGAAAATGTACAGGTCGATTGGCAGAGTCGCTGGATGGAAAGACGGTCGAGGCAGAATTTCACATTGTTCCCGCCGAATGCCGTTCGCGGTCCCCGCTTTTCGTCGCGTTTGGCGCCCGGCGTAAAAATTACGTCGACTAGAGTTTATTTGTCCGGAAATGGCGGTGCCCCGGGGGTGGTGCTTGCACGGTTATAGGTGCGGGGCAGAAAAAAAGGGGACTGGCGGTAGGTGGAGGCAAGAGGGAGACGGAACGTGCGGGTGGGAGTGAGAGGAAGGCACGTACGTACCTACCTACCGGCGTGGTTGATGTATTGCGTATTATTTGTGTGTTGTGTTCGTTGCTGCATTGCGCGCTTTTTTCTGCTCCCACCGCCTATTATTTATTAGCACTAACGTGCAATTGTATTGATCTGCAATATACCACCCGCACCCGGCCCCACCCACGCCCCCGATGGATTTTTTTCCTCTTTTCGAGAATGTATCCGGACTTTACCGGGGGATGGAAGTTTGCTACGATTGGCCCGGCGTGATGGAACAACCGCTGATGCTACACTTTGTTGTGCCGGCATGTCACGTAATTTTATTTTGCCTTCTTGAATGCCGCGATTGAATCTTCCTCCGAGCTCTTTGTTTTTGCACGTTGCGACGGTATTGCACGGTAAAAATTTGGCGATACTTATTTTTTTGTAGTACCGGCGCTTTCCTGCCGGTGAGAGAGAATGCCGAATACATTGTTGCTGCTTCAAGCCCCGCGGTTACGGTACGGCTGTAGCTTTGGTTTATGGATATTTCGAGTTAGATGATATCATACAGTTCTGGAAATCCGTGGACACGGCTTCCGTGCCCCCGCCGTCTCCTCTCACATTTATTTGTCTGATTTATGGATATATATAGTATTACATATTTAAGAGTATTAGGCGCACGAGATAGGTAATATATCTTTTGTCAGATAGTTAGATAGTTTCTCAATACCGAAATAAACAAATATCGGATTTAATTAGGTGCATGATATCACACGAAAGCAAACATAATCGTTTTGTCGCTACAACATAAGCTGAAACCAATAATAATCCGATATACGCTGTTCCCAATGTAACAAGGTTCATTAACAATAGCGGCAAATTTGTCATTTTTAAACTGCAGTCTCTTTTAATTATAATGACATTTCATGACTTTTCGCATTTCGCGCATCTTACATATCTTACGCATCGTTCGCGTGATTAGCGTGAAACGCCAAGTGAAAGGGAAGCCTCCTTGTTAATGCGATTCGCAGTAATGGAAGTCACACGCACGTTCCTCGAAGTGTAAAAATATGCGAGCCCTCGCATATCCGCGAGCGTGCCGCTATGTCATATCAAAGTAAATCTACTCGCTGAGCATCGCCAGGGGCTATTATATCGTCATCATAACGATATAACGCGAAATCAACAGGGTAACGATACACACCGGGTCCCGCGTGGCGAAATACAATAGCCGCTGCATGCGACCCCTCCCCCCTCGTGTGCCACGCCGCCCCCAACCCCCATTATCAAAGAACCCCCTCAGCCCCCCTCCCCCTACCGTGCCGAAACGGCCGGCTGCTAGCCCGCGAAACTGACCGTGTGGCGGACCAGTCGCGTTGCGTTGCGTTGATGTAACTAAATGATTGGGTAAATGATTCCACAGCGTGCCGCGAGTAATTGAGTGGTGCTGGTGTGGGCGATGACTGCCAGAGAGCGTCGTCGCGGTCGTGTGAGTGCACGCATACGGCCGCGTGAATCCACCGGGTGTTCTCGAAATGTTGTCGCCAAATGATTTCGCGTCCGCGGCGCGATGGACCCCCGTTTACCGGAAATGATGATGGAGGGACATGGTACCTATATCGTACTTTGGTGACAAGGCCATTAAAACGGGGCGCAAAATCAAGTATAGGCTCGAAAGGGGTCACGATGATGAAATGCAGTTTATTATTACAGGGGTAACGCGTTTGTCTAAATATATGAACTGTAGTTAACAGTAGCCCTGACAGTAGCTACAACATCGAAGCATTACGGATTCTATGCAGCATCATAAATATAAACAACCTTAGTTCACGCCCCGTTCATAAAGTAATTCATTCTATTTAAAAATTATGTATACTTGAATGTCATTGAATTTTTTTTGCCACGTTGATGTAGATTCTTAAAAAGAAAAAAAAAAGGAATCCATAGAATGAAAGATATACAAGTATCATTTAAATATATGTACGTTAAAAGTTTATTGTCTCTGCGATTGTTGCGATTCCTTTAACTTGTGCATATCATTTAGTCAATTAACGTGAGGAATTATCAAGTGAGACAGCTCCGAATAATTTGTATCTTGGTAAAAATTCGATCCATTCGATGCCTGTAGCAGATAACAATCTGAAAAGCGCGTCTCGGAGGCGAGACTCGCAGGTGGCGCGCATCATCTCTCACGTATCGAATGAATGGCCCGCAATGATTCGCGCGTTCTTCATGACACACATTTCCAGGTCACCCAGTGGACACGGCATACCGAGCGGATAGCGCCTCGCTGGTGCCGGCTCGCGCCGCATACGCGTGCGTCCGCGTGTACACGCGCGTGCACGCTGTATGGTTGCGCGGCACGCGCGCCCCACGGCAATGACGAGTCATCCACGCTAGAACACCTCGCCTCTGGTCCGTTCTCTCTCTCCCTCTCTCTCTCCCTCTCTCGCCACCTCTGTCCCGCACGATGAGTTTCTCTCGCTTCCTCGCTGATTCTCCGCGCGTCGCGCGTCGCGCCCTCGCTCTCCGTCGCGCCACCGCTGAATCCCGCGTGCCGGACCGCCGGACTCTGTCGGCCGTACGCGCGCGAGCATGTGAACGTGCACGTGCGTGTACGCACCACGGTGGCCGTGTGCGTGCGAAACGTAGGCCGCGGTCGTGTCATGATTTCGCGTTTGTTTACGCGCGTTCTCTCTCTTTCAACCGGGATCATCTCCGTCATTCGCGCGCCTCTCGTGAAAGTCCCCGTACCCGTTCTCGCTCCCGTTCTCGCTCTCACTCGCGCTGCGGTCGGGTGTTGGCAAATTTGCGTGGCCGCGGGGATATGTTTTCGTTTCCAATGATTTATGCCGGCAAATGGGTCGCGCGCGCGTGAAAGTGTCATGCCGGGCGTTATCGATGACAGCTATCAATGGGACGCTCGAGTGTGCTTCTCGGAAGAATGCGGCCTCCAGGGGAATTAGAATTTAGAGTAGCGTTTTAAAAGCTTGGATTGGGGAATCAGAGCGAATTACTTGTATTACAGTATCATTATACATAGAACATAGATGTTAAAAGTGAAAAGATAAAAGTATAGCGCTGAGTAAGAGCCGACAGCCAAGAACGAATACGAAGGTGAAAGATGGATTAATGAAACCAAGTTTAAAAAATATAATATAGCTATTATACGTATTTTCTTTTAATGGTATAATTTCTTTTAATAATTGTGTTAATTATTCGCTTGTTTCATATCCCAATTAGAAATGAAGGAAACGTATACGTAATGAACATAATTGAGCAACGCAGATTACATAATAAGCTCTATTTTTGAATAATCAATGCCAGTTGATTTTTCGACGATGTACTTTGCTCGTAACTCCACGGCGAGGGTTGATTATCGCTGCTGGATACGTTTCAGCTACCCTAGCAAAGACAACCCGCTGAATGGATCGCGAAAAGCGTTTCAGGCAAGTGACAGTACCGACAAAAAATGAAATCGAGTTTTGCCTGACAGAAGTGGGGTTCGTAATTTAAAAAACAATGGACGCTAAGGCACAATGAGGCCAAATGAGATAGGGGATGGTTCGTTGGAAAGAGAGCGTGAGGTGCCAGAGGATGGGAGATGAAATCCTATACTGAACAAGAGTAGAAGGTGGGGACGTAGGTGGTCAGGGTAGTATTCTAGTGAAAAGTTCAAACAGTACCCGAGTCTGAACAGAGAAATCAGTCTTAAGAATATGTTGATCTTATTAATATTGCTGGCTTTATTAATAATAATTATTATCTTGTCTTATCTTAATAATATGGGAATTACGAAACTGTGAAAGGCTTTTACTCTCTGAACTTTTAGAGTGAGATCTCACTCTTAAAGATTGAAACTGAACTACTCTTTTTTAAGACTGTCTCAATTTTCACTCTTTAGAATTCAATTTCACTTCAAAGAATTTGGAGAATATCATTTCATTATTCAATATCAAAATAAAAATAATCTGATGTAATCTCGATTATGATAACTTCTTATGAGACTTCTTTTAGAGATTAGTTTCACACACACACACACACACACACATACACACATCGGCAGAATTTAATTTATAAATCATTAATAATTGTATATATTAATATAATAATAATTGTATATATGGCGAATAATAGTTATTAGTACAGGCAAGTATTTTGATTGAATCAAATGTTTAACTAGAAAGATTGAATTTTTTTTAATTTTCTTTGCTCAAGATATGGTTCAAGAAGAGATTCATACTCATCACTAGCAGTTCCTATCGATTGTTGGTCTAATTGTGTTACTGTGAATGTCCGATTCATCCAGCGGACCCCAACGATGGTCAGAGACGAACCGAAATACGGCTCCCAAACTCTGACGGGCAAAAAGAGCGGTTCGCATATTTTTTAACGTCGACGTAACGTCCTGAAAATTAATGTAACTTTTATCCGTCAAACTAGAAGTCAGTCGTCATGCGGCAAATACCGTGAGTGTTTCTAAAAAAAGAAAGACGTGACAATTTCGCGCCATGGAAATAAACTTTCATTCGATTTGCACGCCAGATATAACACATGAATGCGAGAATGACGATCTTTACCATTATTATCATAGAATTCAGCTTTGCGAAATTTCTCGAGTGAAATTTACAACACGCGTTTATAAATGCGTGACGATGTGGAATACCGCGAAAGCGAAATCGCATAACACGAAAAATTAGAGGATCTCTCGCACGTAAAGCATAAATTTAATATTGTTGGAGAATATCTTAATGTACTATGCAATGTTAATCGTGACAAATTCAGATATATTCTGAAGGTTGAATAAGAAGATTATGTAAATTGCGTTAGTTAGTCTCGCTAAGTTAATAATGTATTATTTGCTTTATTTATAAAAGAAATTTACATGTGATAACGATAGAAACATGTAAGAACAAAAAACCGTTTCGTTTTGAACTCACGTTCGAAAGTTTTTCAATTCTTCGAAAGTACATTTTCGAAGCGATAACTTGTTAGCGAATTAATCCGACTTTTGCGTGGTTTGAAAACGCGTAGCTGCGAAGTATTAACTGGTCGTAGTCCTTTTTTCGTCTCTTG
>Ga0157363_1006399_pt1 | contig 11062 bp, 13 predicted proteins | sample AttsexASBM1_FD_111477 | JGI IMG/M metagenome (GOLD analysis project Ga0157363, IMG submission 111477) | Fungus gardens microbial communities from leaf cutter ant in Ribeirão Preto, State of São Paulo, Brazil - Atta sexdens ASBM1 | ecosystem: Host-associated > Fungi > Mycelium > Unclassified ...
ACTAGGGTTAGGGTTTGGACAAGTATATATTGTAGTGATAATTATTAGTCTACAATGGGAGAAGAGATATAGGAGATAGGCACGTGACCTGAAAGTCATGTGACAGAGTCTAGAGCGGTCTGGAAGAACTTAGGGTCTAGAAGGATCGGGAAGAGTCTAGATAAAGAGTTAGGGTTAGGGATGACGTCAAGGGACATGGATTCCTCATGGTGTACACATGGTATGCACATGTACAGCGGAGATTAAAGGTATGACATCAGGGCACATGTGGGAAGCATGGTGGCCTTAAGGAAAACATATGTGGATGAGTAATAGGACATGAGGTAGAAGCATGGTAGATGGACATGAGGTAAACATATTGTTGTAGCACAGACCACATGTAACTTATATAAATAGAGGAGCAATACAGCGAGGGCTCCTTGTTAAGTTCTCTTGTAAATCCCCACTACTAGATAGCCTTCTGTGAGCTTTGCTGAAGTAAGCATACTACGAGTGCCGTTCTGGTGAGTGGTTGCTACAACATCTACAGTAATATCTGATTTAATCTCTTTCAGACTCTTATTTATGTTAGCAATTTGCTAATTAGCTGAGTTAATAACCAACTCAGCATTTGATCTCACCATAGGAATAATAATTTGTTTCCTTAATAGCCCTTTAGTCATCATGTTGATTTTGGGCTTCTTTTGTCCTTTGCTGCTGTTCTTAACTTTGATAATTCTTGTAAGTTCATCTGCTGATAAAGTAGGAAACACTTCTTTAATATACATAAGACTTCTTGGCATTGGAAAGCTTTGGCACTTTCTTGCTGATGAGATTGATATTAATGTCAGGAGAAGGGATTGTAGTTTGCTGTACATGAGATAATGGAACCATTTTCAACAATGGAGCAGAAACTAGTAGTAATGGATTTGTCATTGGAGAAGTTGATTCAGAGGTTTTCTCTGAGACAGCAGGCTTTAATTTTAGAGTAAATTGAATAATTATTTTTTATCAAATAAAAAATATTACTCATCATTAATAGGAAAGTGCTCTCATCCTGACTCATAGACTGAGTTGATTAACTGCTATATCAATACAATGACAGATTTGTAATTCAAAGGTACAGATGTTTTAGAGCTTGACTTGATAGAACATTGTTGGATAAATGTTTCAATTCTTTGAAGTAAAAGTACTATATTTTTGGAGTCTTTGCCCAAAGATTCATTGATCCCAAATATAAAAGTGGGGAAGAAAGAACCATCCTATAGGTTTGGATCTGCAGGTTGATTGTCACCATATGAAATTGCTATTGATTCAATGTCTGGTATCATAGTAGAAGTGTTTATGTCTTGACTATAAGACATAGACAAATTACTTTCTTCTGTTTGAACATGAGGTATTAATATATTGTTACCTCCTGTTTGAATATGAAGCAATAGCACATCGGCTACTAGAGCATTTGTAGGTATATTGACAGTTATGTCAATATCAGTTTTGTCTTTCCAATTGATAGAAGAGGTTGGCAATGGTAGGTATGGTATAGATGCTTCTTTGAGTTTGACTACTTGGATTTCATGTTTACTTGCTCTAAGTATTGACTAGAAGTAAAAGAAGAAATGTATTCACTTTTAATTCCTATAAACACTAACCACACTAGATAGTAGTAGGAGAAAAGAAGCGACTGATCTCATACTCTTGCTAGCTATATGCTTTAAGGCAAAATCAAATCTTGATAAATATAAGGCCTATCTAGCCTGTCTTTAATTCAACTTCTAAGATTTCATAAAATACTCCAATTTTTTATGATCAGTCCAAATTTTGAACTGACTCTTGGTGTTTTCTAAGAAATTTTTCCATACCTTTAAACACCTAATGATTACCAACATCTTTTTATTATAAATTTCATAATTTCTTTTGACATTATTCAACAAGTTTGAAATATAAGCTACTAGCATTCACTTCTTATCCTCATACTTCATTAACAATACTCTTTCTATAGTAAAAACTGACATATTAGTCTTTACTCTTATCTCTTTATCCAAGTCTAGTATTACTAAGACTGGCTCTGTCACAAATCTCTCCTTTAACTCCTTAAATACTCTCTGTTGACTCTCTTTCCAGTTCCATTTTACATCCTTTCCTATTATCTCATAAAGAAGTTTTACTACTCTTGCAAAATCTTTGACAAACCATCTATAGTAGTTTGTCAACCTCAAAAACTTCTGTACATCCTTCACACTCCTTAGTACTAGCCAATCTACTACTCCTTGCACTTTCTTTCTAATTTTTAATTTGATTTTTCTTTTCTTTTTATTTCTTAGACAATGAAGAGACATATGCCTTGGACTCTCATTATCACTCCTTTCTCTCTTACCACCATCTTGTATGGTAGCATTTAACAGAGAATTAGTGAATACACTTCCTTTTTTTGAGTTTAGTTTACCATCTAATCTACCAATTTATAGTAACATGAATATAAACATAGAGATTGATACTCTGAGAGATTGGTCCAATGTTCCTAATACTAACAGCTCTAGAGAGTTGTTAGCACACTCAAGTGCTTCATTTATTTCATATATAAAAAGAATAAAAATTCTTGACAACTGCTCTTTTGGTGCTAAACAGGTTGAAAACAACATTTCTCAAGGATACTTATTGTCCTATGTGTTCTTAAAGGTAGGAGATACCAATAATGCTAACAAAGCTATAGCTACTGAAAATATAGCAAAACCTTATAGAATACATATTAATAACTTAGACACAAGCATGAGTCAACCTCAAGGACTTGAAATGTCTTCAATTTCTTATTTAATCAACCAACTGGCTAATCCAAATCTATAGAATGATTCTACACATTGTTGTGACAACTACTAGTCACAAAGACCAATAATATTATTATCACAAAATGAACTACTCACTTATTTGTGATATCTGAACCTTGGGTGCACTCTCAGAGGTTTAGGAGTGATTCAGAAGTTTAATAATAATGACAATGATGATTAAGATCAATATAGATAATAAAGAATAAAGAATGATGAAAATTGATATTGTTAAGTCTGAAGTTTAATCCTCAGACACAGAGGTATATATACAAAAGAGTGATAGTCCATATACAAGATGTTTATATTACATGATCAAAACTTATACCTAATAGGGGCTGTCATCTATTATAGCAAATGTCAGGCTAATTTTAAAAGATAACTAATTATGTTACTATATTGATATGCTTGTATCTCTATCAATACTTATTGCTATAAGATATACTATATATCATCAGAAACATTTTGATGAGCACTTTTCAATGCAAGTTCAACCATGTGAATCTGTCCAGCCATTCATAAGATAATAGCCAATAAAACTTTTACAGTTACTAATGGCCTGATATCTCAGTTGTTTGTTGTCACTTTTGTACATCCCATATATGTGCAAATAGCCCTCATTTGGAGCTTTCCACCCCAACTTAGTTTGTGAAAATTGGTTTACTGGTTGTGGAGATACAAGCTAAATGAAGTTTGTGACAGGTAGGAAGAGAGACCAATACAGAGATCTTTAAATAAATTTGAGATATTAAAAAGTAGAGTGATAAATATAGGGGAAGGAAGTGGAAGGGAAACAGAAAAAGATAGAAAGACAATTTTGAGAGAGGAAAGATTGAAGAAAGAGAAGACAGTGGAGGTATAAAAGACAGAAGTAGATAATGATATGGAAAAGAAGAAGAAATTGCTAAGAGAAGTAACAGTGAAGGTAAAGTTAAAGTAGGAGAATGATGAAGAAGGGATTGTTGTGGAGGCACTATTGGACAACAGTGCAACAGAGTTGGTAATAAGCTTAGAGTTTGCAAGAAAGAACAAGTTTAAGAAGAAGAAATTGGAGAGACTAATATATGTGAGAAACATTGAGGTACCCTTTAATCATGAAAAACCAATAGAACATACTGTGAAGATAGAGCTATTTTTCAAAGGTCATGAAAAGAGAATGGAGATAGATGTGATAAGAGGACAGAAATAGAGTGTGATATTAGAGATGCTGTAGCTGGCATGCCACAATCCAAAAATTGATTGGAAGATGAAGATAAAAATGATGAGGTGTCTAGATAAATATGGGAAACAGTGGAAGACAAAGCAAACAAAGCAAGAATAGTAGAAGCAGAAGAAGAAAGAACAAGAGAAAGAAAAAGAAAAGAAGGAAAATTTCAGGAAACCAACTATGGAAGAGGAAATGGAGATATCAAGAATGATAGAAGGAAAGCAGGAAGAACAAGAAGACTTAATAGAGATTAGGACAGTAGAAGAGATGGTTTCTAGAAAGCTTCATAAGTATCTAAAGATGTTTGAGAAGAAGGAGTTAGAGAGAATACTAATGAGAAAGACATGGGATCATGTTATAGATTTTAGAGAAGGATTTGTTCTGAAAAAGGGAAAGATATATCCATTGTCAAAAATAAAAAGAGAGGAGGTGCAGGAATTTGTGAAAGATCAGCTGAGGAAGGAGTATATTCAACTATTAAAATTACCACAAACATTACTAGTGTTCTTCATACCAAAGAAAGATGGGAAGAAAAGGATAGTATAAGACTATAAATATCTAAACAGTTGGACAATCAAGAACAATTATCTATCACCCCTGATTTCAGATCTAATAGATAACATAGGAAAGAAGAAGAAGTTTATGAAGATGGACTTAAGGTGGAGGTATAATAATGTGAGAATTAAGAAAGGAGATAAGTGGAAAACAGCATTCTTAATACCAGAGGATGCCTTTGAGCTGATGGTAATGTTCTTTGGACTAACAAACTCACCAGCAACTTTCCATACAATGATAAATAATCTATTAAGAGATATGATAGAGGTAGGAGATGTAGCAGTATTTATTGATGACATGATAGTAGGAATGGAGACAAAGAAAGAATATGATGATATTGTAGAGGAAGTGCTGAAAAAAATATTGGTAACAGAGATTATACTAGAACACAACAAGAACTATGCAATACTAGCTCTTAACTGCATGGTAAAGAATTCAGAGGTGACAATATCAGTGTCAGAAACATATAGAAGAGATAGAAACAAGAATATAATAGCAGAAAAGAACATATAAAAATCCCATAAAAGTACTTATAAATATAGAAAGGTATTATTAGAATGATTGTGAAAAGAAATGAATAAAGAACATCTGCTTGTGAACACATTCTCTTGCTAGCACACTCCTAAACAGTAAACCTTACACTGTGTAACAAGCTTCTTTGGAAAATCTAGTAAATAGATTGGATAGCTCCTTGAGAGCCTACCACAACAATATCCATCTCTCACCAGCCTTTCTCAAGCTGCTAGAACTCTCCAAAGCTTGCCCAAAAGTAATGGAAGGTACTAATAACACTCATTTAAGAAATGGCAACTAAACTGCTCTTGAGTAGAATTATTTAGATAAGGGTTCTCTCTCTTACTCCCCTCTACTCATGGTTTATGTATTAGTCTAAAAATACAAAGAATGGAATAAGAAAATAGAAACTGAAACTATAATAAAGCTCTCTGAAGTCATGAGAGCATATGGTCTTCTCTTCATTAACAACCTAAAATTAGCCTAATACTCTCTTTTCTGTTTATAAGTGGTAATTCTTTCCTTTTCCAGCCTTTCTACCAGTCACTTCTACTCAAGAGTACATTTCTGACTCTTCTGACCTCCAATTAGTTGTGTTTCTGCCTTATCCTACCATCCAAATGTTTGTGGCTATATTAATGGTGCTCCTAAGTGCCTATTCCTTATAGCTAGTCTTTCTCAAGTGGATAATATTGCTTTCTAGTATAGTTCTAGTATTCCTATTTCTTTAGCAAGTGAATAACATTGCTTTCTCTATATTTCTTTAGAAAACAGTATTATGGTATGTTTCTGTTATCACAAAGTGGCCTCTATATAGATATAAGCTAGAGCAGTAGATAGCTAGGCATTTCACAATACTCTGCTAGATCTGTTTGAATAGGCTTTAGGTTTGAAGTCTGGTTTGTTTAATGGCTATCACACCATCTCTCTAGTTAGTATACACTCAGGAGAGCCTGAGGCTTTATCTAGGAGTGTAAGATCCTCTTGCTAATGCTTTCAAAGAAGTCTTATATGTGTAAAGCCAGAAAAATATATGTGGAAGGTTAGAGAAGTTAGATTTTTAGGAGTTGGAATAAGATCAAATAGAGTGAAAATGGAAAAGAAGAAATTTTAAAGAGTAGTAGATTAGCTAGTGCTGAGAAGTGTAAAAGATATACAGAAGTTTTTGGGGTTGGCAAACTATTATATATAGTTTGTCAAAAATTTTACAAAGGTAGCAAAACCCCTTCATGAAATGATGAGGAAAGATATGAAGTGAAATTGGGAAGAGATACAACAAAGAGTATTTGAGAAGTTGAAGGAGAAATTTATGACAGAGCTAGTCTTAGTAATACTAGACTTGAATAAAGAGATGAGAGTAGAAGTAGATGCATCAGACTTTGCTACATGAGGAGTGTTGTTAATGAAATATGAAAATGAAAAGTGGAGGCCAGTAGCCTATATTTCAAAGTCATTGAATAAAGCCAAAAAAAACTATGAAATTTTGAACTGATCATAAAAACTTGGAGTATTTTATAAAAGCTTAAAAGTTGAATTAAAGACAGACTAGATAGGCCTTATATTTGTCAAGATTTGATTTTGCCTTGAAGCATATAGCTAGCAAGAGTATAAAACAAGTAGATAGTTTGAGTAGGAGAGCAGATTGGGCAAAAGAAGTAGAAAGGAATAATGAAAATCAAGAAGAAATCATGGAAAAGATTAAAAAATTAGAGGCAAAAGATGATGAGGTGGTAAAGATGGTAGAAGAAATGAAGAAGGCAAAAATTAAAGTATTGAGGAATAATGAGTGGTAGATTGAAGATGAGTTCATGTTGAAAAAGAGAAAAGTGTATGTTCTGAAGAATGAAAGTTTGAGATTAGAGATTTTGTTAAATCATGATATACCAATAGCAGGATACAAAGAATAGTGAAAGATAGTAGAATTGATCACTAGGAATTATTAGTGGCCAGGAGTTACTAAGGAAATAAATCAATACATAAAGAGATATAATCAGTGTTAAAGAATGAAGAATAGAGTAGAGATTCCAGCAGGAAATTTGAGACCAAACACAGTACTAGAAAACTTATGGCAACATATATTAGTGGACTTTATTACAAAGTTACCAGTATCTAGGAATCATGACTTAGTTTTGGTAGTATATAATATGTTTTCAAAAATATTACATGTCTATGACATGTTGTCCTTATGGTATACTCATAGCTGATGTATGGACTTTAGGATAGAGTTATTTACTGCTAGCATAGACTATGTATTTATTGTATATATAGTATAGGAATACATTAGAGACTCCTTGCTGAGTTCTCTTATAATCTCCACAAGATACTTCACTTATAAGTTTACTTAGTATACTATTGACCATCTGGATTAGTGGTTACCACAACACTTATCTAGTCCTATTATTACTTTTAAAAACCTGACTTCTCTAACCTTTCACACATATTTTTCTAGTTTTACAATAAATGATTTTTTGCTATTTTCCTTAATACTTCTTCTATAATATTATCATGTCTTTCCTCTATCTCTGTTTCCACCATCACATCATCAATAAACACTGCTACATCTCCTACCTCTATCATATTTCTCAGCAAGTCATTTATTATTGCTTGAAAGGTTGCTGGTGAGTTTGTCAGTCCAAAAAACATTAACATTGGCTCAAAGATACCCTTTGGCAGTAAGAATGCTGCTTTCCACTCGTCTCCTTCCTTAATCCTCATATTGTTATATCCCTACCTCAAATCCATCTTTGTAAACTTCTTCTTTTCAATATTGATAGTTCTATACCATTCTATTTTTCTTATTTTTTTTCAGCACAAGAAACATTAGTAATGTTAGGGCAGCTGGGTGGAAGGACCTAGCACTCCAGAAATTTCTAAATCTATTGTCTAAGAAATACTAAACTACATACTCACCTCTGGAAAATCCTAAGAAAATAGAATATAAATTTCTAAAGGTGAAAATTACTCTATATATCAACAGATCCATTCTAATATGTCAGAATTTCAATTACATAATCAAAGAATGATAATACTTAAGTAATCAGAAACAGTTTAAAATAAAGTAATCAAAATAAAAGAGAGCCAGAGTGTTTAGCAGATACTTCTAGAGTATGGGAATTTGGGAAAGTAGATGAGTACAGATGTGGGAAAGAGTCACAGATCATGGATCAGCCAAAAAAACACAAAAGATGAAGAGCTCTGAAGAGCTATTTTTCTTACATCTACTCTCAAGTCCATATCTTATCTATAAGTATACAATATATATACTTTGAGATGAATATACTATTAATATATACCTTGACATTATCCTTCTAGCCTCTTCTTCCAGATTCTAGGCCTATGACATGATATTATGTGATATGTCATGTGACCATGGTCACATACCTCTAAATCATTTAAGAAATAATAAAGGAAAAATTAAATCAAAGAAAATAGATAAAGAAAATAAAAATAAAAATAAAATATAAGGGTTCAAGCATACCATGGCTAACATCACTTCTTTCACTCATACCACCATCTTATATGGCAATGTCTATAAGAGAATTAGTAAATATACAAATTTCTATTTCTGCTTTCTACTCAAAACCCTCTCAAATAGCCAAAATACTAGCCAATGTGGCAATAGACATTAATAGTAACTCTATTCAAACTCCCTCAGCAAAGCAAACTTTCGAAGTGTTTCAGTCACTTTAAATGCATCCTCTATTCTATACTATGAAAGGATGGAAATTAACAATAACTTCCCAGATAAGAAAGTAGGAAATCTAGTCAACAGTTTCCAACTATCTTACAAGGACAACAATGAAGTAAGTAATTCTGTTAGGAAGGCAACTAATATAGGTTCTACTAAGAACCAACAATATGTTCAAAGTATAGCTCTAAAGAACACACCTACAACACAAGGAAAGAGTACACTCTAAAATAATGCTAACACGAGTCAATTGGAAGACATAATCAATATCCAAGTTCTATATGATCCCAATCAATCTATAGAACCAGAATGTTGGGATAGAACATTCCAGCCTGTCTCTCTTCACAACTTGCTTGAACACCTCCTGTCTAATGTAAAGAATATTAAGGAGTTGATACTTTGTATTGCAAAATATATTGAAAACAAAAAAATCAATATCAACAAATCCAACAATGTCCCAGAACTTAAGGGAGTAGGTGAATCTGCATGGAAACTCATTTCTGTCATCTACAGTTCAGAATAGGATTTACTTTTTGCTGACAAGAACAACAATTCTTTCAGACAGAAAGTAGCTTTCTCCTAAATGTTAATCCTCTTAATAATAGTAAGAAAGGGAAGAAAAATATTAACAAACTAGCTAACATCAAAAAGCTACCTCTACTTATCTATTATAGCAATCACTAGACACAAAGTCTAATAATCACACAAAGTAGTAAAGCTCTTAGTAGGCTATTGATATAGGGGTCATAAGAGAATTCAACAAGGAGTCTCTGCTGAATTGCTACCCTATTTATATAAATTACAGATGGTCTGTGCTACTAATAATTAACCCTACCCTAAAGTCTATGTGTCATCCATAAGTACACTATGTGTATACCATGAGGTAGACATGCTATTAATATGCTCCTTGACATCATTCTTCTAGTTCATTCTTGCCCAGTCTAGGTATATGACCTCACATCATGTGATATGTCATGTGACCACATTCATGTGCCTCTTCATTGTCCAAAAAGAAAAAGAAAATCAAAAGAAAAGAAATATTAAATCAAGAAAAATAGATAAAAGAAAAAGAAAAATATTAGTGTCCAAGTGCAATATAACACCATTCTAGCTAAATCGCCTAAAGAGGCCAAGGAAATTTCAAAGTTCTTCAAGATGACCAGCTCAACAAATGGAAACAAGAATAGTAGCAAATTATATACCTAAGTATCAAAATCAGAAAACAACATAAGAGAAGTCCTCAGAATTAAGAAGGCTTTTCTAAGTCTTTAGGCAAAAAATATTGGAAACATACAGAAAATCATCAATGGCAATAGTAATGTCAGAGCTGTGAACCTTAGACCTAATATTTTTCTAATATTCTCTTATTTTTATTCTTCTTTCTCTTTTCTTTTTTTTTTTCTTTTACTTTTACCTTTACTTTTCTTTTACTTTTTATTGATAATGAAGAGACATGTGACTATGGTCACATGACATATCACATGAGGTGACATCATAGGCCTAGACTTAAAGAGAAGAAGTAAGAAGAATGATATCAAGATATATGTTAATTATTAGCATGGACCAGAGCCCTTTAGTATATAAGGTAAACAATTCTGTACAGAGTTCTCTATCAAGTTCTCTTAACCCTAATACAAGGTACTATTTATTGATCAACTCTATAGTCTTTGAGCTATAACAGGTAAAACTAAACCAAAACTCAACATGACCATAAAGAGATCATCTAGAAAGCAGGCCATTATTCCTATGAACAGTGATAATAAGACAAAGTTTATAAAAGATAGTAGCAATTATATTACTAACTTGAATAAGGCCTTGAAAAATATTAAGTCAGATGACATGGTTAACTTAATTCATTAAGAGTAATTAGGGATAACTATTGTAACTAACAAAGTTGTTATAGCAACCACTAGTCACAAAGATCAACATGTCAAAATCATTGACAGTAGACTTTATTTTTATTTTCACTTTTCACTTTATTTTATTTTAATTTTAATTTTAATTTTATTTTCTATTTTTAGAACAACTTGGGTTAGGGTTTATCAGTCACAATGTCACATCAGTCACAAGTTGATGGCATAGTCACAAGACTGATCACGGGACTTGAGAGAATGGAGTAGAAAGTTCTGGAATAAAGTGATGTCATATAACATGGACAACATATGTTGGTCTCATGTTATACACATGGTCATTTAGGGTAGGGTGCACAGTAGTGAGCATGGACCATAAGTAGTAGTATATAAGGTAGACTACTTTGTACTAGGAACTCTATTGAGTTCTCTTGTGTTACTCAATACAAGA
>Ga0157363_1006400_pt1 | contig 11059 bp, 6 predicted proteins | sample AttsexASBM1_FD_111477 | JGI IMG/M metagenome (GOLD analysis project Ga0157363, IMG submission 111477) | Fungus gardens microbial communities from leaf cutter ant in Ribeirão Preto, State of São Paulo, Brazil - Atta sexdens ASBM1 | ecosystem: Host-associated > Fungi > Mycelium > Unclassified ...
CAATACAGCGAGGGCTCCTTGTCGAGTTCTCTTGTAATTCCCCCATTCGTTACTTGATAGCCCTACTGAGAGCTTTGCTAGTTGTGAGATCATTTGTCCTTGAGTGACGAGTGGTTGCTACAACACCCAAGTCGCCTCAAATGGGAACTTCATCTCAACGTTGACAAAGACTCCAAATCTTTTCATCCTACTCTGTCATACCCTTCCAAGATCTCCTGGGATTACTGCAAGGAAATCAACAGTGATGACACCATTAACCTCTGGAAAATGACATTCCAAGCATCTGACGGCAAAGGAAATAACTTCCTTGATCTATTAGACGACGACTATAATCTTATCATCCCATCTTACATCAAAGGCGGTCCATGGCTTCAAGCTTTTGGCCACTCCAACTCGCTATGTGCTCGAGCCACAAGAGCTATCACTAACCATGCTCCCATCAGGGAGTATCGGTTAAGGTTCCTTCCCAACACAGACTTTTCATGCCCATGCAATAGTTACCCCATCGAAACGAGGAGACACATCCTCCACGAGTGCACAAGGTTTAACAGGTACTGGAACCCAAGGAGAGACTCTTTGAATCATTTTATAATGTTCTTGATCACAAATCCCAATGCTTTTGCATTTGTAGACAACTAATGCAGATCTTAGCTTTCTTTTTCTAGTCAATTAGTCCTTTTCATTTCCTCATTTCCTTTTATTTTCATTTTGTCTTATCTCTCTCTTAATTTTCCTGTAGTATGCTTCTTCTGTACATAGTAACGAAAGTTGCTACCACAGTCTGCCTACACATGCCGTGTAATAAATTGTTGATTTAAATGATGGCAGACCATAGTAGCTACATCATAATCACTTACATAAGAACTAACAAAAAACAACAACAAAAATAAAAACAAAACAAAAGAACAAAATAAAACAAAAACAAAACAAAAAGAAAAAAGAGTAACTAAGTATAAAGTAAGCAGAAGGGACTGCTTCACTAAGTAATGCCTTCATGAAAAGAGAAGGCACTCAGATTTAATTCAAGAAAGGCCACTAAGTAACTCAACATAACTCTTAATGGATTCCAATACTTATTATATCTTCTACATTTATAAAAGATATATTGTCTTATTTTAATTGAATATACTCTACACAGATAACTAAAGCTTTCTCTCAGAAAGAACCTTAAGCAATATTCTCCTGTAGGAGCATGATTTGTAATAGCTCTCATAGCTCTTGTATATATCAAATTTAAATGGCTAAATTGCTTGATCTATGGACCTTCTCTTAGTGTACAAAGGTTCAATTGTGCAAAGTCCATTGTCTAGAAGATCAAAGAAGTGATTACTCTTAAGTTCTAAAGCTCAGAATGTCATTTTCCAGTTTTTAATAATGTTGTCACTTTCTTCTTTCTTATTGAAGTCTTATGACACTTTGCAAGGAAATATTGGAAAGAGATTAAATTTCTTTGTGTCTTTGTCAACCGACTCATGATAGGACCATTTATTATTACTTGGACAGTCCTAGAATTTGATGGAATTCATCAAGTTTTTATTGAAGAATATTCTAAGATTCTTTGTTATATCAATTGATTGTAATTGATAAGGGTGAACTATAAAATCAAAAATATGTTGTACCAAGTGAATAACAATTCTGCCTCAGTTGAAATGACATTAACAGCATAATAAATTGTCTTCTTGACATCATTGGAATATAAATGGACATGCAAAATGAATATGGTAACATTGTTTCTAACATTAACATTAAAAACAATAATGATAGATTTGGGATCTGATAATGTTTTTGCAAAAATATCATCAAGTATGAGTGGCCTTACTTTCTTTATCTTTGTGGTATGCTTGATAAAAGAAAAAACAACTAGAAAAATTGTTAATTAATCTGAAGCTAGGAGAAAATTCACTATTAAGAGAATCAAAGAAGGAAAAAATTACATGAAGATAATTATTAGTATCCACAATAGAACTCTTGATTTTTAGCCATTACTTGGAGGTCATATTCTCCAAAGAGAGACAATGTGGGGAAAAGTTGTTAGCATATCTTCTTTCTAGAAGAGTACCAGTCACATGGTTCAATGGTAAAGTTGAGGTTCTGATTTGATATCTACTGCCAAGTTTCTGGAAATGTAGATGGATGGAAATTAAATAAGCAATGGCTTCAACTCCCTATGTAAAAGAAGTGTGAAAAACACCTATGATTCAAATAGTGGCTCTTTATTGCATTTTCCTAAGTTCCTTGAGAGAATACAAAAGAGAGGCCTTATTGAAGAATTACAAGAGAAAACTATATAGTGCCATAGAAAGGATGCACATCCTATATAAAAGTTGCTTTTGATAAGGGAGAAGTCCTCTTGTTAAGTTTCCTAGCATTTTCATACATTTGACTATTAACAATGCTTTCTTAGAATAAAAGTTGATATGCTGTCAAAAAGACAGTTTCCTATCAAAGATGAAGCCTAGATATCTCCAGGTGTCTTTAAAACAAACTATAGGACCTCCAAGAAGACTGAGATCAAAAGAGAGAGACTGAAAATTCCATGTGATCTAGAAAAGTGAAAATCCTTGGATTTTCCATGTTCTATCATGAGTCCAAACTGATTAAGTAAAGACAAAATAATAGTATAACTACAGAAAAGAAGAGCATTTGTTTTTTCAAAGATTTTTCTTGTAAAGTGAGAAGTCCATTGTCTACAAAAGAAAGAAGAGAGATGGAGATATTGAGATTTTTGAACCTTTTCTTAAAAATGTGAAATAAGAGTGAAATATAAAGGGCTAAAAAAATAAGAGAGAGTAGAATCTTGTTCTATATCTACATCTACATTAAAGAGAGGGGAAATGAAATTGTTCTACAGATATTGAGTTTTTCTACTAATTAAATAAATTGTCTATTCTTGTTATTAGAACCCTCAGTTGAATTCTTATCTTTCTTCTGGAAAAATCAAAAATTTTCCAGAACTTTCTTACTAGGCCTGAATGGAATAGAAGGTGGAATTTTTGAGATTTCAGCCTTCTTACCTGTGTTACTTGTCTCTACTTTCTTGTCAAATTTGATATGTATATTCTTTGGAGTGAACTTGGCTGAGACACTTTGTCAAAAAGTTCTGTTCTGATCATTATTTTTGAAGGTATCCCATTCTACTTTGTAGATAGATGAGATAAAATATTAGGTAGCCTGACCAAATTCTATAATGGCAGGAATATCTGTCAAGAACGAAAAGTGTGGACTTAGTTTTTTCTCACTTTCTTTCTTATTTGATTTGATTTTCTATTTACTTTCATATTTTTCTATTTATAAAACCTAGGGTTAGGGTTTGTCATGTGACATAAGAAGAAAGGTGTAGAAGGTACTAGAAGGATGATATCATACAATGTGCACAATGCATGTTGGCATTGAGGCATACATATAGCTGTTTAGGGTAGGCTAGGAGTATATAGCACAGACCATGTGCCTTTAGTATAAAAGATAGACAATCCTGTAAAGAGTTCTCTATTGAGTTCTCTTGTGTTAACCTAATACAAGGTTCTTCTTATTGACCCACTCTAAAGTCTTTAAGTTGTAACAATATCCTTTTCAGTCTTACCTGCCAATTTTCTATTTTAAATGAAGTCAGCCATTCAAATATCTACTAAGCAAAACTCTGGAGAAAATTTTTTGTTAAGACTATCAAAGGAAGAAAATACTTTGTTTAAGTAATTGTTTGTGTCCATAATAGAGCCCTTAATTTTTAGATGTTGTTTGGACATGAGGTGGGTTATAGCTATATAATGAAATGCTGCCTTCTTAAAGTAATGTTTATCTAAAATAGAGTTAATCACATGTTGTTTAGAAAGAGACACAATACATAAATGGTGACAACCATTAATATTATCAAGATAGAAGTGAATGGGTATAAGTCTGGCTATAGTCTCTATGTTATGGTATACTTGAACTTGAACATTTTTCTTTTCTTTTTATTTCTTTTTCTTTTTCTGGAAAATGAAAAGACATGTGACTACAGTCATATAACACATCACATAACATGATGTCATAGGCTTAAATTCCAGAAGAAAGGGCTAGAAGAATGATGTCAAGATATATGTCAATGGCATGTTCACCTCATAGTGGATGTATAAACTTTAGAGTAAGGTTATTTATCATTAGCATAGACTATTTGTACTAGTGTATATATATCTGAAGAATACATAGTGCTACCTAGGCTTCTTCTTTGACAAGAAGTTGTCATTTCATTATCATGTTTACTATTATGCTAACAAAGCTCTTTCTATAATAAAAGATATAAAAATGCTAGGAAACTCAAATAGAAGGCTATTTCAGGTACATAAACAACTCTTCTACAATACATGTGTTCTCCTGATCACACTATATGAGTTTCAACTATGGTACTTCAAAAGAGTGCTATCAGAGTTGTAAAGCAAGAGACTATATTTTTCATTTTCTATTTTTCATTTTCATTTTTCATTTATTTAAGATTAGGGTTTAGTAGACATCATAATCACAACTGTCACAAAACATGTCACACATCACATGACATTTTCACAGTAATAGTTATATGGTTATATAGTCATGAGAGAACATAGTGAAACATTCTAGAATAATGATATTATACAATGTGCTTAATATATGCTGATCTTACAGCTCACTCATGGTCTTTAGAGTAGGCCAGACACAGTAATAGTACAGACCATTCAGTAGAGTATAAAAGATAGACAACCTTATACTAGGAACTCCATTGAGTTCTCTTGTGATTAACCCAATTCAAGGTTTACTCTTTTAACTTTAACTCTAAGTCCTAGAACATAACAAGTGTCCCTTTATCAGCCTCTCAAAGAACTAAGGAAAATATAGAGAAGAGCAGCTTTATAGATTACTGGAGCATTTTGAACTTCTCCTACTTGGAGAATAGAGTATTGCAGTAACTACTAGTTACAAAGACCAATAGCATCACTAAGGTAAACTTAATAGAAAGTATCTCATGGTGATCATAAAAAAACTTGACAAGAAGTCTCCAATATATTCCTATATGATATAATAAGAGTTCTCCTAACATTCTAAGATCCAGAGGAGAAGGCTGAATATACTTTGTTAATCTAGAAAAATAAAAGACCTCCAATTTATTATATTCAATGACTAGTCCAAACTAGTTAAATAAAGAAGAAATAATATTGTAACTACAAAAGAGATTTGTATTGGATTTTTCATAGCTTTTTTCTTGAGAGATAAGAAGTCTATTATCTACAAAAGAAAAAGTCAAAACTTATATAAGAGAAAGAAGATTTTAGTTCTTTTTTTCAAATATATAAGAAATAGGAACAATGTAAAAAAGCAGAAAGAATAGAAGAAAGAGCAGAACTCTGACCTACACCTACATTAGCTTTAAAAAAAGTGAAGATAAAATAGTTCTACATATATTGAGTTTGTCTGTTAGACATAAAATCAGAAAAGAAACAAGAAATTCTTCAGTTGAAGTCAGCTTTGTTTAAGATCTTCAGAAGAAGTTGATAATTCAGAGAAGAAAAGAACTAAGCAATGTCAAAAGCAAACATGCCCATATAAAGGCTTTTTATCCAATCTGTACAAATAAGCTGAGTTAGAAAAATACCAGCATCTGTAGTTGAACACTGTTTGATATCACCTATTTAATTAGAATGGATAAATCCTGAAGCAATAGAATGAGCTTGAAGTCTACCACTTAAGATCTTTTCAATGAGTTTTTCTAATATGTTGAGAAGAACAATAAGATGGAAAGTTTTAAGAGTATCATAAGATGATTTATTGGACTCCAGAATAATGACTGACATTGACTTTTTAAAATGAGAAGGCCAATAACCTAAGTTAATGCATGCATTCACTATATTGACAAAATAGTTAAGATATTTGTCATCATCAACCAAGGACTTGAGATGACTCCAAAAGATATAGTCTGGACCTGAAGTAAATAAACTGTTGCATTTCTTAATAGCATTGATAAGTTCAGCTTTGGAAAAAAGAGACTATTCTGTTTGTTGGCATGACAAAACTTCCTCTAAGAGATGAAGATTTATTACTCTGTCTTAAGTAGTGTTATAGGAAAGATAAAGAGCTTACTATAAATTGTCCAAATCATTGCAAGAGTATCTATTGAATTTAATGGCTTCTATAGCAGGTAGCTTGTGTTTCTTGACCCAATTCATCAAGTTCCATAGTCTTTTGTTAGTTGATATGATTTCTTGTCAAAAAGAGTTAGTTTATCCATTTTGACCATCTTCCTGTATTTAATTCAGTTTGTTCTATTTCTAGATGCTCAATATGTAGTTAAATCCCTACTACATTCATTGTTTTATCACACTTTAGAATGTTTAGCAATATTAACATTTTTGGAATGCTTATACCAAAGTTCCTCTGTAATAGAAGCAAATTCTTGAGTTATTCCTTCTAGTACCTTGTAATTACTAATGTTAGTCAAGTCAATATAGCCTACTATATTCCTTAACTCATTGATGAATGCTTTTTCTTCCTCACTATTTATGACAATGGCTTGTTTCTTCTCTTGGATAAACTCTCTCTTAATAACAATATGAACTATTAAAAGAGTATGATTAGACAGTTCTTGGAGGCTAGGTGAAATAGAGTGATTGTTGAATTCCTCTGTGTTGGCTCAGAGAAACATAAGATCAAGTACTGAATTCATATCTTGAGAATTATTGGCATATTGAGTAGGAACTTGATCAATAGAAGTAAAAAGCTCTAAGTTAAAACTGTCAGCTATCTCCCTTAGAGAATCTGCATGTGTAAAATGGTGTGGATATAAAGAGTCCCAATCATTGTCTCTAATGTTGAAATCCTCCATTATGATAAGAATGTTATTCAAATTCACCTTAGTATTCTTGAGATACTTTAATACAGATTGCTGGTTATCTGAATAAACATTAATAAAAAAGTACAAATGACTACAGTTGAAAAAAGAGACAAGATTAATGTCTTTATGGTTAAAGACATCTTTTCTAAGTGAAAAACATAACCTTGATATTCTTATATTGATATATATAAGAACTCTTAGGTATTTATTCTTAGTGTTTGATATTCTTACAAATATAATCCAAGACAGATGATTTGGAGCACTTATAATCTCTTTACATTCTTTAGATATCAAGCTTGGAATATTGTGAATAATGGACCAAGGCAGTTTTTAAATAAAAAAAATATTAAACTCTTTATTGTTTTCTAGTAAAGTGTCTGTTAGAAGTCTGTTCTTGCAAACATTCTGTAAGAAAATTTTGAGGGTTTTTAAAACCATATTTTACCTCTGCCCATAGATAAGCAAATTGAGTTCACTCAGATTTCTCTAAGCTCTTGTAACTTCTTGTTGTATTATTCACAATTGAACCTGTATTTCTAAAATAGACAATTGTAACTGTTTGTCTTGTGGTCTCCCTTACAGTTGGTGCACTTAAATGAATAAGTGCATAGTTCATCTTTCTTAGTCTTGAGTCTAAGTGGGTTTATCTTGAAGTTTGCCTTGTAGTACCATAGCATATCTCTGTAATACTCAAGTTTGTGTGGTCCATTGCATTTTTAGCATCTTAATTCATGTGCATGACATACAAATATAGTATGGCCCTACTTCCAGCAATTCTTGTATTGTAGAATACCAGGATTCATACTTGTATCTCTAATAGTGGTAATGTGTTGTTTCAGGTTGAAGCATTGGTTAATAAGTTGTTTGGCTTTTGTATCATTTTGGAAGTTCCAAATGTTAACCTATACTACAGCCATGTCTGATTTCAGTGAAGCTTTGATAACATATAGGTGAGAAGCTAATATAGTATTTTTAAAGAGATAGGCAATCTTGATTACTCACTCAATGATATTTGGTATAACAGGAAAATTAATGTCATTAACAAGATAAGAAATACCTAATATCTTTAGATAAGATTTTGATTGTGGAAGCCTCAGGCTTATAATGTTGCTTGAGTCAACATTATTTAGTTCATTCTCTATAATATTAAAGTCTGATGAGGTAGCTGCCCTATTAGTGGTTATATCATATCCCAAACTCCAGTATATGTTTGAAACATGTCCAACTTTAATATGACATCAAATCCCTGTAGTTATTTGGCTTTATTTGTGCCCAAAACTCCGTTGGTAGTTTGGTACTTTATAATAAACTTAATCTTATTAAAATTTTACAGTTATTTGGCTTTATTTGAGTCAAAATCCATGATCATCTTTATCTGTTTCCATTATCTAAGTATCTTCTTCAAACTCCACAAAATTACTCACACTTTATACAGAGTTTTTTTCCTCTCCAAATCTGAACTTCTATTTATTATTTCACTACTAAAACACTTGCTTGGAAATTTGTTTTAATTATTTCTTTTGTTATTTTATGTATTTAAGGCTGATTATTACTTTGTAATAGCTAGCCTGATAAATGACTAAAGTTGATGCTAAATCTCTGGTGTCAATGGTGATATGCTTTACTTTTCTTCTTATAACTCTGTCACAAACTTCATTCAGCTTGTATTTCTACAACCAGTGGACTAATTTTCACAAACTAAGCTGCACTGAAAAGCCTTAAATGAGGGCTATCTGCACATATGTGGAATGTACAAAAGCAACAACAAACAACCAAGATATCAGGTTATCAGTAACTGTAAAAGTTTTGTTTGTTAATATCTCATAAATGGCTGAACATATTTACACGATCAAACTTGTATTGGAAAGTGCTCATCAAATTGTTTTCAATAATATATGGTATATCTCATAGCGATAAGTATTGATAGAAATACAAGTATATCAATATAATGACATAATTAGTTACATTCTAAAATTAGCCTAACATCTGCTATGACAAATGTCAGCTCCCATTAGATACAAGTTTTGATTATGTGATAGAAACAGCTTGCGCACAGACCATCACTTCTTTGTGTATATATCTCTGTGTTTAAGAATTAGATCTCAGATTGAACAACATTAATTATTATTATTCTTTATTTTTTATTATCTGTATTGATCTTAATCATCATTGTCATTATTATTAAACTTCTGAATCACTCCTAAATCTCTGAGAGTACACCTAAGGTTCAGATATTACAAATAAGTAAGTAGTTTATTTTGTAAAAAACTCCTTACAAGGGTATCCTCTGAAATTATGACCACATGGCTTGTAGGAGGCACAACACATAAGTTGAGGCCAAGGTTGTTCTGACAAGTCCACATTACTGAGCTCATTGTATGGAGTTTCTATATTCTATATATCTCTGAACTAACTTCACAGACTTTTGTCTTCAAGTGTGAACTGCACTTAACAGGTTACTACAATTCCCTTATTATTCAACTGAGGTTTCAGATTTAATGTCCTTAGATTGTCTATTGATGTTGGCAATATATATGTTTGACTGTACCATGATCTTTTCCACATTGTTCAATCCCATAGGTATAATAATTTGTTTCCTAGAGAAATCTTTAGTTATCATATTTATTTTTGGTTTATCTTTCTAGCTTAATTTGCTCATAACATTGTGGATTTTAGATACCTTATTGAGAGAAAATTTAGAGAAGACATTCTTGATCTTGAATATTTCCTTGATATTACTTCTGGATATCTGAGCATATAACTGTTTGTTGTCCTGTGAGTTTGAGTTAACTGGTGTATTTTACTTGAAAACTTCAACTTTACCAAGACACTTTTGCTAGGTCTTAGAGGAATGGGAGGAGAAACTCTAAAAATGTTAACCTGTTTCTCTTTGTTTTTATCCAGGTTAGATGAAGTCTTATTGAACTAAGGAAATATGCATTGCCTAAAAGTCATGTTCTTCTTATTAACCATGAGTTTATTCCAACCAGATTCATAAATTGCCAAAAGAAATTCCAATACCATATATCCAAAGCCTATAATTTGTGGAATATTCTGAGCTGTTCTATTTTCCAAAGAGTATTGTTTGATGAATACTGCCATTCTAAGAAGAGAGCATGTGATATTCTTGGTATCACTCTCTAAGTAATTGTCTATGCCAAATAAAGAAATTAGACATATGTTACCATTCCACAATAGTGGGTCTGCAGATTAGTTCTCTTGATATGGGATGACTGTGGGCTCTAAACCTTGAGATATATATATGTTGATATTTGCTGCTGTATGAGAAGCATATGTGTTCTCAGTTGCTGGTGCCATATTACTAGAGTTTTCCACCCTCTTTTTCAAGAATATATAAGAAAGAAAAGAAAAGTTCTTTTCTTCATGTTTGACTTGACCTGCCTATATAAGGCATTAGCCATCACTTGGATGTGATCTATGTAGGTGACAGAAGATACATTAGAAAGCACTAACACTTCTCTAGAACTGTTAGAATTGTTGCCAGAAAGCCAACCTCTAAAAGTATTAATTCTGATATTCATTAGTATAGTTGCAGAGTGATCTTGCCCTCTTGACAACTCTATGAATATCTATCCTAGATATTTAAGAATTACCTAAAATTAGAATAACTCACTTCACAGTTTCTATTCCTAGATAATTATACTAAATAGCATACTTATTATATAAGTTGGTAGTTACACTGTAAAACCTTATTCTAAAAATTGACTAAAACTATTACCATCTTCTGATGTTAGCAATGATATACCTCTTATCTTCTGGTAAGCTTATCTACTAAAGACATCCTAAGTACCTCTTTTAAAATATGTAACTAATGTAACTAGTAGAGGCATAGTATATAAGTTAAAGCTGAAGTGTTACGATCGATGCCTCTAGGAAACAGCATGGACATGGGTAAAGAGTATGACGACAACGATCGGCTGCGCCGGAGTAGTCTCAGTCAGTGCCTCATGTGGTAGGCCCTGCAATCTAACCTAGTCCTCATTTTCTCCAGCTTGTTTCTTCATGTATGATGCCTCATGGACTCTTCGTGGACATTCTCTGTACTGTATATATAGCATAGATACATTCCTGTATCCTTACGCTTTACCACTTATACATATCCCTTAACTTCTCTCAAGTCTTTGCCTTAGTTGCAACCTGAGCTCTAGCTTAAGGTCGTTACATTTGGTAAAGCATCGAAGAGCTCACCTTGCAAGAGAGGTG
>Ga0157363_1006402_pt1 | contig 11058 bp, 11 predicted proteins | sample AttsexASBM1_FD_111477 | JGI IMG/M metagenome (GOLD analysis project Ga0157363, IMG submission 111477) | Fungus gardens microbial communities from leaf cutter ant in Ribeirão Preto, State of São Paulo, Brazil - Atta sexdens ASBM1 | ecosystem: Host-associated > Fungi > Mycelium > Unclassified ...
ATTTTTTAAACCACTCAAAGCACTGTGATTTACCAAGAGCATGCTCACCGTAAGCTTCGACAAGCATTCGATGCGATTCTGCAGCAGTTTTCTTCAAATGGTAACAGAAAATCAATGCTGTCCACAAATCGTAATTTCCACAAAATTCGACATTCAATTATTACAAACTATACTGTTGTATGAAACTTGTATTGTTGTGAGTTGAAAATCTTTGTCAGATGTCAGAACAAGGAAATGGCGTCAATGACGCCGTCTGATGCAACTACATTGACAGCTATGGCCATCTATTGGTAAATTCCGGTTTCATATTTACATATTGGCCGTTTTGTTCGATGATTTGCCATCTCCCGGGCAACTTCATAATACTACGCTCATAAAACTTCCCATCCTTTTCTGCAAGAAACTTGTCTAGGTGCTGTTTGATGAAATCTTCAGAAGCAAACGTTTTACCATTCAAGGAGTTTTGCAAGGAGCGAAAGAGATGAAAGTCTGATGGTGCAAGGTCCGAGCTATACAGTGGATGTGGTAACACATCCCAACCATGTTACAACAATTTTTGCCGAGTGACCAAACTTGTGTGTGGTCTCGCATTGTGGTGAAACACCACACCCTTACGATTGATTAGTTCGGGATGTTTCTGTGCGATGGCATCACTGAATTTCTGCAGCTGCTCACAGTAGACATCGGAAATAATCGTTTTGTTTTTTGGAAGTAGCTCATAGAAGACTGGTCCCTTCCAATTCCACTACATTGACAACATTACCTTCTTTTGGTGGATCTCCGCTTTTGCTTGCCTTTCCGGTGCTTCACCTCGCCTACTCCAACTTCTTTTTCGGCTAACATTGTTGTAAACAATCCATTTTTCGTCACCCGTGATCATATGCTTTAAGAACGGATCGTTTTCTTCGCGTTTGATGAGTTAATCGGAGACTCTCATGCGATTCGTCAGATGAATTTCTTTTAACTCATGCGGTACCCAAACATCGAGCTTCTTTACGAAGCCTAGCGATTTCAAATGGCCATGAATTCTTCCAATGAACACTTTTAGAGCGGTAGCAAACTCCCGAACCGTTGAATGCTTATTTGCTTGCACCAATGCTTTCATTTCATCGTCGTCAATCTTGGAAGGCTTACCGGAGCGATGAGCTTTGACTGAAAAATCACCATTACGGAATCGGGCGAACCAGTTCTGACGCTGACATTTTTTGACATTTCTGCCGTAAACTCGATGTAACTTTTCCTTTGCTTCAGTTGCTTTTTTCCCTTTTTTGAAATAATAAAACAGAATATGGCGAATATACTCTTCAAAATTCTTCATATTCGAACCATAATTGCAAGCACAAAACTCGACCGAATCGTGTTAACTTTTTTTTTTATTTTTAGGTTGAATGTCAACAACAAAACGCGCGTAAACATTTGATATTCATGTCACGCTCACAGACAAATAAACGTGGACAACGCCATCTATTGGAAAAAACGCAATGATTTTTTGAACAACCCAATTTCGGATAAGCTAGTTGTTTTCTCGTCTTACTCTCTCGGGTAAATCGTCAAATGGATAGGGTGACGTCATAATCCAGTGTCCGGTGATCGTTGCATTAATCGCTAGAATCACGACTTCTTTCGGAATAAAGTTTTCTTCGACATCGCGAAAACCTTGTATGTCGATGACTACATCTATTATGATATTCGAATTTGCGCTACTTTTTTTACGTCACGAAACGCTGGTGTCGGTGTCGCAAACAAGACTGAAGCTTTTTCATCTCGCGTGTTCAATTAGATGAGAAAAAAATATGTAGTGGGGGGAGAGGGGAAATAATTTTCTCGCGGAAGTCATAGGGCTAAACCGGAAAAATCGACAATGGCTTGACACGAGGAGTCGATTTCTAAAACGTTATCAAATTCGGCATAGACGATACAATTAATAGTCACGGAAAGAGCTTTTTCGAATCTCACTTCTTCGTAAGCTTCCGTGTTTTACGAGATTCTAATATCCTGCGCAATTAGCGAATAGATCTGGAGTAAGATCGAAAGCGAAAAGAGTGTAGCCATTGGCGTAATCGTCTCTATTTATAGAATTATCCTCGAACCTTTCAAAAAGTCGATTCCCGAGAGTAATGTGTGATAAGCTTTAACGTAGAGCGACTCGTCTTTCGAAAAATTTGATTGTATCGGTCTACTGGGAATTTGCATGCCATCGGCGTACAACGAAAAGAAATTTATACCATAATTTTTTAAATTAAACGAATTCAATTTTCTATCGTCATTAAACGCCTTGTTATCGACAAAACTGGCAATTATTCGTTTCGGCAGCTGTCCGAGTATTGCATTGTCTATCGATTGCTCCATGTATCGCCTGCATGTATCGTGAATGTTTTAACTTTGACTTTCGTAAGAGGATACTTGGCGGTAGTTTTACTCAACATTCTAGCGTGTGCGAGTAGCATCCGGGCTTATTTTTGCTCTTCTTACGAGTAGACTAGACGAGTAGAGTCAAGAATGCGTATTTTCGATATCGTTTTACTCTCCATAAGACAAAATGAATCTTTCGAATGTATCTTTCTAACTTCCACTCCGTTAATTAAAAATTTATCTTAATTGAAAACGTCGCAGTGAAGGTGATCAATGAGACCTAGAGCGCGATTTCCTTGAATGTATTGTGCGCGTCTCTAGAGTTGTATTTGGATTTGACGTCTAATGTGTCGTCCATGTAACCAGGGATATCCGCGTTCCATAAGCAAGAAGTTAGATGGGAGGTTTTTGCGGATGAAGCATATTTTAACAAGACCTCAATGTACGCGCGAGAAGCGTTATTTGGTAGCGATACGAGCTTCTTTGAAATATACGTCGATTTGGTTGAACATAGAATGCAGTAATGATTTACGGGTTCTACTTTTGCTCTGCCGTCGAGTGCGACTAATGTGCTCTCCCCGCGTTCGCTTTCTATGCGTATGCAAAAGCTCAACTGGTGTGAGTGAGGTCTAGATAGTCTTCTCCATGCCCGGATATGACGAATTCTATGAGCGAGTCGTCCGCGAGCGAAGTTACGGGTTTGTAATAAATCCATTGCGCACTCTCAATGCCGGTTTGCGTACGAGGCAGAGAGAAGAGATCGAGTTCGCTCTTTATACACTTGCTTGAGTGAATAAGATATGCTTTTTCTTCAGCCACGAATTCTTATCTCAATTAAGAGATGTCGGATATGTCGCGTTTCTTAACTTGATATTTCCTAGCGGATGATTTTTTTGTCTTTTTTCCTGTAGCACGAATATTCTTTTTCTTCGTTACTTTTTTGCTCTTCTTTTCTGTGATACTTCTCGATGATTTTCTTTTGACCATTCGGTCTCGTTTACGATGCACGATGTCTATCTCGACCACCGGGTGAACTAATCCGCACCGCGGATTTCGCGGATATTTTATATCCCGATTCCTTCATCAGGGAACTAATTTTTTCTTTGGCTTTTCTCTTCAGATTACCTCGCGATTCCGCAAGCCGACTTTTGACCGCTTCCTTTAAAGGTTTATTATTTTCGACATCTTCTATTACGTTAATTCCCGCACGTAAAGCTTCTTTATCGACAGCACGTGCACCTTTATTTAAGGTAGTATTTTTAAATAACCCGCCGAGAAAGCTTCCGATTCCATGTCCATGCTGGTAGGGCGAGCCGATGAAACACGTGAAATTCCACTTCTGCTATCGGTGTCCCGCGCATCAAAGTACTCCTCATATTCTATCGTTAGTTCTTAACTAAAGACTAACGTCATATTCGCGTACACGGAAGAAAGGAAATTATTGCTTACGTTTAAAGTGCAGCGTCACTGTCAGCGTTCCGAATTCGAATGGAATTTTTTTTCCAAGATGATCTCTTATATCTATTTCGATCGTTCTGAAATTCGTTCGTCGCATTGGAATATAATTTGGAAATGAGAAATGCTTCACCAAATTTGCACCAAATGCGTAATTATGACTGCGTATCTCGACCGGAACTATCCTGAGAAGAGGAGTACGTACATCACCTGTTATATATGGCTCACAAATATCGCAATAAACGAACATTTTATCGGGGATAAAAATATGTACCGCGCCACAAGCTGCAGAGCTCGCTACTCCAGTAATCGTCTGCAAGTCGTTTTCCTGTCTCCTTATTAAATCGGTGAATAAGAAAAATTTTCTCTTCTGTTTCATTCGAATTAGGTTTACGTATCGCGAGTTTGGAATAAAATTGGTGTTTACTGGAAATTGCTGAAACTTAGCATTTGTAAAAGATTATCGGAAAAGTTTATATGATGTAGCATTTTGCATTTCTCATCGCAGTATATACTTATCAAGATTTTACTCCAAGACGCTTTTTGCTGTTCGAAATAAAAATGCGAATTCGGTAGCTTTACACGCGATATTAATCGCATCAATAAGCTCATGGATATCGTTGTAAATTCCATTTAAAAATGTAACTTCTTTTGCCGTTCATTCAAGCGCACCATTCATTCTTTCATCGGGTTTAACATCGACGAATCTGATCACATTTTCGTTACGACGTATGTATAAAAAGCTACAGAGAAATTGAATCTCGCTTATCGCAATCTTCTATTGCCTATGTAATACTATAGAGTGAGGTAATTCCGTGATAAAGAACGATATTGTATTATCCGGAAAATGACGCATACTGCTGTTACTCGGAAGTACCAGAAGAATTGTTCCTCCTTGCGAAAAGAAATTAAACTCGAAACCGGGATCCAAGTATCAAACTTACTGGGGTAACCACGCCAGCTAACATTTGTTTATTAGCTCCTTGTCCTCTACTCTTTATTACGCGATCAACGATAAACTGTTCTTCCTCTAAGTTTTTCTCAACTTGAGTTAATTCTTGCTCATAAAAAATATCTATAACTTCGTCTGCTAAATCTCGCAGTTCGTACACGAGTTTCGCCAATCGAGAACACGGTAAATTTGAAATATCTCGCTTCACTTAGCCTCATATCCTTTCTCGAAGGCGCCTTTTGCTCTACGGACGAGATCTCTGACGCGATATTTAACCTTTCACGCACATTTCTTTAATGTTTCGTTTTTCCAACGATAAGCAATATTTTCACATACGATACGTATATTTTCTTTCGTTACTACTGCTGATTGCATTCTCGTGAACGAGTGACGCGTGTGATTGTAAGTGTGTACAATATCCTGAAGAACATCGATGTAACATCGCGAGTTTTTATGCGTGAAGTAACGCCACATTCGCTCTTTCAGTGTTCTGTTGAAGCACTCGACAATGGCGGCTTTAATGTCTGGCGCTTTACCCGAAAACGTATATCGTTTTCTTTAAGAAATTTCTGCATTGATTGTGCGATAAATTCTTTGCCCTTGTCCGTTTGCAAGTACACGAGTACTCGTTCTTCGCTTTTAGCGATGGAAAGCTTTTATCACACAATTACTCGTTTTGTCACGGTTCTATCCAAACGTATTTACTTAGTACATCGATAATCACTAGCAGATAGGAATAACCATTGTAACTTTTTAGATTTCGGAGTTCGATCAAATCTGTCTCCCACACATCGTCAATGTTTATTACGTTGTAATGCAATTTCCGCAAAATGCGGAAATTTTCTGCGCAATGATCGGTGCAATGTGTATGCGTCTTGCGATTCGAGTCAGCGTACGACTTCTCCCTGCGAGAAATTCGGTTTAACGGCACGAGTTAGATTATCCACCGCCGAATAGCTCGCATAATGTGACGGATCGTAATATAGTTTTTCAAATGTCATCGTTATCTCAGTTTTACCGAGTAACCGATTTTTTCCCGTTTGCAAAGATACGGGGATATTTGTTTTTCATGTACGAGAAAGAATCAATGAACTTTCCTCGTCTATTTCTTGTTCATAATTTTTACGTTTTTCTTCTTCCTCATGCTCTCGATACAATCGACGTGGAACTCATGCTTTCGATATAAAAGACTCGCGGAACTCGCGCGAGGTCGAAGTTTTATATTGTTTACAGCAACTGTGCGTGGACAATAATCTTTTATTTCTCACAAGTGCAAAAGGTTTGTTCAAAACACGGAGTAATCGTGTAAACTGATTCCGCTGCTTTCACAGTTTTTCTCTCGCGCATTGTTTATTAAGTCAGCGATATTCGAATCTTTCACAACGTTGCCATCTATAGTTACGATTCCATGCTCGTCCTAATTAATTCTATCAGGCACAGCTTTTCGAAACAAATGTTTCAGTAAATGTGCATGCTTACGATAAGATTTCGGTACGCTTTCCAGTATTTCCTCGATGCTTTTTCATCGTATGATTATGTTCGAAATTTCGAAATTTTTCGTAATATCTGTGTTTTTAATGGAATGTGATATATCGAATGTTTGCGTGAGATTGCGAAAAACGCCATCGTCTCTCTTATCGGAGGCATCTCGTGTAGCATTGTCTTCTGCATTTTCGTTACGTACGTCTTTCTGTCTTCGCGTTTCTTGAATAAATTGTAGGTATCGCCATAATGCCTCTCTGTACATTTTCCACCTCTCACTTTCGTCACGCGGCTGGAATTAAGAATACGACTCATCTCCGCATCGAGTCGTGTTAGATGAGTTTTCCGGAGTTTGCGCTGTATTATTAGTGTTCGATGTTAATTTTGCGGTATTGTTATTTCTTTTGACTCTCCATCAACGAATGATGTCGGATTTTGACGTAATTGATGGTGCATTCTCTCCAGATTTTCTGTCGAAATTACCATTTTTTTCAGTCCTCTCTATGACATTTTATTCCTATTATTTCGTTTTTTCGATAATTAGTGATATATAAGGTTGATAATATAGATTCGATATAAGGTAATATAATATAATAATATAAGATAAAAATCCGCCTCACTGCACCAACAACTTTCTTTTATCCTTCCATTACTACGTTTTGCAACGACGTGACGCAGAGCCTTTTTGTATTTCGTTAACTGATTTTTTTCACACCGTTCGAGCGAAACGTTACCTTTGAGTGTATTAAAAATACATTCACAGATACAACGAATTAGTTTTTCGTCAGCGTTGAAGGTTATGCGTTGAATTTTGTTCAAATGATAGAGCGAGAAGACAGGTGTTTCTCTTACCGATCGAATGTGTGGTGATTTTCGTCGCTCTGTGCGATTTCTCGTCACTCACCTTCATCGCGAAAAAAATCTACGACTGACATATACGATTACCTATTCTTAACTTTTATACGAATCCGCTGGAAAATGATCTACGCAGCATGTAGACATAATGAATCGTATCCTCGGGAAAAATACATATTCGAAATCGATACTCGTCTGGGGTTGATTGTTTCAGATCGAGCAACAAATACTCCTGAGATTAGATTGGCGTCGTAGTATGCCTCTTCTAAGAATTTCGGATCGTCGAGATAGACTTGACGCGCTAAATAACGAATTTGAGCACGATCGCGTGGATTTTTTAAAACGACGATGTAATTCGCATTAAGTGATATATCACGCTGGTCCCTAATGGAATAGATTCTGTGATAAGAATAACACTGAGATTCTTGTGATGACTGCCTTTGGTAAAAAAATTCACGATCGCACGACGACGATTCTCTCATAAGATCGTCGATTATCACTAATTTCGGAAAAAGAAGAACGTTCGAATAATTTTTCGGATGTAGTAATCTTCCCTCGCGAAATTATATTCTTCTTCGTCATTTTATTGCTGCATTCCCAACGCTGTTCTTCGAATTCTTTTACGTGTTGTATTGTAATTGACGATAATTGACGAGGCTTCTTGCCATTCCGCGTAATAAAATAAAACTTTCTCAAAGCGCGTCGGATATGAGAGATAAATGCCGGAATAAAATCTTCACAAAGATCGTCTTCCCGCAATCGATCGGTCCGCATATGATCGGCCCGCATACGATCATTCAAGGATGTTTCCAGCGCACGTCCATTTTACGAAATGAATGATCGATCTCCGTACGTGACTTCAAAAGCAAAAAGAAAAAAATGTCGTGATTTCTAGAATATGAAACGAAATAATTTTAGGAAAGGCAGGAGGGAATAAGTTGATCATCGCGACGGAGGCCCCCACGCGGCGGACAAGCGCTCGCGTATCCTCGCGAACTTGTCAGACCACCGCATTGGGGCGAAAAGTTCTCGCCGCGGTACGACGCGCACAAGCTTATCTTCGTCAATCAAAGAGGCTCGCGATCTGTGTATATTTTTATCGTTAAGTGAGCGCGTGGCATCGCCGACGATAAGCTTACTCTGATGTCGTTATCGTGATGCCGCAGCGAGGGAAAAGCTTTCGAAAGCTTTTAGAAAAATCGGAATACATGAGTCTGTATTACAATATAAATGCGACTACTTAATTTCTCTAGATATTCATATAATAGTCGTGCTTGTGACGTTGTTGGTTTGCGGAGAAGGCGCGACCATAGTCTCTTCGCATAGTCGTCACATCGAAACATATATTATCTCGTTATTGACAGGTAATATATTGGTTATTTCGTGAGCAACGTTGCCAAATGTTCGTATTTTTTTACGATCTCTGTATTAAACAAATTGGTTCGTTGGTCGAATTTACCCCAGAAAAAATTCAAGTAGAGTTTCGCAACCGAATGTAAACCAGGATTTCGAACGATATTATTTCTATCGAGAACAATACCTTCAATTTCTTCGTATTCCTGAAAGTACCATTCCTTACTCTCGTCATTCTGGCATTCTCTCGGCTATCCGCTAGCTTTCTGCTTTAATTTAAAAAAATTATTGATATTCGGCAAACAAATCATCTTGCTTCGTACAAGGATCAAACCATGTGATTCTAAATTGCCATATTTCGCTCACATTCGTCACGAGATAACCTTTCTCGAGGTTTTGCGCAATTCACAGGATACCCATGCACCTACGAATTCACGATACAATTTCGGCGGGGAGAGCGTGAGTGCACTCGACCTACGAGAACATTTCGCAGCAACTACAACACAGCTCGAACAACAATTTGCCTTGTATGCGATACGGAAATACAGGGTGAAAGAAATCGCGTGGAGGAAGTACTGTGCACCAAATGATACCCTCGACAAAATCCAAATTAAAATTCGGAGCTACGCCAATTAACTCCTTGTTTTCCGATATAAATTGTAGGTTGGCCTAAAGGAAAAGCTCATTTTCAATACAGATACAGAGAACACATATCCATATAACGTATTTTCTCCGTATCCGTAACTTCGTATCGGGTTACGATATTTTCCGTACGGCCTAAAGAATGCCTCACGAGGGTCGAGAAGAGGGTTGATTAGGATGGTTTTCGAGAAAATTGTGCATCTCGCGATTCTTGCGCTTTTCTCGTGCAAATTCACACTCCCATTTTTCTTTCACTCTATATCTGCGTTGTCGAAGACGCCATGCCATTGCGAGAATTCATTCGTATTGATTGTATCTTCATGTGATGTCCCGTCCGTAAGTTTCCTTTCACGATTGATTTGGTAACAGTTGAGACTATGCCAAAAACAATCGTGAAATTGTAACACGTAACACAACGCGTTCGCTAATTTGACTTCGTAATATCTATCGACAGATGTACCGACAATTCAATACTCGCGGCCTTGCCCTGCATGAATAATAGGATGTCCGAGCTTACGCTTCATCCACACTGTAGTGCTTTGTTCGAGTGATTGTCTTTATATCCGGAATGATTCCTATTTCTTCCTCGCGTAAAAAGTTTTTGCAAAAAACTTTCATATATGTGGTAGCAATAGTATTCTACAAACGAATACACATCTCCGTATTCTAAAAAGATTTTTCTGAATGCCATGCACGCACGTCGAAGAATATCTACATCATTCTGACAATATTTTATTATTTCTTGTTTGAAATCAAAAACGAAATTCGATCGCGACATTTCCTCGTGTCAAATCATAAAATGCTCGTGTTCTCAGGCTTCATTTGCTCAGGCGAATAATATCATCAAATATTGATCCAATATAATTTTGATTTTGCAGTGTATTAAACAAATGAGGAGAAAAATCTTTACCCAAAGTTTCTCGCAGTCCGAAAGCCTTAGGTAAATCGGCTAAATGCATAGGTATATAATTTGAACTATCAATAAATTTTGTACAATCGTCATAACGATAATATTCCCGTTTAAAATCATCCGTTCTTCCGTTATTCCTGACTTTTCAACGAGATACTTTAAAATGAACTGAGTGTCAAATGCTTTAGCATTATGCGCGATACAGATGATTTTTTAAAAATATTTAGACGTGTTTTTCGTGTCGCGAAATCGACAAACTCTTTTACGGGATCACTATTAAATATGAATTCGCGCACTCCACACTAACGACATCGCAATGATATGACCTTTATTCTCGTGCATGCTTCGCAACGCAGAGAGTTGGAACGTGAATTCTTACGTTCTCCGTTCCTTTGAGCGTTTCGTCTTGTCGCGTTTTGAAATCATAAAACACGAATGTGACGCGATCTCTTTTAACACACTCAATCGTCGTTCTTCGATGTCATTCGTATTTGTTTGCGGATTTTCTTTTCGCGATGTTACTCGTACCTTCTCCTAGGTTTTCTACTGAGGCTTTATAATAAAGAGCATGTAACATAAATGATTCGAAGACTGCGATCGGCAAGTTTTGCAATAAACTACGTCGCAATCATGTCGTCGCGATTTTAAATTAACCAATCGCCCGTATCCGTTACAAATTTTAATGGATTCGCAAACGCTTGCGAGAAATTGATTATATGATCCCTGCACTCGATGACATTCGAAACATGCACGCCCGAAGAAGACGCGAACGCACGAATCACACTTAATCAACTCAACATCGGGGTATTCGCAAGACGGGATAGCGTAGCAGCATTTTTTGGCATCAATGACCTCTGTCATTACGGAAGCCCACGTTGCATGCTACACAATATCCTCCGCGAGAACCGGCGGCAGCTTTTATATTTAATATAGGATTATAATGTCGCGAACCCTCATAATATATTATATTTAAATAACATGCTGGTTCGCGACCAAGGAGGAAAGTAACGCGCAGCCGTCGTATTATCGGATTCTCGCCTCGACCGAAAGTACTGAA
>Ga0157363_1006403_pt1 | contig 11057 bp, 7 predicted proteins | sample AttsexASBM1_FD_111477 | JGI IMG/M metagenome (GOLD analysis project Ga0157363, IMG submission 111477) | Fungus gardens microbial communities from leaf cutter ant in Ribeirão Preto, State of São Paulo, Brazil - Atta sexdens ASBM1 | ecosystem: Host-associated > Fungi > Mycelium > Unclassified ...
CTATATACTGATCCAGTCTCATTCATATTCTCCCTTGGATAATACTCTTTCTCTGATCTGTATCCCTCAAACTTATTTAGTATAAATCAACTTCTATTTATTTGCTGATTACTCCTTAGACATTCTCACTGGATTTCCTAGTATTTTTATGAAATTCTCTTTATGTATCTAAGAACACTCCATATCCAAGGTAGTTGCTTATAGTCTCCATTCTATTGACTAGGGATAATTATCAATTCCTAATGTTAATAGAAGTATACAAGATCTACTCATATTTTGATTTCCTATAATCTTCTTCTAAAATATGCAACTAGTGTAATATGTAGAAACACAGTACATAATCTAAAGCTGAAAATAAGATATTATTAGTGGCTAAGTGTCAGATATATGAAGCCTGGATGCTAGCTTTTTCATTTAATTTCTCTTTTTCATTTTTATTTCGATTTATTTTTCTTTTTTGAACTTAGGGTTAGGGTTAGAGTGACAGGATCATGCTGTCACACATCAGTCACATCAGATGACATAGTCACAGTAACAGTCATGAGATCACAGAGAAGGATGTAGAAAGTTCTGGAAAGATGACATCATACAACATGTATTACACATAGTCATTTAGGGTAGGCTAGAGCAGTAGTAGCATGGACCATCATAGTTTAGCATATAAGGTAGACAATCCTGTATAGAGTTTTCTATTGAGTTCTCTTGTGTTAACCCTAATATAAGGTTCTTTCTCTTGAACAACTCTAAGTTCTTAAGTTTGTTATACTAAGAGTACTAGGAGATATCAAAAAATATGTAGCTGACTGTGAAAAGCATCAAGCTAACAAACCAGATAGACAGTACAAAAAGTCTCTACTCAACTCTAGGGAATTATCAGTATTAATCTCTTACTACTGTTGCAACAGTTCAGGATTTAATAGAACATTGGTAACTATTGATTGTCTCTCAAAGATGGCCTGATACATTCCAATTAGCATGGATATCTCATCCAAAGGTATCTTATGAGAGAAGATGAAGATGTTTCAGTATGTGGGCCTACCAAGGATCATAAGGGAATTGCCTCATCTTATGAACTCAGAATATTCACCCTGTACTTTGTTTATGTACCTTGTCACCGGTCCGGGACTTCCGTAACAATATTTTTACTTTGTGCACATTTGGAGTCCACGTGACCCAGGATGGTGCATGTGATTGCAAGATGAAGCGGTGAGATTGAGATAATTGGAATTGCAATGCCGTGTTTTGCAGCAAGACCATGTCCGCTGGATTTCGCATTTCTCCTGCCCTGTGGGACAAGATCCACCATTTTGCCTCCTTTCCACAGACAGGCGGTATGTTTTTCTTCCGCCTATGCTGCACTGTCTCATATGGTCTGGTCCTCTAGTCTCCCTCCAGCAGATGGTTCTCTTTGGCCAGAATCCAAGTCAGGGAACACTTCTAAAGGCCAGCCAGTTTCTCGCAGGTGCGCTAATACCACTTATCTATCATCACCACACTTACACAACCGGGCGAATTAGAGGAACTTCCTGTGCGTTTGGCTCATCGTGTCAAGGAACTGGACGAACTGCCTCACAATCTCAGCACTGTGCCCTCCATCAACAAAGTAAAGAACTGGTATGCCCAGTCTTTCGAAGTAATGGACCCGAGTCTCCCTTTCTCTTGACATACACATGCTGACCTCGTAGTCCAGGAGCTTATCACATTTCCCCCTATCCAGATTTCACAAAACATCCGTCAAACACTCATGGCACCCCGGTCTGGTGAAGTGACACTACCAGAATCAACACCAAACCCTTCCCTGGAACCTCTCAACTCGGAGGACTACCACACACACTCATACGCCGTCAGTGGAAACCACATGGGTATGAACGGGAACGGCTCAAATGGTTTCAATAAGTTACGGTTGAGAGTTCCTATGGAACGAAGGTAACCAATCCACTTTACGAGAGGACTCGAAGACAACTCAAAATCAACCCTACTTCCCAGGTACTATGCAAGTACCAACAGAACGGACTGGCCACCAGAAGTCCAAGACTACAACAAACGCTTTACCAAGTTGCTGGAGCATATCAAGGCTCGGCATGACCCGACCGTCACGACTGTCGCTCAGGGTGTTCTCGAGTGGAAACGGTGTCACAATGCCCGACACATCGGTCACAATATCCAAGCTTGGTTGGATCGATTTTACATGTCGCGCATCGGAATCCGTTTTTTGATAGGCCAACGTAAAATTTTTGCTCCTTCCGCTGCATGGACACTGATGTTGAATTTGTGTGTCTCTGTGTGCACTGGCTTAGACGTCGCATTAAATACCCAACAGGCACACGAAGATTATGTCGGCATTATTTGCACAAAAGCGGTATGCATCTCTATCTCACCCACCCAAATCGCACTCACTAGGGTCTAAACCAGAACGTTCACGATATCGTCCAAGAAGCTATTGAAAACGCCCGATTTGTCTGTGAAGAACATTACGCCATGTTCAAAGGACCTCCCGTCCAACTTATATGTCCCAAAAACCTGACATTCCCTTACGTCCCAGGCCACCTCTCTCACATCGTCTTTGAACTTTTGAAAAACTCCCTCCGTGCGGTGGTGGAGCGCTTTGGTGCCGATAAAGAAGACTGTTTCCCTCCCATCAAAGTCGTCGTCGTTGAAGGAAAAGAGGATATTACCGTCAAAATATCTGATGAAGGGGGAGGGATTCCGAGGAGTGCTATTCCTTTGATATGGACGTACATGTACACGACGATGGAAGGCCAGCAGATCGATCAGGATTTCCAGGCGAGTGATTTCAAAGCTCCAATGGCTGGTTTTGGATACGGACTCCCATTGTCGAGATTGGTTCGTGCGCGTTTCTCTATTTGTACATATGAAAAAAACTCTCACACGATTCTTAGTATGCTAGATATTTCGGCGGAGATTTACGACTTATTGCGATGGATGGATTTGGTACTGATGTCTATATCCATTTGAACCGCTTGTCAAGTAGCCGTGAACCGTTACCTTGATGGCACATGTACTCTTTCACATCACACATTCGGTTCCGCATTTATTAGTAAGGCAGATATGCAAATCGCATATATTTATCGTGTTACGTTGCTTCGCTTGTATGGTAGCGCCTAACAGAAAAACTGTGAATACACACTTGTTTAATCTCGAAAAATGGTCGACATGCCTCGTGTGCTAGTTCTATAGCAACTGGTCGAAGTGTTTCCAATGAACCTTGCCTCTCAAAGTCGTCGATCGACTACGCAGAAAGAATGGAAGCCGAGGAACCGAAAAACAACATGGCAAAGAAAGACACCATGATTCCTACTCCCTCACCAGTGTCAACAGACACTATAGCTCACAAGGAAACCACATTTCCTGCAAACACCAACTCAATACCTGCAGTAGCCCAATGGGCTAAACTTAACACACTCCCCTCAGCAATTCCATATAGTGTGGGTGCTCCGGCCAACCCAAACAGCAACTTTGCACCTGTTTCCCTATTTGGAATAGATTATTTTCGAGCAGGTGGCAGTAATAGTATTGCATGTTCACTTCGAAGGATTGCCATCTTCATCGCTTCTCTCTTTCTTACCACCATCTTGTATGGTAGCGCCTAATAGAGAAATTGTGAATAATAATTCGTTTTCTTTTAAATCAGCTATGTCTCACTCAAAGGAGTCCAATAACACTTCAGAAGATATCAACATGGACAAACCGAGAGGTAGATCCATTTCATCAAGCCCGAACCTCTCTAGGAAGTCATCTACTCACTCGGTCCTTTCTATTCCCTATGTGGATAGAATGGAGGCTCAAAGCAATGATCCGTCATGGGCGAATCAGACAGAAAAAGTTTCAACTCTTATATGAATCCCCCAAGGAAGGGATGCCCAACAGCTAGATCGAGGCCAATGGTACAAACGACATGTGTAGAGGAGACAAATAACAACAAAGCAAATGAGAATCAGCTTCATGGTTTTGAAGTATCTACTATTCCATATTCAGAATCTCAACCAACCAATCAGGAGTCATGGAATGGTCATTTCAGCCCTATCTCTATTTTTGGATCCAATGAGGCAAAATCTAAAGACCTTGACAACATCAAATCCTTGTTTTATTGTATTGCAGATTTTATCAAGAATCAACCCCTGAAAAAGTAGTTGGAATGCTCTTAAAATAACAACAAGACTTTCTACATAAAAATAACAGAAAAATTCATTAAAATACCATGGTAAACAAGTTCAACAAGAAACATGATAAGACTCTAATACCTTAACCTGTTAACTTTTCCAATCTCCCTCCACCACCTCCTGTTCCTTCTAGACTATCTAAGGAGGAACTGAACAAATCAAAATTCCATGGTGAGAATAGTAAACTTCAACAAAACTATTCTAGCAAGAAAGATAGACAGTCTTATGCTCAAACATTGATTGGAAGTATCAAAGACATTCTCAAATTGAAGTAAATTTCCCAAATCTCTTGATAAAAAAGATCAAGAATATCCATAGGTTCATTCATGACATAGGCAAGCCCAAGTCTCAAATTAACTCAACTACCAAAGGACTATTCTGCAAGCAGATCATTGTTTTTATGAATGGCAAAAACATCAATAAATTCATGGCTTCCTCTAGTAAACATATTGCTAATTTGAATTAGGCTCTAAAAGGTATTAAATCTAATATCTTTATACATATTGACCATGCCAGGCACAGTTCACACTAGGGATGAAAGTCTACAAGATAGGCTTGGATGTCAGATATGCAAAGCTTGGACATATTAGTCACATCAGATGATATAGTCACAGTAATAGTCACAAGTCACAGGGACACATGGAAAGATGTAGAAGGTTCTGGAAGATAATGTCATAACAACATGTCTTATACATGTTAGCCTTGAGGTGAACACATGGTCTTTAGGGTAGGCTAGAGAAGTAGTAGCACAAACCACCTAGTTTGGTATATAAGGTAGACTAGTTTGTACAGAGCTCTCTATTAAGTTCTCTTGTATAATCTCTATACAAGGTTCTTCCTATTAATCTACTCTAAGGTCTTTGAGTTGTAATATCAGAGATGTGTGAACTTGTGGAACAACCTTAGCTTCAGCTTATATGCTGCACTATCTGTCTGCTACATGGTTACAACTTCAGATAATAGGAAGAAGTCTAAGATGGAAGTGAGTGCTGATTTGGTGTGTCACTATTAAACACCAGGGATCAAGTTCAATAAGAGTTTATCTTTGTTAATTATCAGACTAGCAAATTACAGTGTAACTACTAGTCTTATATACAAGTTCATACTATAGGAGATGTTTGAGGTTTCAGTGGTATAGCCCCTATTACCCCAAGCAGAGGTTTCAGTATTGAGACACTGACAAAAGTGACTCTGCCATGGAAGACTAAGTCAAATAGGAGTATCTCTATCATAGAAGATGGAATATCTGGATGATTGTATCACTACTGCAAGGCATGTTGCAAGAAAGGTGGCCACCATAAAAGGTAGGCTTGTATAGTTGGGAAAATAATGTCACTACAGAAATGTAATTTCTGGACAGGTAGACTTGCATATGACAGACTATCAAGGTCTTATCATCACAGCCAACAAAGTTGCTTTGCTATCTAACCTGAGTATGGTGAAAAATTACATCAAGAATGTTTATACTATTGACACTAATAAAGTTCAATCTACATATCTTCCCTAGTTAAAATCTTATCTGAAAATTCTTTATATCCTATCTTATGGAAAGTACTAAAATGCCTATCAATGTGAGGGTAGTTGAAACAATTATTAAATCCACTCACATCTTCAACAACATCCACATTGCCTCTAAACTACATGTTATTAAAGTTTCTCCCAAGTCAGACATAACTATAGTCTGGATTGATATCTGGGATTCTCAGAGTAGTTCTTCTACCAAGATGCTGATTAATTGCTACTTTAATGTTGGAAGTCACATTGCTACAATGCAAGATGCTACTATAAATTCTAACATCACCCAATGCAAAAATTGTCAGAAGTAGGAGGATATCACTTTTGCCTACAAAGCTCAAGAATCACAGTATATTAAATGTAATAAACCTCACAAAACCAAACACTATCAACAATTCACTTGATGTTGCAAAGCTAATTTCAAAACCAATCCCCTACATCTGGAAACAAAACAGGATGAACCATGCCCTCATACTTTTAAATGTCTAAACTACAAAGATGATTACTAAGCCAATTCCAATCAATGCCCTTTTTGGAGACATTGCTTTAACAAAGAGTGGCATGTCAAAAAGTATCAGGAATTCTGAAATTCATTATTTTGCTCAGCTATAAGCAGGAACAAAGCATGATTATCAAAAATCTCAAACTTTTTTTGCAAAATTTTCACAAGAACAAAGCTCTTCTTAATACTATTTTAGAAAAATAATTTTGACATTCTTTTCATCCAAGAACCTCCATAGTCTTTTACCCATGCTATTCTGAGTTCTTTCAATTAAGAAGACAGAGTTGTAAATGCTCTGAATTATCTGAACTGGATTACCTTTTCCAAATATTCATTTGATGAAATTTTTTAACATTAGAGACAGTGACTAAGTCCCTTTATATTTATTCTACTCAATTCACAGTGATTTACTCATAGATATTACAGACTTATTTGATCTCATGCTTTCACAGTCCACTAATCAAGTTCCCACTAGATATTCAGATAATGCAAATAACACAAACTTGGTTATCAATATTATATTCTTCAGGCCCAACTCCTTGGAATTTGATAATCATATTATATATCCAGAGCTTTGCTATCCTTCTGATCATGCTCTACTTACAATTAACATTTGTATTAAGGAAGAATTCATTTAAGACAAATGATGCACCATCATCAAAAACAGTAAATAGGAAGGGAAATTCACCTCTAAACTTGTTGAAGCTATCAGTAATATTAACACATCACACATTGTAAACAAGGATTCTCTTGAACTTGCAGTTCAGGAATATGCAAGAATATCAGATTTTATTCGGTATAAGCATTCACAATGTCTTAATATTACTAGATGATCTAAAGCATGGTGGAACAAAGAATGTCAAGAAAAACTGGCAAAATACAGATTAACATATTGCAGATTGGAAGACCTTTAAAGAAATAATCAAGAGGACAAAATATTTATTCTTTGATGACAAAATTCAAGAGATTGTGTCAAAAAATCAAAGACTCTAGAACCTCATGAACTGGATCAAGAAGTAAAAATTACTAGCTATTGAAGCATTGCAGTACAATAGTCAACCATGTATTGAGATCAATAATCTCTAGCAGGCTTTACATTAAACTTTTAACTTGGCACAAAATTGTCAAGTTAATTCAAACATTTTAAATGAAATTCCCCCAAAATCTACAATGAAATGGCCTATCTTCTCAAAGGATAAATTTCAAAAGCACTATTGCCAAATGCAACAGTTCATTGATGTCTGAATCTGATCGAGTGTTATAGAAACATCTCAAGGCAGTTATCAATGATAATAAATGCCTGAACAATATAGTCCAAATTGCTAATACATGTATTAACTTAGATTATTGGCCATTGTATTTCAAAATGTCATTGTTGGTCATTATTCCCAAGCCTGACAAGGCTTCTTACAACAAAAATGTTTTGCCCCATTGTTCTGCTAAATACTTTGGGAAAATTAATCAAAAAAGTCATTGAAGAAGGACTTCAATTTCAAGCAATTTCAAAAAACATCCATCCTAACCAACTTGGTGGACTCAAACAGCAGTTAACCACTGATGTGGGCATATTCCTTATCTTATTTGTTCAGGATAGGTTAAAAACCTCCAGATGAGTACTCTAGTTTTTGATATCACTCAGTTCTTTCTATTGCTGAATCATTGACTTCTTCTACTTATCTTAGACAAAGCTGGATTTGATCCAAGAGTTTTGTCTTTCTTTTCTGACTATCTAGTTGATAGGAAAACTCAGTATCTTTGAAACAGTTTTTATTTGCCATTTTTTTAATGTCAATATTGGGGTAGGGCAAGGCTTTACTTTATCATCTATTCTTTCTGCTCTTTATCTTTCTCTTATTTTTCACATTTTCAAAAAAAGAGCTAAAAATTTAAAAATTCCAGTCTTATTTCTCTCTTTTGTAGATAACGGACTATTCATTTCTTAAGAAAATTCTTTTGAAAAAACAAATGCTTATCTTTTTTGTAGTTATAATGTAATTTCCTCCTTACTTGAACAGTTTGGGTTAGCCATCAAACATGGGAAATCTGAAGTTTTTCATTTTTTCTAATCTCAGGGCCTCTTTAATCCTACCCCACTTGATCTCAGTTACTTTGGAAATCCCATACTTCATCCCAAAGAATTTTGGCAATATCTCAGCTTTATATTTAATAGAAAGCTTTCATTTCAACAATATGTCAAATATTATTCCAACAAAGCTCTGTCAACTATCAAATACATGAAAATACTTAGTAACTCTATATGTGGATTACTTCCTTATCAAAAATAACTTCTGTACAGGACATGTGTTCTTCCCATCACCCTCTATAGGTTTTATTTACAGCACTTCAACAATACACTGCTTGTGTACCCTTTCAAAGAGCTCAGAAAAATGCAATGCAGAGTTTCTTTATGAATCTTAGATGCCTTTCATACCTCTCCAATGTTAGGAATTAAAACTATGACTGGTTTAATTCCCATCCATTTATACCTTCAGAAAATTAGTAGATGTCATCAATTACAAACATTTACTCTTTCTTCAAATCATGCAATCAAGTTTCTTCTTGAGATCAGACATACTAATAACACCAGCCCTCATCATCTGTTCTCAGAGAATATGATATCTAAGTAAAGACAAAAAATCAAGAGCTCTATTATAGACACTAACAATCATCTCAATGGAATTTTTTTAATTCTGTTAACAACAAATTTTCCTCTGGTTTTAGATTACTGATATTTTTTCTAGTCATATTTTCTTTCATTAGGCAAACCACAAAAACAAAGAAAGCAAAGCTGCTCATCTCTAAACACTCAACAAATTAGTTTTTAACTTCCTATTCTGTTCTAAGTCTGTCCTTATTGTATCTGACATAAGTATCAAAAATAATGTTGTCATGTCTATTGCATATGTTTATTTATATTCAAATCAAGTCCAGAAAACCCTTCATCATGCCATTGGTGTCACTACTACTGAAGCTGAGTTATTCACTATCAGGTGTGGTATTAAACAAGCCATTCAAATTCCTGAAATTTCCCACATAATCATCATTACCAATTCTATTCATATAGTATACCAGATTTTTGACTCAACTGTTTATCCATATCAACAACAGCCAATCACTATCTCAAAAGACCTTAGATAGTTCTGTAATAAACACCAGTTCAACTCCATTGAATTTTGGGATTGCCCAAGTGACAATCAAAGGCCTCTTCATGTGATAGATAATAAAAAAACTAAACAGTTCAACCTCACACTGTTATATCCTTGCAAAATGTCATAGAACTTTAATAAAAAAAATGACTGTAATCATATTATCAAAAACCGATGAATGATCTTTCAAGTGTTGGACTTCAAAGGCAAATACTTCCTTAACCTATTGGACAATGAACTTCTTTCCATTGAACCTTCATATATCAAAGAAGGTTTACAGATCAAACATTTCAGATGTTTAAATATGTTGTGCATAAGAGCTTCAAGAGCTATCACTTGTCATACTCCAATAGGAGAATATCACCTCTATTTCTTCCCAAGAGAAGACTTTATCTGTACATGTAGTGATTATCCAATTGAAACTAGGCATCACATCCTTCATAACTATAAAATATTCAACAATTATTGAGACCTAAGGAGGGACACTGTTAGTCACTTTGTTGCTTTTCTAGAATCTAACCTGAATATCTTCTCCAAAAAAGAAGGCATTACATAGTATTGTGGTATTTCTGCTTGACTAGTAGTTATTTTATTATTTCTTTCTTCTTTCTTTTTCCTCTTTCTGTTTTACTTTTCTATTTCTCTGTTATCTTGGTCCTATATAATATAGTCATGAAGTAGTTACCATATTTTGCCCTTATATCCATGTAATAAATTGCTGATTTAAAAAAAAAAAAGGAACTGCCATCTTTGTCAAACACAGTTTAAACAGATAAAAACATTGATCAATTCCTAAAGTTGAATTATTTTAGTATTTTTTTAAATCAACAATTTATTACATAGGATGTGGTAGTAGGCTATGGTAACTACACATTATAATTACTTAAATAAAGGAAAAGAAAAAAAAAGAAAAAAAAGAAAAGTAGAAGACATAATGTTATACTAGATAAAGAAATGAGCACAGTATCTAACTAGTGCTAAGTAATGTTATTTTGGAAGCAAGATACATCTAGATTGAACTCAAGGAAGATAAGAACACCTTTGAAAAACTCCTGTTTAGAATTTCATGACTTCATATATCTTATACACTTATGTAGAATATGTGTTCTTATCTTAATAGGAAAATTGCTACATAGGCATGCAAATAGACCATTAGGAAAGGATTTTAGCCTATATTTGCCAATTGGAGTATGATTGGTAATCAGCCTAGTGACATGAGTACACAGTAAGTTGGAAAGATCAAAGTATTTAAGCCAAGCTCTACCTTTAGAGTAGATCAGATGAATAAGTTGTTTATTATCATTGTTTAAATACAGAAAATGCCTTTCCTTCTAATCAGATGTTTGGAAATTGCAGTCTAATGTTATGGAACGCTTTGTACATGAATAATTTTTATTTTATTTTCTTTTATTTTCTGACTTTATAGAAATTTTCTTTTTTCTTTCTTTTTTTTTCTTTCTTTTAGACAATGAAGAGGCACGTGACAAGGAAGTCACATGACAGATCACATGATGTGACATCATAGGCCTAGAACCTGGTGAAAGAATCTAGAAGGTGACATCAGGGCACATAGAGTATACATGGTGGCCTTGAGTAAGAAGTAAGGCGAGCATGAGATTGAAGCATGGACTATAGGGCAGGTTTAATTATTAGTAGCACGGACCATGAACCATTTGTATAAATAGGACCTTAATTAAGAAGAGGCTCCTTGTC
>Ga0157363_1006406_pt1 | contig 11054 bp, 5 predicted proteins | sample AttsexASBM1_FD_111477 | JGI IMG/M metagenome (GOLD analysis project Ga0157363, IMG submission 111477) | Fungus gardens microbial communities from leaf cutter ant in Ribeirão Preto, State of São Paulo, Brazil - Atta sexdens ASBM1 | ecosystem: Host-associated > Fungi > Mycelium > Unclassified ...
AATTTTTTTAAATGTAAATAGTCCTGATTGATAGAATATTAAGATAAAACGTTCTTTTTTAAAATATCTTTTTGTATATATGACATATCAAGTGCTCATAAATTACAATTACACAATCGAAGTGGATATAAAAATGTAATTGAAACAAATTTAATTCTAGAATGAAGAAGTTTAATCCATTACGCGATTACGTTACGAGAAATTAAAAAAAAAATCCATATTTCAAAATACGTGTATTTTTATATTGAATCGTATTTCATACGGAATGCATAGCACCATACGAAAATAAATTCTGTTGAAAACTTTTACGTGATATATTGTACATATACATTTTACGAATATATGTGTTTCTATCGTATTAGAGGAAATTTAGAAACTTTATAAGATTAATAGAGGTAAATTAATGTTATCTTTAAAACAATTTAAACATTGTTAAAAACATTATTGTCTTAATCTGAGTACATGTCCCTTGCACATACATTATATTCGCGGAAGACTCATACGTGCATTATTTTCATGGAAAATAATGATTATATCAACGAAAAGATGAGGCACGATAACGAGGTCTGATGTTATATGTTGCGCACGTAATTGCATGAATATTTTTAATGGAGTATTAATCGCGTTTTCTAGAGAAACTGGTTTACGTCCATTCAGATTACGGTAAAATACAGAAGAAAGATGCCGCTTTGATATCGTTATAAACGCGGCTTAGCACAAATCTCGTTTAACACAGTGTAAGACCTTGACGCGGATTTACCGTGTACGTAATATTCTTTACGCAGAGTGTTAATTTCGCGGCAGCGAATCGCAGTTAATAGTGACAAGCTTTAGTAAAACTTAATTGTCATGTTACGCATGCAAAATTTGCTGGGATATTACGACAAAAACAATTCTCTTGATTTTCTTACGATATTTGCTACAGGTTAACTTTTCGCATGTCATAAGAAACAAAATAAATGGCAGAATAAATGCTAGAATATTGTGATATATATGTATTGCAGCTTTTTCTTATTTAGTGAAATCATAGAGGATTTTTTTAAAGTTCCAAGGATGAATATTTTTCTTGTAAAATCTTTTAGTAATATCTTTCTTTTAATACGTTATCTTTTAAAATTTAAATTATACATTTTTTAATAAATTTAAAGATAATATTTTTTTGGAGAGATAAATTCAAAAAAAAGTTATCACTTATTTGCAAGATTTTAAGATTTTGTATCGCATCTATGAAAGAAAATACTTAGCAAATTCGCGAAATGATGATATATGCATATATGTTAGTAGAGGAGAAATTTTTATATAACGATGAATGATAATAAATTGAAGATTTTATATTTCCATAAGCGAAAATAAAAGCTTAAATATTTTTTGTAAAAAAATCTCATTGTTTCAAGAGAGGTGCTAGATTTTCTTTTACATAATCTACGTAGATTAATAATAACACGAAAGTTATTGTTTTATTGCTTATAAGTATAAAGGTAAAATGATAAAATGATATATGAAATAAACATAATATTGAGAGAATCTTTTGTGCAACTGCAGATTTGTCATAAACGCTTATTAGTATAAGAGGTTTTTTTCATAACGCGGTGGATTGATCGCATAATGGGTTTCTTCAGGGTAAGTAAAAAAGACAAAAGTTTTAATAAATCTCTGCGAAAATCTTACCGACGCTAAAGCAATACTATACGTACTCTGCATAAATACTACAAACAGGTCGTAAAAAGTCATTTTTGCATGTTGTCCATTTGTATTTCTTCTAAATTGAATATTTATTCGTAAAATGTTCTACAACGGGATAGAATAATTCCGCTCTCTTTCGAGTTATGAGGTACATTTTCATTGTAAAATGATTGCCACGAATACACGTAGGTATATTTAATGCGTATGTACTTGTAATTTTTCAACGTTGATTTCGTTTTATCATTTTTATATCATCGTTTTTATTTCAATTGGATATTTCACTTTATTTTTATTAAAATAATTGGAATTATTGAAATTATTTTTATATATTATTTTTTATATAAATAATAGAGAAGGAAAAGATTTTGTATTAATTATATGGAAAATTGGTGCCCCGATAAAATGAAGCTTTCACATATAATGCAGTTTATGTGGTGAATAAAAAACGTCAACGATAAAGTTCAATAATGAGTATTTTTTGAGCTCAAAGGTGTATCAAAAGTGCTTCGTAAGCACAAGTTTTATGTCTTTGATACATTATAGCTCTTTTAAAAATTATCCATTATTGAGCTTGTATATGACAGATTTTGCTACACAAGCAAAATAATTATAAGCTACACGAAAAACAATAATTTTGTTAAAATATTTAAAAGTTTAGCTCGATAAAATTTTGTTACAAATTTACAGATCTCAAAATCATTTTGTTTAAGCTATCACAATAATTATGTAAGTTGTTTAAACTGTTTGTTAGAATGATAAAAGTATTTTTGCAGCATTATCAACATTTGGGCATTTTACATAACTATCTTGATGATCTAAAATTATTTTCAGATTTGTATCTAGCTAAATTTTTAGATACTTCAGTAAAATGGTTTTTTCCATATAAATTATGTATATAAAAGCTAACTCATATAACTGGGACTCAATTTTGACTATATTACATTTAATAAGATGATATTTCATCAACATTATTGAAAATAATCTTGTTAATTTAACAATAGTATTAATGGAACAATTAAAATTTTATTAAAACAAAAGTATAAGTTATTTCATTAATTATTGAATTAACAAAATCATTTTTAGTTATGTTGATACAATATTATATAATGCTGTTGATACAATATTATTTTCTTCAGTGTAGTATGGAGTGTGTTTATTTTGCAGGAAATTAATAAATTTCCATTATAAATGAATATTAAAATAATAGAGAATGAATATGAATCGGTTCATACGCATAATATACTTACATACGCTGTATACCTATTTTATGTAGGTATCTTGTCGCGTTTAAACGACGTATCGCTTTAGTTTGAGTATCTTTACATACCGACGCTATTAAGGTGTTCTTTCTCTTCATGAGCTTAAGATGAGTTTTTCCTTTCTCCGGTTTAGCGATTTTCTTTCGTGTTTTTCATAGGATGTTATGACGTGATTACCCACTTATAGCAACAACGCTCTCCTGCCTAATGCGTTTTGGCATTAGTAAGTTCTGACATGTATAGTAGATGTGGTATACCATATTATACCACATTGGTATCGCCATAGACATGCAAGGATCTATTGTTAGTAATCACTAGCTTTTCAACATTTGCGAAGACCACGATATGAATATATATAATTAATGCAACATTAGAATGAGTTTGTGATCGCTTGCTATCAAGTTTAGCAGTAAAATTAGATTATATTCCTATTACGTTACATTGTGTAATGTGAATGTACCCACTTCTAACGGAAAACGTTTTGCGCTAATATTCTTGTAAATTGGAAATTGATACAGTTGTAATTGTTATTTGATTATTCATATATTCATAACTGTGTGCTATCTCATTATTAATTATTTCATCATTTAATTCCTCTTTAATACCTATATATTACTTAATTACATTCAATCTTTTGCAAGTTAAACCACGATTGTGTTAAATAAAACAAAACGTAACAATTCATACAATTGACAATTTATAAAGCAATTTATTAAGCAATCTTTCTAATTTATTTAAAGATTTATTCAAAAATTGCTGCTCATGATATCGTGTTAATATAACAATACCGTTGTTTGTTAACATATTTTTGCATATTTTATCTTTAACCACAGTTTTTAGAACAATGTTACAAAAATTTGTTTTCCCGATGTAAATACGCTTAAAACCTCCTCTGCGCTTGTCGGAGCATAAAATTTCTCTAGAGAACCATTTTTTTTGAAGAAAGGAACGGGATCATTTCTGAAATTTTATGTACATGTAATAGATGTTTGTTAGGCATCAATAGAATTGATATATTTTTTCATACACGTTTATTTTTTTGTATTTTTTTTTGTAAAATTAATTTTTTCCAAACCATGTCTGTTGATCTAAAGTATTTACGTTTTTACTGCAAGATACGATTACTTGATATATAGTTTTTTATCCATTCAATTTTCGTAAGGTAATCGTTGTGATTTTTTATGATGGGTTTTTTAAACGTCACGGGACGTGATATGTTTTACGTTTATCTATTTATTATACTTGATCGCTCTATGAGAAATAATGCTAAACACTGGAAATGATAATTCAACATTTTCTACATGAACTAGAACAACTTTAAAGTCTATATTTACGCGTGAAAAGAGAAGTATGCTCCTGATTGGGAAAGCGAAAGGATTAATTCAACGGAACAATAGGTTCTGAAGTGAGTTAGGTCTCGTATCACAGACACGAGACATCAAAAACTTTATCCGGCGCGTGACGGTGAAGTGAGCCGTGCGAGTTTGTAACAAAAGTTCACCACGAAGGCACCCGAATGGGAATTACATTCGCGGTGACGGTCTATCGATTGGCGCTCGTGCGTGGAACGAGGCCAAAATGATCTGGATAAAACAGGATTTGTCTCAAAGGAATCCTCGAAGAGCATTCATTGGGCTCTTTGATAATTAGTGCCGGTCAATGGAATAAATACCGTTCCTTTGTCTCGCAGTTAGCAAGGTAGAGAACATGAAAGTAATTACATGATACAATCTTATTTATTTCCATGGTATTTATGTCTTAGACGAGGACGTTTCTAAAAATACTTAAAAATAATTTGCTTCTTTATAAATTACTGATAAATTTAACATTTAAACATTTACTACTTAGACTTATATTTGTGGTTATAATTGTGGCTTTAATTTAAAAAGAATACTTTTTGCAATTCATTTATTTTGTAACTTCCTAAAAATACCAATTAATATATTCGTTTTATGTCTATTTACAAGATATTTCACAACTACCGCGTTTCCTCTTAAGAATGTATTCTTGAGATAATTTTAAGACGAAAATTCTAATACGAAAATGTCGAAATTACAATAATTTTTTAAATTATAAGCATTTAAAGTTAACTTAAGTCTTGATATTTTCGTATTAGGATTTTTGTCTCAAAATTACTTCAAGAATATGTCCTTAAAAGAAAATGCGGTTAGTTATAAGATATAGTAAATAGTTATAAGACCCTGTATATTCACTTCTATTTATGTCTCTAAGAAGAAAGAGTCAATTAAATCTGAGAATGTTTTTACAAGTCTGCTATATAACCGTTAATTTATTATTTAATAACTCGTCATATTATGAATAGTCCAGAACAATGTCTCATTAAATATAAAAATATATACATATTATTAAAATTATCGTTATCCATAATGGTTATAATTCATGCATTTGATACGTTTAAAAGGAGGCGTTTAAATACGATGTTTTCTGTACACAATGTTTCTTTTTAAATGCATTTAAACGCAATTATCATTTTAAATAAAGATCGTTTTAAATAAAGATAATTTTAATAATACGTAATATATTTTTTTTATGTTTGAGCGATTTCGTTCTTTATGTTTGATTATGATTTTATTAAATTTTTCTATCGTATGTTTAATATTCGCTTGTTTTTTACGATCTTTAAAGTATAAAAATGATTGCGAATATAAGTTTATGATCTGTGGTTGCAGAAAATTACGTGACACAAACGAAGTTCGGTGTACTTGTCATCTATTCAGAGATGGGAAATTCCATTTTCAGTCGCGGAATGAAAGTGGAAAGTGGACATATTTTCTCATGACGTTATGTCTCTACGTTACGGATAAATTGCGAGCTTATCCGCAACACAAAGTTCTTCAACGCGCGAATTATTTCAGGCGAAAAGCAATATTTCTTAAATTCACTGATGCTAACCTTCTCAGTTGTAGACGGATAATAACCATCCTTAAGCTAGATAATCTCTGTAATAAGTTCCTAGTTTCTTGTCTGTAGAAGAGAGATATCTGTCATAGATAGAAAAGGAAGTAATCTGCAGGATACTTATTTAGCACAAGAAGTTAAATTATTTTTCGCTATTAAGGAAGAGATATAGAATGAGACATAACAATAGAAAGAAGTAGGAGATTCATTGATAAAATTTATATTTTTTACTTCAAAGTTTCAAGATTTATATTTTAAATTCTAAAATTTTTTTAATTATATTAATATTTTATTATATATTTAACCGCATAAATTATCTTCTAATTAATTTTTTGACTATAAAGTTTCAGATAAATATTTATGGATCTCTCTCAATACGCTCTATATTTTTTTCTATATATATATCATTCTGAATGCATTATCGTAATTCAATATCTCTCTTTGTCATCATTTATCGTTATTATTTCATCATGCATCCATTCTGTTTTCATAAGAGTGAAGTACAATAATGTTTTGTGCGCATTTATTTTGTACAGAATATTTTCATAAGAAATGGAGTAAAATAGAAAAACAGATATCAAAATTTCGTGTAAATATCTCTTCCACATAATGATCAATCAAATCAGACATTAAACTCTGACATTTTATCTTTCATCATATTTATACACTAAGATATACTTATAATTTATATAAATATCGAGTATCATAGTCGCATTGCGGTACTCAAGAATAAATAATACTTGAAAACAGACAGATGAATGTATTATGTAAATGTCGCTTGAGAATAACATATCCTTATCTCAATGCAAGAAGGCACTTAACGACGTGCATGAACAAAATCGGATTTATTACGAACATTCTCTATATCTCTCTTTATGTGTGTCAATGTTCTCGAAAAGTGAGAAAGAAGCAGGCAATAACGCTAGTAAAATGTAAAAGCTCTAGTAAGTTTAGTCGAGAGACCAAACAGCCGAACTCGAGAAAAGTCTCGCCTTCGATAAAATAACGGAAATGTTCTCGTCGGGATAGTGGTCTCCTTTTCTTTCTCGAGCTTTCCACAATTCTCATTCTTTCTCTCGCTCTCTGTCGTCGCTAGCATTTCCGTTTTACCTGCGACCACCATACCATTCTTCTCTCTCTTTCTCCCACTTATTCTTTTTCACCATTTTCCACTGCTCTCTGTCTCTATCCCGTGGTTTGGTATCGAGAGAGTTTCAGAACGAAACGCAAACACTTCGATTTTCCACGAGACGGCGGGGGACAAAGAAAACTCGTTGACCACGCTGATGTCGACAACCGCGCGACCGGAGCGAATCTACACATCGATATTGACCAACTTTTCGTCCGCATGGCGGCGGTTTCGACTTCCTTCCCTTGCGCCTCCGCATCCCTGCATTCGAACGGATTTATGTAGAGAGATGGAACCGACGATGGTTTTCCCTGGGTTGTCGGCTGGATTATCTCAGGATCTCGTTGAAATACGGAACATTCGTTTTGGAAAAATTTGCGGTACGATTTCGTGCGATCGTGCAGTGGTCTTAAGATAAAGCCTGTCGAGTACAGATAAATTTTCATTTATTTAAACATGCTTAAACGTTGCGTAAACGTATCGACGCTATGACGATTGCTTTTACGCAGATGTAAGATAGTTGTAAATCGTTAAGTTTTATATCTGTGAACATGTGAGTTATTGGTGGAAAGAGGGGCTAGTTGTATAATATGGAGTTGATTGTCAAGAAACTAATAACTTAATTAATATACGGCAGAATCTCTCTTTTTTTTTCCATAGATTGCTAATGTAATATTAGATTGTTGTGTAAAATGGTTTGCATCAAAAGCGTTGTGTACATTACTTACAGTAACTTTTATGAGAAAATGAAGTTGGTAAGTAAATTTCTCTTCTTTCTTATTCTTTGATTATTAATCAAAGAACAAGAAAGAAATTTTTGGCACAATCACGATTTTCTTATAATCGTGGAAAATTTAGTATTTTGAAAATATATATCATTACAGCAATTTCTCGAGGGATACTCTGTAAAAAGCTTATTTTTCATCTTAAGCACTAACTTTCGAAATTTTATTTCGATGGTGTTTGTTTATCGAAATATGTGGATTCCCTTTTCACATACATCTATATATTGTTACGACTATTTGAACACGGTTTATATACATTGGTTTCGAAAACTTGAATCTTTTGATTGCAGAAGCCCGCCCGCATCGCGAATTTCGTTTTTATTTTGTACACTTCGCACAATTGATGTTTTTACCGACGCCGGCATCCGTTTGCGTGGTTTACACTTCATCAATCTCGACGGTATATTGAGCCTGTTGTAGATCCGCCTGGTATCTGGATCCCGCTGCCGCGCACGCGGATGCGGGATTCGATCCAAGATTTGCGCCGGCGTGTTTCGCATACGTGACTTCTTCCGTCCTGTTAGACATCAGGCAGATATGCGGGAACAAGTTGAAATCCGAAATCAGGTAACTTTATGGATATGGGGCTTTCGTATGCCGGGATTTAACACGATATGTTTCAACGTTCACGAAAGTGTGTCACATATGATGTTCAGAATATTTTGATAAACAGTGTAACATCGAGGTCTGACGGAGCGTTGACATTTACTACAAGTAACATAATATTTTTGTATTATAATTTTCCAACAGTGTAATGCATTCCTTATATTACGTTTATATTATTAAGCATGAAATTAGATTTTATGTTATTTTTAGTTGATATTAACTGACAAGAGTATTTTTTTCTTTCATGAACGAAAGCAATGTGTTTAATTAAAATTGTTTTTTGAAGCCCTATTTCTTAATAAATAAATCGAAAATTAATAAATTTGGAAAAACTGAAAGATACTGATAAGGATTAATTCTGTTGTGAATTTTTATTGTGTTGACATCACAGATAAAAATCGATTTTTTTCTATTCTAATACTTTTTATTCTATTCTTCTTTTTATCTCAATTCTTTATAATTACGGAAAACACTTATTGTGGTTTTTGTATGTCAGAAATAAAAAAATTTAAACGACGTTGTAATTTACATATTTCATTGAAGGATTTGTTAAAAATATAAAATCGATTAATCACCATAAAACGGATTTTTGAAATTTTGCTCCACAATCTGACATTTTTTTATTGTGACAGGAAATATAATTTACAAATATTAATTTTTAATAACTACTTTATCTGCGTAGCACGACATTAACAATAATTCTTTGAGCACATTTTATTTACTTTATTGGATTTTAGTCCAATGGATTTTAGACCAAAAATTATTTATGTGAACATAAATCGTAAGAATGGAGTACGAATTTTCTCGTCATAATCCAAAAGTAGCTAGGATTGGGACTGTCGGCTCTTAGTACATATGAAGCGTTGAACATATACAATCGGCTTACATATAGCAGTTTTACCACGTTGAAATGTAATATAAAAATTTTATACTAAATGTAAGTAAAAAGTAATGAAAAATAAGAGTAGTGATATCTATACATTTTAACTTTTTAACTTTTTAACTTTTTAATTGATCGCGATCGAATTAAAATCTAATATATATAAAGTGATGAAAATTAGAAATTATCGATTAATCATTACTAATAAATCGACAATACTTCATAATACCGCTTAATATTACGTATCCTATAAGAAGATTTAACAATGTCGGTAGCAATCAAACCGTTAGCTTACTTATAAAGTTCTTCTTCTTATAAGGCGGGGCGGATGCAGTCAACATTCAAGAAGAAGTCTGTAATATCGAAGAACAAAAGGAAGTTAAATGAGGATAGGATCATCCCGAGAGTAGCCATTGAGGTTCTTATGGAAACTGCAGCGCCATTTGAGTGGGGCAGAGAAAATCGTTTCTTGGATAAGAATGTGGACACGAGATAAATAAAGGAGATCACGAAAACGAAAGAAAGCCCGATTGTAAAAAGAAAGAATATAAATATATAACAGAAGACATACTGAGATTGTAAAATTATTTTATTTTTGTAAAAATATTATACACTGACAGGACGAGCGATAGTAATTCTTTTTAATTCGTGGTAAAATATCGTGCTAAAACATTATGGTAAAGTATAGTTCTCCTCCTTTTAAAGTAAGAGACGCATCTAAGAAATAAATAAAATTAGCTAATTACATATAATTAGATATAAATATGAAGTTGAATTGTAAAATTAATTAAAAGTTAATTATATGCTATATTAATATTCTATAGCAAATTCAATTTCTTATTAAGTACATGTTATCTATTAAAAACGTAGATATCACAATTTTTATCAATTTAACCTTTACGTATAAAGTCGGGTCCACTATAAGTGACTCATCACTAGTGACCGAGCGATTGCTGTTCGTGCAAGTTTCTTTGAATTTTTCGATAATTATAAATTATACTATATTTTACCCAAACAACACAAAGTCTGACATAAGACGTCTTTAAGTCATCTTTTAGACGCAAAACATCTTATGGCCTGATTTTAAACACTTTTTTGTTGTCTGGATATTATTTTTCAAATAAATTAAGTTTTAATATCTATTCTAGAAAATTAAAAGTACGTTGGTGAATTTTTAAAGATTTTTACAACTATTTCGAAGTGAAAAAAGAACGGAGGGATTCTAGTGATTCATGTTTGGACGAATGAGGCATCAAATTGTACCTTGTATTGTAAGAGTTAATTACACTAACTTTTCCGTAGCATATATTCTATTCTAATCTATATATACTGTAGTGTAACGGCATGTTACGTAATGGCCAACAAATTTTTTGGACATTGAATTCAGTTCTAGTTTAGTGGAAGCGTGTAGTACTTTATGTTGCTCAGGACATTGACCATTATTTCCTGAGTTATTGATGGTATGATATACAAGATTCACGTCCATTATCTGCCGAACATACCATAAATTAAGTTGAAGTAATGATTATATCGCGTCTATATCGAATGGAATAAAGCAAGATATTCTATTGCCATTCACTCAATGCATACAGTTACCAAATTCTAATCTTTCCTTTTCGAAAGTAGAAAACTAAATGATTTCTGTGATGCATTTTTATTAGGAATTACAATTGTCTTTTGTAGATTTTATAAACATATCAAATTTGTGTAAAGTAGATAAATAAGCAACTGTACAAAAATGGAATGTGGATTCTTTCTTATTATAATTACAGAGTATTGAAATTATATTTTCA
>Ga0157363_1006407_pt1 | contig 11054 bp, 12 predicted proteins | sample AttsexASBM1_FD_111477 | JGI IMG/M metagenome (GOLD analysis project Ga0157363, IMG submission 111477) | Fungus gardens microbial communities from leaf cutter ant in Ribeirão Preto, State of São Paulo, Brazil - Atta sexdens ASBM1 | ecosystem: Host-associated > Fungi > Mycelium > Unclassified ...
CAAATGTTAACGCTTTAAAACCACAAAAAGGCGGGAAGATATATAAAATTTAAATTGTTATTTCGGTTGTATCAAATCTAAAGCTCAGAACTTTTTTGTACACCTAATATATATATGTAGTGAAAATTAAACAAATATTAACTGTGTGTCTCAGCGTTTGAAATTATCCATTTCTTCTGTCTTCGCGATATTTGTTCTTTTCCTTCCTATATTCTTAATATCATTACATATGCAGCATCATCGCGTTTGATAATATCGCTGCGCTAATAATGCTTTAAAAGCATTATTAGAATATAATCGAATAAATATAATAGAAATAAAAAAATATATATGTATATGTAATATATATATATGTTGCATATGAGAATAAGTAAAAGGAGTCACATAAGAAACTACAATGAGAAAGAAAAAATCGTAAATATAGGATACACATGAGTCGCCACGGATGGCATAACGTATAAAAAAAAAATGATAAGTATATGGCAAGTATATGAGATAGAGCATACGGTTGCGACGACGGCAGCAGCGTTGCTCAATATCTCAAAACGTATAACGTAATATTTGATAGCCGGATGCTCTACGCAAACAAAGGCAAATTTCTACGAATTTATTATATCGATCTTGTCATGGCGGCACTTTTGATTTACTTTGTTTTATATACATTGACTGCCATAAATCCCAGGACAGTCTCGCTACAGCGAAGAATGCTTTTCAGCGGCAGTCTTGTCCACGTCTTGTCTGCGAGCAGATTCATCCTATATAAAACAAAAGTTCTGTGCTTTAAAATAAATTTCCTGCTTTAAAAATTGTTAACAGTAAGGAAAAAAAAGTTCTGCTTTATAAAAATTTTCTGTTTTAAAATAAATTTCCTGCTCCACTCTTATCTTGTCCGTGTGCGGACATCATCAGTTGTATGTATTTAAACGGTGTGTATGTAAAATGAAATTCAGAAAGCTCTATAAATTTGAAAAAAATGATGAGGAGGAGGATGTGTCCCTCATGGAGGCAAAATTGAGGAGGAGAATGTCTCTGTCGGCGAGGATACTCCCGAAGAGGAAATCGAACTCGATGAAAACCTCCCGATTATTAATTTCGCATCTTGTACGAATGACGAATTGATCGAGTTCACGCTCGATTTCTTCGATTTAACTCATGAGGAGGAATTATTAATTCAATTTTGTGTAATATACTTTGCTGCGGCGGCAGAAGATTGTCGCTTGAGAAGAGACTGCGTGGATGGGGGAGGTGGATTAAGAAGAGGACAATTAGATGTTGGAAGTAGCGGCTGCGGAGAAGATAGCGAAGGATGAAGGTATCTTTAGGTAAGCATTTTGCATTTTTACTTTTTTTCTGTACACAAGTCTCGCGATGCCAGCGCCGCCTGGTGATATTCCGGATCTAGAACCACCACTATTATACTACTGCCATGTCTTTCTACAGTGTAGTGTTTCTCGCACTCGCTCGAGCACTACATCGCCAGCGTCTTTCAAAAACGATCGTGACTCGAAATGATTAGAGTTTATCAATATACGCGTCTGTCAATATACGATTCTCGAACGCTGTTTCGATCTCGCACCATCGATGTCCATATCCGGTATCTACATGCCCGAATCATCCACACACTAAATCCTTCAAATTCTCGAGCCTCGCGATACATGTGATCACTGTGATTGTCTCTTGCCGATCGATAATCGCAGGCGTTTGGCATGACTCTGCTCTTCTAGAGATTCTATGAGCTCATCACATCATTGTTCCGTGCGTACTCTTCTATGGTATTCAGCTGGGTCGCTTGCTCTATCAAATCGCGCTCCATGTTATCGCTTGACTAATGACAATGGTGCGTCTAAATCTTCTCATATTATACAATTTACTTGGTCACGTGACATTTGTATCACATTACATTGATGATAATGTCACCGCTCGAACATGTGACATGTACCAACGTTCGTGAAAAATCTGGTCACGTGACCAAATCTGGTCATGTATACTTTAGCAACGTCGCATTTATGTCAAATCGCATTGATCGAACGTCATCGCGAAATGCTGTGACATGTTGTAACTAATCACGGCATGTCCTTGAAAAATCTTTGATCTACGCTATCTAATAAAATCCTCGACACTTGCAAACGTCGCATTTTTGTTGTATTAAATTACATTGATGTTGTCATCGCGAGTCAAATAACAAATTCGATGCGGCAAATATAAGATTTATGATAACAATTCAAATATTGAATTATTAGTTAATCTATGGATAATAATTATATATATATATATACAGGATACATCACCAAAATCCGAATAAATCGAATAATTTCTTTAAACAAAATGTTTTTAATGAAAAATTAAATATTACAAAAAATCCTTTTACATGGCACTTAGGGGATCCCTGTAGAGCACAATTATTCGATATATTTCCCATTAGTTTGAATGATGGCTTCTATTCTCGGTTTGAAGCGTTCGCACATATGCTGTAATGTAGCGCTGTCCATGCCGACGAATTCTGTCTCAATAGCGATTCTTGACGTCACATTGGGATGCTCAATCGGGGACCGAGACTTGTTTGTAACCCTTTCAACTACACTTCATACGTAGTAATCCAAGGAATTTAAATCTGGGCTGTGAAAAGCTAGAATGGGAACCGAAGCGAGCAACTCGGTTTATATTACATGGCAGTCTCAGAGAGCATCTGTCGTCTCTTTAATGTGTACGATTTGTATCGAAGGTCCTCCTCAGCAATTCGATTGTTGGCTCGCTTACACCAACAATCGATGCTAATTTTCGCAACAATTGCCTTGAGTCATCCGAAATCAACGCTTGAACCCTTTCAACGACTGCGGGAATTCTTTCGAGTGACTCTTCCTCGCTGACATACTGGAATCTTCGTTGGACTGTTCTAAAGCCGTATATTTTGTCACAACGTCATAAACGGTTGATCTCGGATATCCAAAGTTCCGAATTATCGCCGTTGCTGAGCGCTCGAATGCCTTCCTTCGATAATCGCGGTTTTTCGATTATACCCCGCATTTGGTTTCAATATCGCAGTTATTTTGAGAATATGACTGTTTAGTAGAACTGACTAGAACTGACTGTACTGACTAGTGTCACCAAAATCCGGACAAATTTTAATTTAAATTTTCCGCTATATTGTGCCCCCGCCAGAGGTTATTGTTGGCGTCCGAGATATTTCTTATTATATATATATATATATATATATAATAAATTATATATATATATTATATTATATATATATATATTATATATATAATATTATATATATAATATATTATATATATATATAAAATATATATAGTATTATTAAAAATATATATAGTATTATATATATATATATATAAAGTATATGAAAAATAAACGAATATTAACTATGTGTCTCAGCGTTTGAAATTATTCATTCCTTCCGATTTCGCGATATCTATTCCTTTCCTTCCTACATTTTTCATGGTATTATATGTACCGGCAGCATCATCGTGATCGATAGTATCATCGGGTCTGATAATATCGCTGCGCTTTAATAGCATTATTAAAATATAATCGAAGAATAATCGAATAAGTACAATAGAAATAAGAAAAATATGTATGTATATGTATATGTATTTTTTTTGCGTATGAGAATAAGTAAAAGGAGTCACAATAAGCTGCAATGAGAGAAAAAGTCATAAGTATAGGATGCACATGAGTCGCAATGAATGACACAACGTACCAAGAGAAAAATGGTAAGAATATGGCAAGTATATGTGATAGATCGCACGTTTGCAGCGGCGACAGCGGTAGCGGCGATGCTACTCAATATTTCAATACGTATAATGATAATATTTAGAGCATAAATAATTTATGCATAACGAAAACAACTGTCTATGAACTTATTATATCAATCTTCTCGCGGCGACACTTTTTGATTTACTTTGTTTTATGTACTGTGTTGTTTTATGTACTTTGTTTTATGTACACTGTCATAAATAAATCTTAGACATTTTCGTTACATTGAAGAATATTTTTCTGCGACATTCTTTATCGAGTTGTTTCGCGCGAAGCACTGTATTTGATATGAGTGACTTCAATCTGCAAAGTATTCTGCCAAAAGTGACAGAAGATTTTTGGATGTTGATTTATGTGATTAAGTGTTACGTGATTATATTTAAAATGAAGAATTCCAATGAGCCTCCAGCCAAACGGTTAAAAATTAAGGAGGAAAAGAAAGAGGAAGATAAGGAGGAGGAGAAGGATATGATGATGACGAAGAAGAGAGCAAGAATTCCAATGAACCTCCAGCCAAACGACTAAAAATTAAGGAGGAAGAGATCAAGAATTCTGATGAACCTCCAATCAAAGATTGGCTAAAGATTAAGGAGAAACAGGACGTCAGCATTGAAGAAGATGTCTTCTTCGCCGAGACCGTTCTCGAGGATGAAATTATTCTTTTCGATGAGAACGTCTGATGAAGAAGAAAAGGAGGAAGAGGAAAAGAAGAAGGATGATGATGACAAGGAAGAGATTATATACATTAACGACTTCCCCTTCAATTTTAATAATGTAAGCGCGAGAAATGTATTGAATACTTGACGGACCTCCTCCACTTACAAAGAGAGGAATAGCTTCCACGTTCTTGAAGAGGCGATGAAGGAGGTGAAGGAATAAAAGTAGCAAAAACAAGAGGAAGAGAAGGAGGAGGTAAGTAAAAATATTTTGACATTAATCGTCACATTTTGAGGTAGATGCGGGGTGACGGCGACCCGTAATACATTTTAAAGAATCCTGCGGCGGCGGTGTGTATCAATAGTATCGCTGTTTACATAAACATCGATATCGCCTAGGATTTTCCCTGCGTTATCCTTCCCCCCTTTCCTTCAAGTTTCTCTCGCGACCGCAACGTCATTGCCGCCTAATGGCAACCAGGCGGTTGTATCCATGGTCCAGAATCCCCATTGCTATACTATTCACAACTTTCACGGAAATTTTCGAAAATAATGAGACATCTGTTTTCAAGCTCACTGTACTTGCCTAGCGTTCGGATAGAGAATCATACGTTCGCGGTGTGAGCGTATTCGCTCTCAGATACTGTATCGTCAATGAACTGAAAAATAATTCGCGCGATGATAAGCGCGTTCTGCTATTATACAACGCAATCAACGTACTCGTATGAAAAGACACTTTTACATGTCAGTAATTCAAATTCTTCATTCGATACGAGCAATTCAATAAGTTTTTAGAAAATCTGTCAGAGGGCACTCGCAATGTCATTACTTTTTGACAAGTAGCATCTCTCATCTGATTACTATCAAATTTTGAGGAATTCATCACATAGTTTCATTTTTGTAGACGATTAAAGCGAACAATCTTTACATTTTTTGCAAAATGGAAAAAATGAGTTTCGTGATCAAACATCTACATATGAAAGGTTTAACACCGAAAGAAATCAAAGCCGAGATGGATAATGTTCATAGCATCATCTGCACCAACGTTTGCGACTGTATACAATTGGGAATGAATTTAAACATGGGCGTACATCCATATATGATGCATCTCGTTCGGGACGTCCAATTGAGGCTGCTATGCCAGAAATCATCGATAAAGTCCACGATATTGTTTTGACTGATCGACGAGTGAAAGTGCGCGAACTTGTTGAGACCACAGGCATATCTCATAGCACAGTGATTTCAATTTTGTACGAACAATTGGGTATGAAAAAGCTATGCAAAATGGGTGTCGCGTTTGCTCACTATGGACCATAAGCGTGACCATGTGATGATTTCAAAACAATGTTTGGAGAAAATGTTTGTCAGCGTAATCCAGATGAATTTTTGCGTCGATTCATTACTGTGAATGAAACATGGATCCATTACTTCACCCGAGACGAACGAATAGTCAAAACAATGGACTTCACCGAATGAACCAGCTCCGAAGAAGGAGAAGACTGTAAAGTCGGCCGGAAAGATAGCCACAGTTTTTTGGGACGTACGCGGTATAATTCATATCGATTACCTTCGAAGCAAACGATCAATGGCGATACTACGCAGCCTTATTGGACCGTTTCAACAACATTTCAAAGAAAAAATATTCCCATTTGGCAAAGAAGAAAGTGCTCTTCCATCAAGACAATGCACGGATTGACACAGGCTCGACACCGATGACCAAATTCAACGAATTCTGCTACGAATTGCTTCCCCATATTCAGCATATTCGCCAGATTTAGTCTCCTGAGACTATTTCCAAAAAAGAAATGGTTCGAAGGAAAGAGATTCACCATCAAAGAGCAGCTCATCGCCGAAACAGAGGCTTATTTTGAAGGGTTGGATAAATCATATTATTCGGACGGTTTGAAAAAGTTGGAGAATCATTGGATCAAGTATATGAATTGAGCTGAAAGGAGACTATATTGAGAAATAATAATGAATCGATCGAAAAAAAATGCGTTTTACTATGTTTTCTAAAAACTTATTGACTTGCCCTCGTAGTGTTGAAAATTTGGAACGTATGATTTTTAATTTGTCTTTGCTTAGAAACGACGCCAATTTAACGAGCCATTTAACATGTACTGAGAAATTTGAATGAATTGATGAACTGTAATTTTATGCATTTTCGCGAATCTCTCTCTCGATGATATCTTTAACATGTTTAGTGAAAAAATAAAATATATTTTTCTTTGGTTATAACATATTTACATTTCCATCGTACGTGGTAGCAATTTTTTTAATTATAAAGTGCGCATCGTAGCCCGATAAATTATGAATAACGATCGAAATATATAATAATTTCTTATAATTTAAGTTACAGTTTAAATGCGCTGGACCACGATATTTACCGGTGAGATAACAATGATCGCATACTCATGTACCGCCCGACGCGAATGGTTTCTCGCAAACGTGACAATGCGTCCTCTTCCATTGTTCTTTTGACAGCGTTTCCATGAGTACGTTAACGGATATTTTATACACGATGAGCCAAGTTTTGGAGTTGTCTCACGAGTTGTCTACGTTAATAGACAGTTTTCATCGCGATAGAACCGACGTTGATAACGTGTCATACGAATATAGTATCCTATACTAAATACATCGTACTGTTGATACGTGTACGATACACATAGTATCCTATACTAAATACATCGTGTGTTGATACGACGATGCATCTTCCTTAGTAGATATACTATAAGTATTCTGGATCAACGGCGCGGGTGTCGCGGGGGGGAGGGGGGTACTCGTAGGCGCGGGTATGATGCCACGGACGCACCTTGGTCGAAGACATTGGTGTTTATGTAAACATTGATTGTTATGTTTATAAACATCAAATATTAATGATATCACCATGCGTCATGTATCATTGGAATCTAGCCGCCGCCACTGCCACGGGCTTCATGCCCTCCCCAAAAATGCGTCGCGGAAAATATTTTAAACAAAACATATAATAAAAAATTCTTACCTTCTCCGCGTTCTCCTCGATGGAATACCTCAATTTCGCCGACATGTAGTTGAGTGATATCAATTGCAGTTCTATCATTCAGTCAAACGAAAAGACCTGAAGAGGAGGAAGCAGTCGCCACAACTTTACCTTTTTATTGTTGTTTATCATCCATTGTTTACAGATAAAACTGCACGGTAAAAATCACTTTTTCTTAATTACGTATACGTGCAAAAATATTCTACCATTATGGATAAATGATAAAATACTCTTGTACATTTTTTATAAATAAATCATTCGCGTAAGAAAAAAATGAATCTCGCGCAGACGAAGCTTGATAAAAACTGACGCTGAGAATCATCCTTCACTGCGGCAAAACTGCCGAGATATTAGTTAAGTAGTAATATACAACGGGCGGCCGTTGTATATTAAACACTTTAAATTATAAGTATGGCTGACTGTAGAACTCTAAACGCGTTAAGAGAAACGCTGGCAGGTGATTATAAATATAAACTACCATGTGTCCTTGTTCTTGTTTTTAACTTGACAGATTATTATGTACGATAGTGACAACAATGTTTGACTTTATAAACTTTCATATATATTTGTATTAATGTAACTTGAGACTCATAATCGCTAAGAGGTTTTAAAATATTGATTGATATTCTTAAGATAGTCGTTATCATAGTGAATATATTAGTAACACAATCTTGTTTCAAACTATAATTATTTCTGCATGCGTTCTTCCTGAGGTATCTGTCATTTTAATTATAATTTATATTTACTCTATGTATTCAGTATTCTCATTAAGGTATGATTTTAAGGTCTCGATCCCCAAGAGACCATCCAGCGTATCAACTGGCGTAGATAATTATTGGGAGATAACCGAGGGTTCTACGTGTGCAGTTGTTTTCGAATGTAAATGATGTCAAGCTATAGAAGGCTAGAATTTAGCTGAAACGTACTTGTATTCAATTATGTTTTAAATACATTCCAATATACTGAGGTCCGTCCAATAAGCGCATCGATTACAGCGCGGATTCTTAATTGCCCTAGATTAAGTTATGGTTTATCAATTAATTTATTTATTTTATTATTGGGAATACAAATAAGCCGTTTTTTATCAAAAATTAAGCATTTATTGTGAAAGAATGGTACATAATGTTTTATTCAAAATAATGGCCATCGCTAGCCACTACTTTTTCCCATCTTTCTGGTAGCATGTCAATACTGCGTCGGAAAAACGCTTTATCTTTTAAGGCTATCTAATCATCGATACAATTTTTGTATCTTCATATGATGTGAAATGCTGCTCAGACAGACCATGCGTCATCGATCGGAACAAGTGGTAGTCGGAAGGAGCAATATCTGGAGAATACGGCGATTGGGGTAGAACTTCCCATTTGAGTGTTTCTAAGTAGGTTTTGATCGGCGCCGCAACATGTGATCGAACATTATCAAACAGGAGAATAATTTTGTCATGCCTGGAATAGTAGTGGGCGCGTTTTTCCTTGAGTGCTCGGCTCAGTCTCATCAATGTGTTCGGTAGAGAGCCCCAGTAATGGTTCTCGTTCGGTTTAAGCAACTTATAATACATGACACCAAACTGATCCTACCAAATACACAACATGAGTTTTTTTCCATGAATATTCGGCTTGGCTGTCGATGTTGAAGCATGGCCAGGTCCCCATGATTTCCTCTTCTTTGGGTTATCGTAGTCAATCCATTTTTCATCACCAGTGACTATGCAAAAAAACCTTTTCGTTTATGCCTGGCATTTCATATGTGAAAAATCGGTGTTCAACGTTTTTCAGCTTCAATTCATATGGAACCCAATTCCCTTGCTTTTGAATCATTCCCAATGATTTCAAACGATATGAAATTGTTTGTTGAGTCACTCCTAATGTAAGTTCTTTTTACGTTTGGCACAAATCTTCATCCAATAATGCTTCCAATTCCGCGTCTTCGTACACTTTCAGCCTTCCGCTATGTTCTTTGTCCTCGACGGCAAATTCACCGTTCTTAAACTTTTGAAACCACTCACGACAACTTCTCTCACTTAAGGTAACATCACCATATGCTTCTACAAGTAATCTATGCCTCAGCTGCAGATTTCTTCAAATTAAAGAAGTAAATCAAAAGATTTCTTCAAATTAAAGAAGTAAATCAAAAGTTCCCGTAAATGATGCCTATTCGGCTCAAAACTCGACATTTTCGTACAAAAAAAAAATATATGATGCTGATCCAAAAGCGCTAATATTTCAAGGTTATGGTGTTGCCGAATGTCCAGTCTTACGATATGTCGTTTTACATTAAACAATTTTTAACTTTAAATTAGTGGCGCCGTCTTTTGGCGGAAACTTATTTGTACTCCCAATAAAATTGTCTTTGTATTCGTTATTTCGAAGCATCTTGTAAATATTCATCGCTCATAGAGGTCCTTTCACGTTTCGAGAGACAGCGACAGTTCTTGTTCGTGATTATCTCCCAAGGTTATCTCCACATAACTCGATGGACCAACGTTGATTTCAATTTCCAAAAACTTGTAGCCCATAACTGTTAGGTCGTAACGTTTGTTAAATACTGTGCAATACTCCACATGCTGTACATACGTAATATTTGAAAACATATTTTTTATTTTTGATGTATGAAGCGTTAAAACTTATATGTTACTACAGTCCTTCTTCACTTCGTACGATGCGCTGCTCTTTTTAGTGAAGTATATTCTTGAACTATTCATAAAAGCGGATATCGCAAGTTTGACTGCATCCATATAAATTGTGATGTATGTATGTGGTAATACTTCTAGAATCGAAGAGGGATAATCCTCTCCTCCCTCTGTTCCAAGAACTGCAAATGTGTCACAATATCGCGCTTTATCGCGGCTTTTTATGTTTTTTTATTTACGAGTTAATGTTTTATACATATATACTACCTTGTTCCCGGAATTATCACCAGGTGATGCTCTGAGTCAACTGATTTGAGTTCTGTTTTTTTGGTTAGGTTGCCACATCTATCATTGACATTCCCACCAAATTTTATCACTATGTAAAAGTTACGCCGTCTTGAGTACAACCTACCTCTGCACGTATTTTCGATTTTTTACAGTTTTAAACATGAATTTGCAACAACGAGTTTGTATTAAATTTTGCCTTAAAAATGAATTTAATGATGTGGAAACCTTGGAAATGTTGGGAAACTGATTTTTTTCTGTTCGATCGAGTCAAAAAACCATTACGGGGAACGCGTTTTAACAGCCGAAAGGAGGTAATGGAAAAACTCTGTATATATATATATATATATATACAGGGTGAGTCATCTAGCATTTAGAATTTCAACTATCGGCATTTTAAGTTTGAAAGGCGTAATAATTTATGACGTATCAGAAATTTAGTTTTTTATTTGACATTTACGAAATGGTCACTATACGCTTGAACAAAATTGGGAAATATTGAAAACTTACTTCCAAAGTGGTGAATCTTCAACTCAAACTGTAAGAAATTTACGTGGAAAAGAAATGTCTTAAACGCAGTTTGTGGATCAATTTGTGAAGCGAATTCGGCAAACTGGATCCTTATTGAATAAAGCAACTCGTTCACGTGCTCGTTCAGTAAGATCAACCGAAAACATTGCTACTGTTGCTC
>Ga0157363_1006408_pt1 | contig 11053 bp, 10 predicted proteins | sample AttsexASBM1_FD_111477 | JGI IMG/M metagenome (GOLD analysis project Ga0157363, IMG submission 111477) | Fungus gardens microbial communities from leaf cutter ant in Ribeirão Preto, State of São Paulo, Brazil - Atta sexdens ASBM1 | ecosystem: Host-associated > Fungi > Mycelium > Unclassified ...
CACAATTCGATAGAGAAATGACTTTCTTTTGTACCTGGCGAGCAGCATTTCGCAAGTGGTTTTTCGATTTTCCTGCTGTCTTTCATTCGGTTCATGTGGAACCCATTTTCTCATCTTCTGGATCTTTCTCATGGATTTCGTATGATGACGACTTTTCGTGTCACATTCAATTGGTCCGCGAATTGTTATTGAGTTTGAGTGTCATCCTCATCCAACAATGCTTGCAATTCGCTGTCTTTTCGGTGGTTTTCGACGTTCTTCGTTTCTCACGTCAAAATCGCTACTTTTGAATTTTTTAAACCACCCAAAGCACTGTGATTTACCAAGAGCATGCTCACCGTAAGCTTCGACAAGCATTCATTGCGATTCTGCAGCAGTTTTCTTCAAATGTATATAATAACAGAAAATCAATGCTGTCTGCAAATCATAGTTTCTAAGCACAAAATTCGACGCTATGTTCAACGCTATTTCAAACTATACTGTTGTATGAAATTTGTATTGTTGTGAGTTGAAAATCTTTGTCAGATGTCAGAACAAGGAAATGGCATCAATGACGGCAACTACATTGATAGCTATGACTATTTATTGATAAATTCCGGTTTCATATTTACATACCTGATATACGAGAGACTTATTATTATCATTCTCTTCCCCAATTACAACCACTATAATCAGACGTTTCACCATGTACGGTATCATCTCGTCTTCCCATTGCAATCCATGGTGATAAACACTCAGCCAGGAAGCACAATACTTTTCTAATTTTGTTAAGAAATTTCGTGACATGGGGCATGTAAAAATGTAATTAGAGAGAATGACTCCATTTCTCAACACCATCATTTCCTTCATGATAAATTTCTTTTCAATGATAAATCCTTGCAAATCCACGAATATTTGTATAGTCATGGTAAATGACTTTTCGAGACTATGACTAAGCTCGAGTGCAAAACATCTTGGCTTTTTATCCATTATATTGAAAAGAAGAAAAAGATTATTTTCTTTTTGGTGACGATAATTTATATAATCTTGCATACTACGTTGGACAATGGACTGTATTCGACGCGGTCATGTATGATAAGACAATAGGCAATAGTATTCGCTGGTACATTTTCTTTGAATTCAAATTCTAATCGCACATGCCACTCTTGACGAATTCGTTTTGTTGTGAGCAGTCAATGATTACTAGAGGAAAAAGAAAAGAATTTTTCTAAAAGAATCTGTCTGAATAATGTTTCAATTCTTTCATTTGAAATTTGATAGTAAGATATATGGAAACTTATAAACACATCGTACAAAATAGCGGTTCTGCGTTGTCGAAGTCTAGATACAGATTACTGTATGGAAAAAATTCAGATAGAGTTTTACATTAATTTACAATTGTCGAAGTAAGTTTTATGTGTTTGCCATGTTATTTTTTCTATTAGCTGCATAAATGACGTATCGTGGCTTCTCGAGTTGAATAGCCGTCTTGATAGCCCACGAGTGCTTCGTCGTGCTCGACAATAGAGGACAGGATCTCGTACAGATCTCATGAACGGAAACTCATACTCAGATATCGTCCGCTCTCCAAGGCACGCAGCATGAATAGTTTATTGACTTCATTCAACGTAACGTGAGGTATTCGCCACTGTATTTTGAACAATTCAAGTTTCGGCTCTGTCACTGGATCTCCCACAATGTAATTGTTGTCGGGCTTGTATCAAAATCAATTCATGGCGCGCATTAATTATTATGTGTAATCTTCGCAAAAGCCAAACAATATGCTGAACGGTACGTAAAATTAAAGTATCCATCACGTATTATTAGTCTTTTCACGGTCTGATCAAATCGGACTCGGAAATCCGGCATTTTCCATATAATATGTGCGAAATCATTTGCATACGATGCATAACCCATCATAAGATTAATCATTCCAACGTTTCTATTGCGATCTCTCTATCATTGAATTCATATCGAATTTCAAACATGAAACATAACGTAATTACATCCAAGCATTGGCTGCTGATCTGCATTTTGTTCGTTTAATCTCAATCTTTCTTCGATGTTGAAAAAGCTTTCACACGGTAGCGTGTATAAATTCTGCTGCTGTATCGGTATTCTTATTTCATCGCTTTGTCCAAACATGGTGTTGACATATTGTACGTGTGAGTTTCAATCCTGACGATATGATCATCAAAGATTGGCTCGCCTCCAATATTCAAGATGTCAATCATCTCAGATATTTCGTACGATAAAGTCTAATAATTGTAAAAATTTGATGCAGTGAGTTTCTTTCTATTAGATGATCGAATGTTTTTGATCGCTGTCGTTCCTCTAGTAAAAATGTCTCTGTCTGTTTCGCCTGCTCATTCAAAACAAGCATATCACTTTATATTGTTGCTCGCTTCCGTATGCAATCCAACGGTGATCTCCTCTCTGTGAAAATTGAGCAATCGTCCGTCTTGATCTACGATGCGAATCATCAGGTCTGTAACGCTTTGTATCATGATTGGAAAGAAAATCGATATCTTATATCCTGGTGACACGCTCAGCGAAAATTCATGTATCGAGTGCATAGACTTATCGTTGCGCCCGCGGTCACATTGCATTCAATACGAATAATATTTACATTGAGGATATTTATCGATATTTGATTTATGCCACTGTTGCGGCTCCAGCACGCGATTCGATGAAAATCTCAATAATGATCCAATATTGTGTTTGGTGAAATTTACTCGATAAGCGCATTTAATCTCACTCTTCATTGAATTGTTATTGGTATGAATAGTCAATGGGTATTCTTCATCCTTTTTACGAAGCGACCTTTTCTTACTCGCAACATCATTAGGATGAAATTGTAGAATTGCACGTTTTAGATATTTGTTTATGTCACGTATTTCATATGATCCTTCGGGAATGACAATTTCTTTGTCATCTTTGAAGTAAATGTTTGTCATCGTTGAAGTAAAACTTATTATTTGATGAATTTACATTAAATATCGTATGGTAGGTTTCAAAGTCCGTCAGACCGAGTTTGTAATCGCTCAAATCTATCGACTGAAAGGTAGCAGGCCGCGACTCTTACCAGTAAGTGTAAATGTCAGTGACATGTTTGAATGAATACTGAGTTGAAAGAGTGCAATGTCAATTCTTAAATTGATTGTCAACCGTCTGTAAAAACTGTAGACACAATTGTTCACAGTTATTTTGATCGTAATGTTGATAAGGCAACGATTATACTTGATTTGCGTTACATCCAAATATCGCATCAATTCCTTCGGCGATCAAAGATTGCCGAAACTATCAAAGTAAACAACACGATCTCCCCATTTCACGTATCTGGTCCATCAGCATTATTCAAATTTACAATACCGCTCTCATTTCGATACACCCTGTTGGTAAGATAATACGCATAAAAATACCTCTAAAATATGGAATATGCATACATTGCCAATTGTTGCAGTTGTATGTTGGTAGTTACACCCTTTGGCATTTTTATCGTTTCTTTTGAATTTTTTTTTTAATCTTTTTAATCTTTTTCGTTGAGACTCCTTGTCCATGCTTGTACGAAGATGGCCTGGTACGGAGCGAGGTAAACTTCATGACCTTCCATGACGCAATTATGACGTTTCAGTTCATCCAACTGACATTGCGCGGTTTTATTATCATTTATAGCTTTTACTAGCTATTCCTGTCGCGCCGCCGACCAAGCCGATGATTCCCAGTAGCAATAGAATAGGTATGATGCCGCCACGGTAGTAGATTACTATCGGTAGTATTCATTTTTTTATCGGCTTTTTCTTCTTCGTTTTCAAGCCTATATCAATTTTTGTTTTGGTTTTCATACAGCTGTGGCAGCAGCTCTCTCTCCAAAAGTCGAATCTTTTGCAGTAATCCATTTCTGCGCTTCCTCAGCGAGTATTTTATCAACTACGTGTCATTTCGTGAGATCTTTGCTTCGCGAATAAGCTATGATCACGACACGCCGCGTCCAACGGATTAATCACTTCTATTGCTTTTCTAATGCATACCTGGACCACAAAATTGATATCTGGGGATATGCGATTCAATCGGAAGTGCGTTTATTGCGTGGTTTCAAAAATCGCAATCCTTTTTTGTTGACATTCGCTAAAATTTTTTATAAATGGCGCTGGATCGATATGCGACCGATGGAAGGGCAAATGTTTCAAGCACTGACGATGTTGCTGAATCTCTGAATTTATATGATATGCTATGCTGGTAATCTATCCCACAGTTAATCTATGTAATTTTTAAACTCTCGTAGTAAAATAATTTTCAATATATATTTCAACTCTTTGATGGTTAAACTATGTACATCACATGTGTCCGATACGATAAGAAGCATATTGCATACTGAGCAGTTTCGCTTTGCGCGCTTCTATAAATAGATCAGTTCTTGATACCGTTTTTCAATTTGTATCAATGTCATGAAGGGGAGAAGATATGAGAAATTCGTGCGACAATCGCAAACGATCAAAGTGACTAATGTCAACAATAAAGTACAGACTGAAAAAGAAGTACGCAAACAAAAACATGTTGCCGATTTCTATACGCGGTGTTATCTGAATCGCGGTCCATCGAACTGCGATAAAACAAACGTATTGATAAGTTTGTTGGAAAGTCCACATAGCTTACGCTTCGAGAACGTACATGTACTCGAAGTCGTTGCAATAACCAAATATTCCATCGGAATGTATATCATGGAGATGTTGCAGGTACTCCAAATCCACTTCAAGAATATAGCCTATTGGCGAATTTAACGCGACATCCATAACATTAAAATTGTCTATGTTGATCCATTGAAAACCGACATATGGTAATGAATTGACACATTGCCCAGCCGTACAAGTTATTAACGTGAAAGTACATAAAGTACGGTTTCGATGGATCATATGACTGCATGTATTTGTTGTTGCATATGCACATCTGTTAGAACATTGGCTCAAACCTCTACGTATATCACGTTCGATGACCATGATGTCCATAAGAAATTCGAATTTTACACCTGTATACTTTAACATAGCGTCCCACGTAAAATCCAGTAGTGTATAGTAATACGCGGGATCGAGTCCATAACTGATGATGCAACTATCTCGAAAATTTTCAAAGACGTTGGCCAATAAGACATCTGTTTTTAAATACAGATCGCTATATTCACCGAAGGTTCGAATGGAAAATCGCTGCCACACGTTGACAGCATGCGCGTAATCATCGGACACCGTGTCGTTCGTCAATGAACTGTAAAATAATTCGCGAGATGGCAAGTATAATTCATTTAACTTTTCGACGCAATCAATGGAAATTCATACGGAAAGATACCTTTTCGTGTTAAAAGATTAAAATTTTTTCGTGACAAATTACAAAATTCACGTTGCAGTATTCGTAGCTTATCCTTGCTAAGAAAAGATGATAATTTGTTCAAACTTGAGGTGAGAAATTTATATGAATCAATGAAACGTAATGTGACACAATTTTTTTTGTCATTTTTGACATTATCTACATGTTTGGTAAATGAAATATACTTTTCTTTTTGTTATCGGTAATAATTCTACGTGTCCTTCGTACGCGGTAGCAATTTCTTTAATGATGAAATACGCGCCTTGTAGCCTTATGATAAATTGTGGAAATACGGATATGCAACGCGAATCTTTGTAATTTAAATTGCAATTTGAGTGCGCGGGACCTCTGTATCGTCCAGTGAGGTGACAATGATCGTGTACTCGTATATTATCCAATCCATGCATTTTTCACACACATAGGGCGTGACGCTGTTAAATTTTTGCCACTCGTCTGGTGTGAAATCTGTCATGGGTACATTGATCGAAATTATAGACTGTACATTATGCGCTATGGAGTTCTTCAGCAAATCACGCTATACATTCCTTATCACGATATAGCGAAAACGATATTTCGATAGCAAATCGTCATACGAATAATGCGCGTAGTATCCAATGCTGAATACCTTATGTTGCTGATATGTGTTGGTAGACTTATTCGGATCTCTCTCCATCTTTTCCAATGCACACTCCAAGTCAGCGTAGACCACGAACGAGATGTGCTCCTTCCTGCAATGATTGTTGAACCACTTGTTGTCCTCACTGGGCAGCCTGATCGCGCAGTCATTTATTTTTCCACAATCCTCAGTGTGGCCTTCAGCTTTGCGTTAGATTCAAAATAGTGCATGCATCTGAAAAAATACATAAAAATTATTATTATTTATAAAAAAAAATGTTGCTGAAAATATTTATAATCTTTTTTTTTAATAAATGTATGTACATATCTGTCACAAAAGTATTTGTATAATATGTCCATTTTTGCTGAGTTGCGAGCTGACAAGGCGTGATAGATCCTTGATCCATGCAAAATGTCCCACGTTATCATCTCGCGTATCCTTCACGTACAAGAGGTTCATGTGCTTGTCACTCTTTCGATTGGTGAGCCGCAATGGAAGAATTTTGTTATTGTACTGATATTAATTTCATTTCTGTATGTACGTTAATTGAGATGTCGTTGAAATTCTCATCTTTTCAAATCTTTTTATTTGATTCAATGTCATCGGAAACACAATATCTTGGAAATTCAGTACGGTATTATAATGCGGATATGATAACTCTCATTCTGCATGACTTCTAGTAGGATGTAAAGCGGCAACCACTGACCATGCGAAACATTATGTGCCCAAGGATTGTACGTTGATCACCGCTCTCTTCATTTTAATTTCTCTCAGTAAATCAATGTGGCAACCCGCGTGCAATGGATTGTACTTGTTCGCATTAACTGTTAAATTCAGGATACGCGACAGCGTCCACCCGCTATCACACTCCTGGAATTCCTCCAACGATGCTAGAATAGGATCGACCACGCATGACGTGTACCATTCTTCTAGATCGGACATTTGAAAGAATTCATAATTTCTCATATTCACACTTTTATTCGCACATTTATTACCCGATATGAATTCACCATTGAATACAGTGCTTAACTTAATATTATTACATCTCTGCATAACGTCTCATATACGTTCCAGCACAATTTCACTCGCGTCTTCAAGGAATTGACGAGACTCCGATGTGCCTGGAGTTTATCACGGCACTGGTCAATACGGCTTTCGAACGTCGTATCTACCTCGCGCCATCAAAGTTCCGTACTGTACCCGGCACCCACTTGCACAAAACGATCACGCACTTTCTTTACGAATCTTTAAAACTTTTGAGTCGCGCAATATGAGCAATCAACGATTGTTTAATACCAATTGATAATCGCGGACGACATGGCTCTATTCTTCCAGCGATTCGATGAAATCGTTGCATCATTGTTTCTACGCAAAAAATTTTTCTCGCGTATTCAATTGAGGCTTGTTTCACCAGATTACGCTCTGTTTGCTTCATATTATAATATCCTCTTTTTCACAGTCTTTTCATTAAAAAAGCTTTGAGGAAATGTATATTTTTAGTCTATTTTTATCTTTGACAAAACCTTGACTTTTACAACACCTTGTATCACTGTATGCAAGTAGGTCATAATGCTGTTACGCAGCATTATTTGATAAAGGAAACCTTTATATTCCGAACATCCTCAGAATTGCACATACATCGATATCATGTTTTCGAATTCATGTTTTCGGCATGAAGACTTGAAAATTGATCGTTTATTCTTACGATGCATGATAAGCAATATCTTCCATGATCATCAGTGTAATAGAATTCAATGCAGCACATCTTTTTCATAGGACGTAAGGTGTTTACTTGAGCTCGATTTAAATCTCAATTATTATTTTAATTATATTATCATCGTTCTCCATGTCACAGCCGAAACATGAATCATTTGACAGAGCATGATCTTCATCGGACATTTCCTGGTCAGACATTTCTTCATGTTGATCATTTATTTCTTCATATTACTTTATCCTCATAAGGTGCAAAATCCATTTTTTCCATTAGCATACACACTGATACAACACCGATATAATGTTGAAGAAACTTAACTGCTAGCAAAAAAATGTGCTCCGAAAAAGAAATTTTTTTCGTTTTATATCTTATCGAAGATGAATCATTTTTTGGAATGCTGTATGCTCTAACGTGTTCTTAATGTCATGTTCATGTTTGAATATGTTTCCGAAGGACGATTTTTTTATCGAAAAGATAAGCCGAAATATTTTTGAAAAGAAAGCATGGGAACAGATAAAACTTTATTGTTGTTATTGGCATCGAATCCATAGATAAAAACGTTCATCAGAGTGCATTCTTACGATATGAGTTGTATAGTCATTGTATAATTTGAAAAGTAATGTGTATTTACGGTTGTTAAGTAAATTCCACATTTAATATACTGTCCAAAATGCATTTTGAGAAAAGAATGGAAACAGACAGACTTTATTGTTGTTGTCGCCGATCCCAGAGAAATAAAAAAGATTTGATATGATCAAAGTGCATTCTTATGGCATATGTCATTGCATAGTTTGACGTAGGATTGAAAATGAAAAAATTCTCTCTATTTTGGAATATATAAAAAAGGAAAGGAAACTGTTTAAAAGAAGAGCCCAGCTAACATTATCACATCAGTCTCAAAGGAAATTGAAGTAAAAAGCTCTTGAAAATTACAGCGAAAAGATAAATTACTACGTTCCAATTCAAACGGGAGGTGAAACATATGAGGAACAATAAGTTTGTGTTCAATTATATAAAATTTTGTTTACACGCTTTTGGTATATGTTATACATTTTTTCTTCTTAAATATCTTCGACATCTTATCATACACCTTATATTTAGAGAAGAAGATTCGTATTGACACTTACAGCTTATAAATATCTAGACATTGGAATCAGCGTGGGACTTATGTTCTATATAAAAATTGTGATTAGTGACAATCGCATAATCTTGTCTCATATGACATGGAAGGCGTTCATCGAGAGACGTGCGAATGTTGAGCGATTAATGCAGTCAACTGTTTCCTCCTCTCTAACGATTCAAGATTTAATTGTGGAACTTGTTAAAATTGTAAATGAATATAATATAAATAATGTAATGAATATAATGTAAAAATATTATTGCATGGTACGTGCTTGTATATGAAACTAAAAACCATTCTTTTCATGTTTGAACTCGAACATGTATACTTTGAACTGTGTCAGTATACTCACGGTGTTAGTGAGAATTTAAATATTTTGTGACTTTTTACAAAATTGTATTGGGTTGTCCGGAAAGTTCATGCCGACTTTGAAGGAAAATTGAAATGCAGAAGATTTAAATTTTAGTATACATTTATTAAATTATATAGGTGCCATTCTGTTCTACAACTTTTTTCCATCTTTCAGGCAACTTGAAAATTCCGTCCTTCCAGAATCTTTTAGGTTTTTCAGTGAAAAACTTTTCTAAGTGATTTTTTTACCTCGACCAAAGAGTTGAAGCTTTTTCCATTAAGGAAATTTTGTAATGATCGAAATAGGTAGAAATCAGAGGGCGTTGGGATGTTATACCTCCATCATATTCTGATGAATATGATGGAGGTAGAACATCCCAACGAGCTCCAACAACTTTTGTCGAATTATCAAAGACACATGAGGCCGCGCATTGTCCTAATGAAACATGACGCTCTTCCGATTCATTATTTCTAGACGTTTTTGTTCAATTGCTGTCTTCAATTCGTCTAATTGAGAACAATATTCTTCTCTGAATTTATCGTCTCGTTGTTTGGTAAAAGCTCATAATACAGGATTTCTTTCCAATCCCACCAGACACAGAGCATGACCTTCTTTGGATGAAGACCGGCTTTTGGGGTAGCTAAAGTTTCATTCTGCTTTCTTCAAGATCATTTTCGCTCAACATTATTATAAATGATCCATTTTTCATCCCCCGTCACTACTTACTTAAAAAATGGTGTCTCCTCGTTGTTTATAGAGTGAGTCGCAAATGGAAATGCGATCCATCAGATTTTTCTCCGTTAAATCGTGGAGAATCCATACATCAAAACAGTTTATGTAGCCAAGCTTTACAAAATGCTCATGGATGGTGGATTTTGACATATTCAACATTTCTGCTAATTTACGTGTCATATAGCGTGGATTATTCTCGATCAGTGTTTTAATCTGATCTTCATCTGGTGGAGGGCCTCCCCAGGCGTTCTTGATCTAAAATGCACTTTGTTTTCATCCATATTCAAAGGCGTATAAAATTAATATATCACAACCAAATTTTTTTCCAAGTATGCCTGAAGTACCGTCTTTTACGATATGTACGCATGTCATTTGTTTTCAATCGTTCTGATATATAATATTCAGACTTGTCCTTACGCTACCTATCAAAAATCGGCACGAACTTTCCGGACAACCCAATATTACTAATCAATGCAATGCTACAAACATTTTGCACAAAATTTATGATAAAAATTCTATTATAGAATGTGAACTAATAACTTATGCGTTAGATAATATTGTACGCTGCATTACATAAAAAATAAATGTACATATTACTCAGTCTTCAAAATGATTCCTTCCTACCATTTCTTTCTATCTTTATTTTTTATCTTTTTTCTCCAAGTCAATAAGAAAGCGCACTTGATGATTTATAATACATTAATAAAAAAAAAAAATCAATTTTGTTGCTAAGTTACATCATATAAAAATCATAAATATCTATTTAATAAAAAATCACGAAAAAAATGCGAAAGAAGAAAAAAGAATGTAGGAGAGAATACAATGGGAGGAAGAAAGAACGCGAATAATACAATAAGTATAAGGCCGCAACGAGTGGGACAAAAAGAACTGCATCCTACAACGGGTAGGAGAGAGAGAGAGAGAGAGAGAGAGGACGAGTTAGAAAGGAGAGAGAGAAGAAACAAACCCCCTTCCCCCGGTGACGCGTTTTCCTCTCCTCCGTCATCCCCTCCCTATGACGTCATCCCCGCGCTTCAGAACCCTAACGTCTGTGTGCACTTCCCCTCCCTGATTCCCTTTCACACACACACACACACACACACACACACACACACACACACACACACACACACACACACACACACACACACACACACACAAACACACACACACACACACACA
>Ga0157363_1006409_pt1 | contig 11052 bp, 13 predicted proteins | sample AttsexASBM1_FD_111477 | JGI IMG/M metagenome (GOLD analysis project Ga0157363, IMG submission 111477) | Fungus gardens microbial communities from leaf cutter ant in Ribeirão Preto, State of São Paulo, Brazil - Atta sexdens ASBM1 | ecosystem: Host-associated > Fungi > Mycelium > Unclassified ...
AGTATAGCTCCTATTACTCTGAGTGAAGGTTTCAGTGGTGAGATACTGACAGGAGTGAGGACTCTGCCATAGGAGACCAAGTCAGATAAGAGTATTCTCATTGTAGAAGACAGAATATCTAGATTGTTGTATTACTACCATGAGAGTGTGTTGTGAAAAAGGTGGCTGTCATAGAAGATGGGCTTTGTATAGTAAATGTTAAGAAAGCAGTATCACCATGGAGATGTATACTCCAAATGGGTAGACTTGGCATATGACAGAGATAGTTTGATAAACACTTTGATGGTCTGATATCTCAGTAATCTGTTGTCACTTTTGTATATTCCACATATATGTGAATAGCCCTTATTTTGGGCTTTCTAGTATAACTTGGTTTGTGAGAATCAGTCTACTAGCTATAGAGATACAAGTTGAATGAATTTTGTAATAAACATATCAACCTTATAGAAAGCATATGAACATTAGAATAGGTTAGTTGTAGTGTATGCACAGACCACAGTCTATAGTATATAAGGTAGACTAGCTTGTACTTGGAATCCTATTGAGTTTTCTTGTTACTTAATACAAAAGTGTGTTTTTATCTTATCTCTAAGACTTAAGTCATAATATCACAGTCAAAGACACAGAAGTGTGATATTTTAGGTTTATTATCCAAGAAGATCTCCTGAAATATTTTCCATTTAAGATATCTAATAGGTTTGTAATTATATATAAGCTATAACTATAATAGCAAAATTCCACCAGAAATCTAGTAAATATACTTCAAGTTGTATTGACTGCATTTTTTTAAAGCAAGATACAGTTCAATTGTTTAGCACAGCCATTTTGTTAGTGTACATGTAAAGTACTAGTCTTATAAGTAACCTCTTGCTTTCTTAGAAAGGATTGCAATTCCAATATTACATACTCTCTCTCATTATCAGTGTGTAATCTTTTTACAGGATAGAAAGTGATATTTGACCATATCTGGAAATTTGACTTAATTTCTTTAGTAATTCCAGACTTTTTGTGCAGAAAAGCAATATTGCAATAGAAGGAATAGTCATTAAGAAATGTAATCATTCACTTGTACTTTTTATAAAACAAGATAGAAAGCTCAAGGAGATCTAAGTAAATCAATCCTAAAGACTTACTATAGCAACAGAGTGTTGGTATATCTTTTAAGAGTGCAATCATAGCAGATATATTTCTGTATTAGAAAACAAATCTTCTTTGTATTTTCAATATTGTTAAAAATATGATATATGACTTTGTTAGATGTGTGTTCAAAATGATGATGTAAGGTCTCAAAGTCCAGATATCTTGTAAGACTTATAAGATTAGGAACATTATGCTTAAGAATGTAAGTTCTCACAAATGGAATATTATCCCAAATATTAGAAGTAGCCAAGAGAACAGTATTATCAGACTTATCACAAAAACTAGAACCACTTTTATTACCTTCTACTCTCAATCTAGACTGAAGAATTTGTCTAATAGAAAGAAGACACATCTGTATGCCAAAAACATAATATACTGGCTATAGTTTTGGTATAGCAACTTTGGTAGTCTTTTTCTCAAAATTGAAGATTTCATATTCAATTAAAATAATATCAGAAGCAACTATAAATAATAGTGCTCTTAAGTTTATAGTCTTAACTTGCCCATAATTATCTAAAGTCATATCAACAAAGTCAGACTCAAACAGAGTAAAGTGGGTAGAAGCATCTGAATCTAAGAACTATTCATCTTCATAAAAGCTACCATAAAGTCTCATATAGAAGAAATCAAGCTCAGTGATTTAGAGAGCAAAGTACTGATTATCAGAAATTTGGAACATGATTGTTCTCTGGTAATTGGTAAAGGCTAACACTAGAGCAGATATTCCCATAAGTGTTCATAAATAAGTTCAAAGAGTCTTAGCATTAGGCTAGCTATGCATTAACAAGTTATCTAGCAAAATAAAATTAAGAACAGCTGAGACTTGGAAGCCTAGAAAGTTCCTTCTAATAACCTTATCTATATTAGTAGCTTAAGGGAGTGCTAAAGCATTCAGCATATCTTCAGCAGTAAAAACAGCCTCAGAGTAGGTAATGAAAGTAAGAGTTGATTTAACACAAATATTCTAAAAGGAGTAGTTAGTAGGACCAGTAAGCTTGGAAAGAGTAGCAACAAAGTTGGCTATTGTTATCAATGAAGATAGTCAGTATGAATTAGAAAGCAAATGTTCAATCTAACTAGTAATAAGTTACTAACATATATAAGATACAAAAGAATCCTGTAAGTATGGAGCGATTTTGGATTAGTTCAATCCATAACAAACCTAGAAGTGACAAGGTATCAACTCACTAGTCAAGCCCTTCTCATTGATAGAAAGTAGTCTAAAAAAGCACTAACTAGAGATCAAGGTAACTAAAGATAATTTATTAAAAGGAACAGAATGCATAGCAGCATAGTGCAGTATGGACAACTAACAACTACTTACTTGTAGTAAGTACTATAATGGAGAGCTTAGAAAGTACAAACAATGATAGAGGACAGGTAGTAGTAGTAATGATTCAATCTATGCAAAAATTTACATTGGCTACCTAATTAGTACTACTAATCATAGAATGCTTTGTAACAATTGATCCACATAAAAGAAATTTGTATGGATTGAGTAAAAGATATCCACTTCCAAAGAATAAAATTGTACAGAGCAAAGCTTATGTAAGCATTATCTACAATTAGAATCAAATCATTTTGGATATATTCAGATGGTATACAACAAATATATATAAGTTGAAGCTAAAGTTGTTGTTTACACTTGGTCACAAATTTCATGAATAAGTTATAACACTTGATCTGTACCCTGGATAATTGATCTGTCCTCAAATAAGTACTCAGTACTTAATCTGCTCCATCTATGTAACCAATCACAGTATTAGAGATATGTACTCAGTCTGGACATGAAGATATGTGAACAACTGTATTTAATACCCATTAGAGACACATACTAGGTACTACTATCAGTCTAAGTTCTTTACTAAATAAGTCCAGTAAACTCACCTCAATCCAGACACGAAGATATGTGAATGACTGAGGTTTGTTATCCTACTCCAGGGTCTTTCCATAAGTGGGAATATAAACTATATATTTGGGGTCCAAGTGTTCATAAAAATTGTATAGCAGTGGCCCAAGCATTGGCAGTCCATCATACTGTAAGCCAGTGTGATCGAGTTTGTGATGTTACACCTCAGCCAACACACAGACTTCTGCTTGAAGTAAGAACCATGCTTAACATTTATGACAAGTGTATGAAGAACAGATAACAATTATAGTGTAGAAGAGCAGATGACATATTAGGCATCAAAGTGGAAAAAGACTCTTACATAACCTATTATGGCCCAGAATATTTCATAATACATCATGTGAATGCAGGAATATAAAAATTACAAAATGAATATAAAAATTCACATGATTTGATTCACTCTCGCTGGGAGCTAGACTTGGTACCATCTTCGATCACCAGTGAAGTAGAATACATGTCTTCCATCAACATCGTTTAGAGGCATCACAGTGGCATCATGAGAAGCACCCTGCTCATCGGCTATCTGCACCTTCAAGAAATCTTCCGCTAGCAAGTAGCGCAGTAGATCATGTACTTCTTGTCTATCATAAGTCGATCGCAGACGCCATCTGATTTCAGTCTGATGGACGATTAGATGCGAAGAGGCTTGAGCTTCACAAATACATACCTGAGATATACCAGGTCTAAAGACAATGAGCCCCAACACTGACCTCAACGCTGCTTCCCAAAATTCGGCAATCTTGCGCCCTTCTGTGTCAAGCCAGCGACGAGGAAAAACTCTTCGAAGAGGATTTTCGGATATCGTGATACTCCAGTACTTGATGAAAGGTGCTGTTACCAAAGTCAAAGATTCGTAACCAGTCCAGTATACTAAAGGAACTGTCGCTTTCGAGAGCTCCTGAATAACATCAAGCAATTCTGCTCTCGAAGTGTCAAGAGAGCTCTGGATCGGATTTTTAATTACTCGGTTCATAGAGGAAATGGACGAAGCATACTTGCAACATTGTAAGTGCAATTCCATCCTTTCCGGCATCATGGATAGCTCTCAGGACTCTGCGCAGTACTTCGAGCTGTTCTCGAGCGAAAATTGCCAGCTCCGATATTCTTTTTGCGAGGCATGACCTACAATCAATCGGGCCATTTTCTCCGTCGAGAAGTTCACAGCTAGCAGGTTGTCCATCCTCGGCTAGCCCATGTTCGAGTGAGATATCGCTGTCCCCATCTGCGAAGGGCTCATCAGAGTTCCCTTGAGCATCATTAGCCGTTCGGATTGCACTGGAAGTAACGATCCTTCGATAAAAAACTGAAGTTTCAATTTGGTCATCATCTACTCGGCTGTCGGTGGAGGTTGTATACTTCAAGTAAGAACCACTTACCTGCTTTCTTGCTGTTCCAGTCCAGGGCTACTCTTTCTACCCGTGCTTGAGATGTATCTATTCTAAAATCAAGCTTGTAGTAGATGAGAGAGAGAATACAGCTACAGTGCGACAAACGCCCACTTTGTTTTCCATCACAAATTCTACCAAGGTGATACAGTCACCGTCGGTGGCAGTAAGTGGCCACTTCTGCCATACATCATCCGACTGAGTGACCACTTCCTCCAGTGAAACAGCGTCTTGGAATGTCTCCTTCGGGATTGAACCACCGATGGCGTTAAGGTTCCTGTACAGATCAGCTAAATAGTCTGGGCAGCAACTTGAATTCTCCCACATATCAGATATCTTCAGATGCCTCCCTGAAATAGATTTCAGGGGATCGCGATTTAGTTTTGATAGGATTCCTCGAGAAATCAGGGATTTTGCTGCAGACTCAATGTTCTTCTGACCCACGCTTTTCAGGATTGAGGCACCTTGACTAGTGTCGTAGCGCTCGGAAGGCGTTCCGAGTGTCATCTCAACACTTCGTCAGTCGGTGATATCTGGTCCAATGAGTAATCGCACACCTTCAAGGCAGCTTCAGCCAATGCCACAAGGTAGACAGTTGTTTCGGTGGCTGACGGAATGATTTCGAGGGTCTGACTGAATGGTTGTCGTACGAGCCCTTTCTCCCTTCCCTCTGCTACATTAGCATTCCACATGAAATCCCAAGTAAGACCAGGGCCATCTGTTGTATCAACCTCATAGCCTTCCAGGAGGGTTTCTACAGTTGGGGGTATGACCACATTACCGTTCTCCCTCTCATGACCATATCCAACGCGTCTAAAAATTCATTGAGAGTTAGTGAAAGATGGACTCCGAAATACTCACAGAGCATTTTTATCGATATGTTTGCGCAAGAATTCGATATGAGCAGAAAGATCGAATTTCGAGGTGTTCTGAGGGACATCGTCGGGCAGCGCAGGAGTTCCCCTGTGTTGTACCCAGAGTTCGAGCCATTTCTCTTCTAATCTATTCATGTAGGCTTCGTTTCCTGGTGCTTCCCTAATATGAGCAAGACGCTGGCGAACGGTGTTTCTAGGCACAATTGGAAAAACTTGTTCGAAAGCAGCCCAATCAATCCTCGAAGCATTACGACACCGTGCTCTGATGATTGCTGCCGCGTCCCTGGCCAACTCATCATAATCCCGCGTCCATTGAAACCTGTGCCTACGCGATGTTTTCGACATGGTCTCTGCTGTTTCCTTTTCTAACGACCTGCTTTGAGTTTTGCTTGTTAAATAGAATATCAGGATTGTCACCTTTTCCCTTAATTTTACCTCGTTTGCGTTTCTTCTGCGGCTCTTTAGGATCAGCTGGAGTGCCTTGTCTTCGGATCAAATCTTCGACCGATGGTTCTAGTGGATTCGACACTATTGGTGGGAGAAGGAGAGGGAGCTGAGCGACCGGAGGGGCGACGACAGGTCTGTTAGACATCTTGAGTAGCTGTGCCATATCTGCCTCGCGTACAGCAGTGAGTACATCTCCTTCCCATTTTTCTGTGTCTTGTGTAGAGCTTGCTTCGAGGAAACGTTTTTGGACACGCTTGACCCTGCCAGACGCTGCAGAGCTCAGCGGTCCGGGGTGGATACGCAATAAAAGAGCATCCCATTCTCGATCCCTTTTCCTTCTTGCCTCAGCCGCTTTTTTCGCAAGTAACTCCTTGACTTCTGCAGTTCGACGGACGCGTTTATCGACCCCGGCCGAACGGTTCTCGCTCTTCCTAGCCTTGTCTAACTCTCGTAGCAGTCTCTCCCGCAATTCTTCGTAAAATTCAACTACGGCATTCTTCGTTGCAGTAGTCACTCGACAAATTCTGCACAACAATTCTTCTTTCTTGGTATCATCAAACTCGTCGAGCGGGGTTTTCACTGATTGAACATCAACGAATCGTTTAAGGTACTGCATCTGGTGCCATGTCAGGACATATTGAGTATTCCAAGACCTCAGTCGCCGGAGCGAGCGAGCTAAGCTAACGTTTGCAGAGGTTGTCGTGAGTATGCCAGTTGATGATTCACCATCCAAGCAAACCGATGTTTCACAAGAGGCAATCCTCAGTGAATTCCAGTATTGAGTAGCAAGTGCCACCGTGTCGATCGACATATCTTTCCAAAATGGGGGACTTGTCTTGGAATCACGCCAGATGTAAACCGGAGCGATTCTATTCAACTTCCAGAATGAAGGTGCGGTCATCGGTGTACTTGTAGTCCAGTCTTCTAAGGACGCCAAGTCGAACTTTAGTGAACCCTGCCTGCCCTGAGTGCAAGTGATCGAAGGCTGCTCAGCTTTCGACATTCGCAATGGAGTAGCAATGCCTAGTAATCGTAGCACCTCAAGCATTTCCAAGAACCGCGAACGCGCACGAGAGCGCCCGATTTGAAGGAGTGAATGAAGCTGTAGAGGAAGGTCATGAACCAGTGTTTGCTTGCCGGCCTCGGTCAAATAAAACTCCAGGAGCTCGTTATTGTGGACGAGACAAGATATTAGGGAGCAGTACGATTTCAAAGCAAGGTCGTTACAGAAGAAAGATATGTCAAAGATTTTGTCCTCTTTTGACACAAGATTTGCTGAGAGTCGGTCTAATTCAAATGCTTGTAGGATCAAGAGGTGTAACTCTCGAACTCGTGCCATTTTTCCAACGATGAATCCGTACAATTGGCCTAGAGTTGTACGTTCCGCAAGCAGGACCTCGCGGATAGTATCGTCATCATAGGTGAAGAGCTGATCTACTCGAGCAAGATTCTTGCTCCATCGTTCTTTCTTATCCATTTCTAGTTGCCCAAGTTGCAGCAGCTGCAGTGGTGGGACGCTCCGTAAACCTACGGTCGGGTCTGCCCCATATTCAACCAACTCATCTATCTTAACAATCGACCCGGACTGTGAAGTAGGCTGTAGAACTTTTGCCAGATCAGCAAGGTAATTTTTGAGCTGCTTTTCTGGAATATAAGGAAGATATGCAATTCTGGTTACCCGATGAACTCCTATATGGGTTTGTATCGATGTTCTGAGTTGCTTAATCTTGCCTCGGGCCTCGAGAGCATCCAAGGCTGCCATTGCCGTCCGCTTGTCGGTTCTGGTCCCTGGTGGTGCACTAGTCGGCTCACCCGCATTTGTCATACTCTCGAGTAAGGCCATGTGTGCGCTGGTAAACTCCTTACTCTGAGTACGTACGATGCCTCCAAAGCTTTCGATGACACGAAGTATCTCAGCCTCTCGTCTAAGATTCGATACGTTGACACGTCCCTTTGCACTAGCCTTCATATCTAATGATTGTTCATTCGTGGTTGGTAGTGATAGCAGCTGCACAGTGAATGTCACTTCAGACCTGGATGTAAGGGAATGATTCTGCTCACAGAATTTCCTTGCTTTTCGGACTCGGCTTGATTCAGGGTAGGGTCTATTAATACCATATCTCTCCCATTCAGGTGGAGGAGGTTGTTGGACTCTACTTGCATCGGCGAATCCTTGTCAATCGATTGAGCACTATGTTTTTCTTGGGCCAAAGACTGTCCTCTCTCGGTGTCATCAGCAAATGATGTTTCTGTTGGAGCATCCAGTGCTTGTGCTGGCTGTGACATTGCAGTTCCTGAAGACGTATTATGTGTGTCAACAGGAGAGCTGACTTCAACCACGGAGATCCCGGCATCGGCCCGTTCCTCTGTTCTCTTGCATTTTGACCTCCGTGGAGGACTCCCCGGCCCCAGCGAGGATTGCCTCTTTTTAGGTGGTCTCCCACGTTTTTTGGGTACGGGCGAGGTAGAGTTGATGTCATTTCCAATCTCTGTGGGGATGGGTACTGACGTGGATGCGACAAGTTCGACTGGAACTGCTGACTTGTTTTTCGGGGGTCGACCCCGACGTTTGGGTGCTAAAGTACATTAAGAGGGCTTTTCTTTTTCTTCATTTTCTTCATTAAAAATATGAACACACCAGCTGATTCAGTTTCATCTTCCTTCTGCTTCTGTTTCTTACTAGGTAGCTGTGAAACACTTGTAGCCCAGATATCATCAACCTTTCGCTTTTTACCAGTCGTTGGGGTTTGAGCGCCGCCTCCTGTCTCCTTTGTTGGGTGTTTCCCAAGATTCACGGGCCCGTCAGGAAGGACAGGATTCTTGTTCGCTTTTTTCTCCACTGCACTGTTTGCAATCTTAGTTTTGTATGCGTTTTGATATTTAACAGAACCTTCTTCATCTTCATAAAATAGACTCGAATCGATGTTCTTAAATTCACCAACACTCTCGAAATCGACATGGGCATAGCCCGCTTTTTCTGGATCAAGGCCTTCCTGGACAACCAACTGGCGGTATGACGCAACCGTGTAATAGCGATGGCGTCTCTCCCGACCACTAGTCTCCATCAAACTAGCAATACCAAGATCGCTGAGGTGAGGTGGCGGAGGAGTCTTGTCTGCCCTTGCAAGCAATAGTTCAATTGTCCTTTTATCGAAATTGCAAAGGGCGGCTGATATATCCTAACGTTTATTAGAAAAGACATACATAGGATGTACCAATGGTGAAAAAACATACGGTCAATGTCATTCCACGGGTATCAGACTCCTGTAAAAGATCGAAGATTTGTTTATGAAGTGTGATGTTCATCTTGATTCCACTGGTTTCCTCTACAGAGAAAATGAGCTCAGTCACTATTCAAAAATTTCAATTTACTTGTCAAGTCTTCCTTCTCCTGCCGCTTGGCCTCCTCATCAGATCGATTGTCCAGTACAACGTCTTCAGGCTTATTATCAGGCATTACGAGCCGGAAACATTTCGCCATCGCAGTGCCAGTCTTTTTCCGCAGACTCGGCACTTCAACTCTCTCAATGATTCCTTGTTGAAGGAGCTCCTTAATCCGATTCTGGAAGAACCGCCTATCAATTTTCGTTGGGTTTGAAAATCCCTGTTGCTGTAAGTTCAGTTGGAGAAGAAGCAAATGACCACGCACAATGGTAATGAGCATGTTATTAGATTCGTGGATGTAGTTTTTGGAAGCCTTCAAGAGTTTGGCTACCCGTGATCGCACCAATGGTAAACTAGACAAATGCCTAGCATCAATGGGAGTGAAATCGAGTGCAGGCTTCTCGGTCATGGATTCTTCCTCGAGGGGTTCTGCGATGATTTCACAAGCAATTTTGTCTTCTTCCTCAGCCTTATTTTCCTCTTCCCGGATAGCTTTCCAATGAGGGTTTTTGTCAAAGAAATAACGATGTATCACAAAATTGGTACCAATTCCGGGCTTAGGCACCTTCACTCTGGAATCATAAAGGTCAACACCTCTAGCTTTTTGAGGAACAAGAATCACTCACACTAGGTTAAGCTCCTGAAGCTGTTTGATAAGATAGAAACAGCTTTTCTGGTCATAGCCGGTTTGTTTTCCCAATGCGACAACAGATACACCGTCATCCCTTCCTCGAGTGATGACCTGAAGCGCAGAATAAACCATTGGACTTAATTTGGCGAGCTACGCCACCGAGGTCAGGTCATGATTCACCAAAGAAAATGAAGAAAATGATACTCTGATATGGGAGCCTGTGATAGCTGTATAGATGGCAGTCGGCTCGACCGCGATCCTTAGTCTATCACCAAATTCTTCGTTCAAAGATTCCAATGTTCGGGTCTTTGCTCCAGGGATGAGATCCAGCTCAGGTGGTCTCACCTCGACAGGTTCTGCCCCCTTTCCCCTTGTTTTCCTAGTTTTACTCGTTTGGGGAGCGATCCACACTTCGGTTTTCAATCCCTCGGGAATGGTTCCAACGCGAACAGTCAGCTGCTGAGCCACTAGTGACCAAACAAATGCACAGAAGGCGCCATCTGCATTTTGAGCATATGAAGCTCCTGGTTGGGCATAAAAATCAACAATGAAATCCCTCAGCCGAGAAACATTAGAACCTAGGAAGATCTACATTAGCAGCTCAGACCGACAAAGAAAAAATAAAGTAAGGACTGGGGTTCGAACCCAAGCCCGTGGCTAACTGCACATTGCACATCCTGCCAACCCCCGGCTCATCACATGATAGCTGTACTTACCAAGATCTCCATCGAAAGAAAGTTCACGAAGACAATGGTGAACTAGATCATCCATGTGTATAGGCCAATATCCTTTAATCGACAGAGGGACTCTGTAGTAGTACCTAGACCGGAATCCAAACTCAATTCTTTTTAAACTCCGATTAAAATACACTAGGAGCTCGTCGTCTTTTGAGAGGAAAGACAAAGGGTTTCATAAGCGTCGCAGGTCAGCTACCGTATCGTATCGACTTTCCCGTTCTAGTACACATGGCTAGTCGATGATTCTGTCTCTGCAGTTACTAACCAGAACTCTATAACAAGACAAATCAGTAGCTCCTTCAGTGCGAAGTCTCCACACTGGACTGGAGTCACCTAGAAGTTTTCGAAGTTCCCATAGGATATCTAGGACTCCATATTACACGTGTTTTCCTGAGGCTGTTTGATAATAATTTAATCACGATAGCGATACAGGATAGGTACACGAAGGACTATAAATTGTACAGATCGATGCAAGACATCAGAAAAAGTCATATGGAAACATATCATCGAGCTCTACAGTCAATTCCGGGGCTGGTAGGGTTGC
>Ga0157363_1006410_pt1 | contig 11052 bp, 4 predicted proteins | sample AttsexASBM1_FD_111477 | JGI IMG/M metagenome (GOLD analysis project Ga0157363, IMG submission 111477) | Fungus gardens microbial communities from leaf cutter ant in Ribeirão Preto, State of São Paulo, Brazil - Atta sexdens ASBM1 | ecosystem: Host-associated > Fungi > Mycelium > Unclassified ...
TTTGTTTACACAGTAATACTTTATTTAATATAATTGACTGATAAAGCAAAAACGATAATAAATTGTTGTAACTGACTGACGTCAAATTAAATGTTTCACAAAAAATAGATTTAAAAAAAAATGAAATATGTACATCTATCGGATGCAAAGTAGTCAATGTATATTTGCATTTATATAACATACATTAGGGAATGCTTATTGTTTTTATAATAATTGTAAACATTCTAAATTGTTTTATATTATTTTAATATAGTAAAGTTTAAATTTTATTCAAAAGAATTATTATTTATTTTTATTTGTTAATTACTCTAGTCTTACAAAATATGAGACTTTGCAATAAGTTCTATATGTATATTCTAGACATATGTTTAAAATGCATTTATTTAAAATAGTTTTGATGCAAATACAAGAATAATGTATGTATATATGCGGATAATATTTATATTAGATTTTCTGTAAGATTAACACAATAACGCGCGACAGTATCATGCACGTCGGAAAAACTGTCACGTAAACATAAATAAAAGTGGAGAGTAACGAATAATTAATGAAAGAAGCTTGAGTGCAGACGACAATTGTATAACGTTTGTATTGTTCAACTTTTCGAGATAATGGAATCCGTTTAAATATTTAATTTTTTAAGGATAAGATGAAAAATAAAAAGAACTCAAGGAAAATAAGATAAGTGAGTGAATTCTTAAGTATAAAACAAAAAACAATACAGATTGAGATAGATACTTGTGATTTGCATTAACGCACATGGCAATTAAATCACTTATATCTCGATGTTAATTAAAATGTCAAGGAAGTCTGAAAGAATATCAAATATAAACGCAGCATAATGCATGATATATATATATATATAGATATATTAATACGAGTAAATCCCATAACAACATAAATTTTTAAATTTAGTTAACTGACAATAACGATGCAGTTATTCATTATAATTTTATAATGTTATTGAATAATTTGTAGCAATCTACAATAACAAATAATGAAGAATTTAATTCATCATTCCGGAATAGTTTTGCTTTTTTATTTTTAGCGAGATATTTATTCAGTCAATTTAAATGTACGGAGAAGATTTTATTTTAACGAACGTCTGTTGCATCGATATTATAGACCTCTTATTGAATAGTGAGAATACCTATACTAAAAGTTTGGCGCGACGCCATTTGGTTCCCTACAGAGCTCATTGATTATGTGATAATAGTAACTGTGGGCACAATTTCCTAAATCGTGCCACTTCTCAAAAACAATTTCTATCACTGATACTACGAGCATAGAAAATTATCGATATAAAGTTTATTAATTTATTGTCACAATCTGAGAAATTCACTTTATAGTTTCTGATATATTAATTACATTTATAAGAATAGAAATGCCATGTAAAGTATTGGGTTGTCCGAAAAGTTCGTGCCGCAAAAGATTTAAATTTAATAAATGAAATTAAAAATTTAAATCTTCTGCGTTTCAATTTTCCTTTAAAATCGGCACGAACTTTCCGAACAACCCAATATAAATAATTATATTATTAGTATACAACGATTATGAAAATTATCTTTTATAAACAATTTCATAAAACTTTATTTTTAATCTGTTATCATAATATAAATAGATATTTAAGAAAAAGTTATTAAAAAACAGTCTTATCAACAGTAATACAAATCAACAGTATATAAATACACGTAATATTCCAAACTGATTTCAAATATTCATTTCATTATATTTTGAAAATATGTATAGTGAAAGAAAATTTTTAATGACAATGAAATTTTATTTAATCTCTAAATTTGTATTGAAATGAAAATTTCATAAGTCGCTAAATCAATAATCACTTCATTTTTGTCATAGAAACGTTTTGTCCACGTAGATTCCTCTGACGATACATTTGCGAGTAAAATAAAATTTTACGGACCAACGGTAATGCATTTGTTCCATGTGGTGTTTCAGTTTAAGTGCGGTGGCACCGCCGCAAATTTGTGACCATAGGCTTTTATATGCTTTCGATTGCCATCAGATATCGGACTAGAAAAATGTACAGTTTTACGTTGACTACTGTATATGCGCTTCAATGTTTCGCCACGATTACAATTATGCGAGTGTGCGAACTACTTCAATTGTGCAAACAGCTGCATTTATATGATATAAACGGAATAAATCTCAAATAAAAAATAACAAATATTGATAGATAAAAAGAAACGTTTTCTTAAGGCTAAATAATACACATGAACGAAAATACCTGAATTTAATTTTATGTTGAAGAATGTGCTCATATAACATGAAAATGATATGTTTTGCAAGTTTTAAAATTTTTTTGAAAAGAATTGAATTTCTTTTCTTCTTGACTTTCTAGTTTTTGCTTAAAAAATTTATTTTTTATTAAATTAATAAAACTTGCAAATTTTTAGTTAATAGTTTTAATCAAATTTTTACATTATTTTACTTCTGTCCAAGGTATCCAAGTAAGCAATTGAAGAATTGATTACGAAATTACATTAAAACCTTGAATAAATGTCAGAAAACATCTGATTGATATTAAAATGATATATGATTTTCTTTTTTTTCATAATTTTATTAAAACATTAATTAAAATGATAAATTATATTTATTTATTGATAAAAATTTTTTACAGACACAGCATGAAAAAATATGCAACACTGTAAAATGATGCATGACTATTATCCTATTACTACATTTTTCCGATTTATTTTTTAGACTGTATCTTTTAGATTTATTTATATTAGTAGAATTTTGTATAAAATGTTATGATTTAATACTCTTAAAATATAGTTTTATTCTCAAAATAAAAAATTTATTATTTTTTTTTGTTTAATTGAAACTATTTTGTGCTTTATATGCATGCAGTCATATTCAAGTTTAATTTATGTTTTAAATGTGTAAAGTGAATTTGTGGAACACTTTGCATAAATCATATTATCCTTTAAGCTTTTCGACGACTTGTGTACAATGTGTCGTACAAGTCTGTTGCTAAAATTGTGGATAGGGAATTGTTCAAAATTTTGAATCAAGATAAACAGTTTACTTACTTAACAACCTTCCTATGACTGGACATACTGCAATATCTCTGGACAAAATTCTGCTGACATCCGAAAATGGATAAACTCATGAAGAGCTGACCTATTGTCGCCGATGTCGTCGTTACTCGAAGATGTGGATTCATATCAAAACTGAAAAAAGAATTAATTACTAAATAATAAAAAGTAGATTTTATTGTAAGATTATACTTAAAATAAAATTGTAAGATATTAAACGTCGTTTAAAAAAATACTCAATTATTTAAATTCTTTCTCAATTTTAAAAAAGGATGAATATGTTATTGTCTCCCCAAAATTTCAAAGATGTAGAAAATGCATAGCCTGTGAAATAATTTTACGCCGCTGCGGAATTTAATAATTTTAAATTGTGAAATGCGTAGTGAAGAATTTTAATATAAAATTGCATTTTAACATTATTCAATTTACTGACAGTTGGAATTGTATATTTTCGCCGAGATAATAATTCTAAAGTTCAGAGAGACGAAATGCGAAGCTACACAATAGGAATTCCGTACATGATTCATTTTAAGCGTGAATTAATATCAAAATTACATGTACTTAATGTTAATATGAATTATCAGTGTAACATACTTGAAAAAATCCAGTCGACCACGTTCCTGAGTTACATTGAAAACGTTAAGTGGTCCACCAATATTAATAGTTCCCTGTATAATGATTATCATAGATACACCAATCATTGCCAAGCCTTGTATAACATCCGACAGAATAGCAGCTTTTAAACCTCCCTGAAAAAACATAAATTAATATTAAGTATTTGTGAAATAACACAATTTATTACTGAGTGACCAGAATTATTAAATGAAATATAAACGAAATTAATGTTACTTACGAGGTTATTTAATTTTAGAAATTTTAATCGTGCTAAATGATTCATATAAAAAAGTAATCTATAATTCGAAATACGTATTTGTTATAACAAATATATTATATTCTACACATTAATGTTCCATTATTTCAGAGATTAATATTAAAAGTTATACAGTTTTCATTATTTTTTATAATTGTTTGCTGCTGTTATTCGCTCAATGCGTCCTGTATATACGTGCTTGATTGTTCCAATTTCCTATGGGACAAATATAAGTAATTTACCACTAGAATGTAATTTTACATTGCGCGCGGAAAATTCACGTTTATTAAAATTATATTGTAGTTTTACTCTTCATTTAAATTCGAAATATTGAACTTTCTGAAAATTGCTTCCACAAAAATCATCGCAAATAATTTACTTTTCCACAAAGATTGAAATCAATATAATTTTAGATAAATGAATGTCAATTACAGAATGCAACATTATTTGTTAATATAATTTGTATGCTATAACAAAAGATGATAATTTTTAAATTTTTCCGCGTATTCACGAATAAATATAAAAGACATTTTCATTTGTTGTATTTTTTGCATGAAATATATTGTGATTTCAATTTATACTTTTTGCATGAAATCTCAATATTGATTATTCAATTTCTAAACAAAATGTTGAACAAGAAAATTGAGAGAGAATATGGTATTTGGTATTTAGAAATTATGAATGAACATCGATATTTATGAAACAAGTATATGATATAATATACGTTCTTACTATGATTGTGAAAATCACAGAAATAGCCGTTATTCCTATGATACTAGCCCAGTACGGAAGTCCTATTACCGCTTTCAACGCGACGCAAGGGGTAAATACTGTGACTCCCAAGTTTAGTAGACTCCGTATGACGTAAGAGAAACTCGCCAGACATCTAACTAGTTTTGACTTGAATCTAAGGAATTTACATAATTAAGAGAGATTAAATGAAAAATTTGACGCATTTATTTTCGTGCTTTGAAATACAATCGTTATATATAACGTTCTTCACGTCAAAGAAAAAATTATTTAAGTTCAAAGTCTACATTAAATATTATTTAAGTTCAAACTCTATATTAAATATTAATAGCCGATACATGTATAGAAACAATTTTTTTCTAAGATCTTATTATTTTAATCCTTCTATCAATGTACACTCGAGTAAAATTGTAAAATGTTTTATTTAGTGTTTTAGTTTTACTATGAGATAATACACTTATATAGGGATTGAATTTTTATTTTTGTTGTGCAATCTGAATATTTATTAATAATTCTAAATATTTTTCTTTTTTTTTTCAATCTAAAATTAATCGATTATAATTTTCTAATAGTGAATATGATGTACAAGTTTTAGCTAAAAATATTTTATGATTAGATGTTATATATGTATAACATCTTTTTATTGCAAAATATTCGCGATAAATCTTTCATATTAATAACTTTTTACAAATATTATGAATTAATGAAAGATACCATAAAAACATTGTTACATGCAGTAAAATATTGCAGCGGACATATATTGTTACAGAATATTTTGACAATACACGCGCGCAATGCACAAGGCAATGCATCAGAATCAATATTAAAATCCTCGCATATATATATATATATATATGCGAGGATTTTAATATTGATTCTGATGCATTGCCTTGTGCATTGCGCGCGTGTATTGTCAAAATATTCTGTAACAATATATGTCCGCTGCAATATTTTACTGCATGTAACAATGTTTTTATGGTATCTTTCATTAATTCATAATATTTGTAAAAAGTTATTAATATGAAAGATTTATCGCGAATATTTTGCAATAAAAAGATGTTATACATATATAACATCTAATCATAAAATATTTTTAGCTAAAACTTGTACATCATATTCACTATTAGAAAATTATAATCGATTAATTTTAGATTGAAAAAAAAAAGAAAAATATTTAGAATTATTAATAAATATTCAGATTGCACAACAAAAATAAAAATTCAATCCCTATATAAGTGTATTATCTCATAGTAAAACTAAAACACTAAATAAAACATTTTACAATTTTACTCGAGTGTACATTGATAGAAGGATTAAAATAATAAGATCTTAGAAAAAAATTGTTTCTATACATGTATCGGCTATTAATATTTAATATAGAGTTTGAACTTAAATAATATTTAATGTAGACTTTGAACTTAAATAATTTTTTCTTTGACGTGAAGAACGTTATATATAACGATTGTATTTCAAAGCACGAAAATAAATGCGTCAAATTTTTCATTTAATCTCTCTTAATTATGTAAATTCCTTAGATTCAAGTCAAAACTAGTTAGATGTCTGGCGAGTTTCTCTTACGTCATACGGAGTCTACTAAACTTGGGAGTCACAGTATTTACCCCTTGCGTCGCGTTGAAAGCGGTAATAGGACTTCCGTACTGGGCTAGTATCATAGGAATAACGGCTATTTCTGTGATTTTCACAATCATAGTAAGAACGTATATTATATCATATACTTGTTTCATAAATATCGATGTTCATTCATAATTTCTAAATACCAAATACCATATTCTCTCTCAATTTTCTTGTTCAACATTTTGTTTAGAAATTGAATAATCAATATTGAGATTTCATGCAAAAAGTATAAATTGAAATCACAATATATTTCATGCAAAAAATACAACAAATGAAAATGTCTTTTATATTTATTCGTGAATACGCGGAAAAATTTAAAAATTATCATCTTTTGTTATAGCATACAAATTATATTAACAAATAATGTTGCATTCTGTAATTGACATTCATTTATCTAAAATTATATTGATTTCAATCTTTGTGGAAAAGTAAATTATTTGCGATGATTTTTGTGGAAGCAATTTTCAGAAAGTTCAATATTTCGAATTTAAATGAAGAGTAAAACTACAATATAATTTTAATAAACGTGAATTTTCCGCGCGCAATGTAAAATTACATTCTAGTGGTAAATTACTTATATTTGTCCCATAGGAAATTGGAACAATCAAGCACGTATATACAGGACGCATTGAGCGAATAACAGCAGCAAACAATTATAAAAAATAATGAAAACTGTATAACTTTTAATATTAATCTCTGAAATAATGGAACATTAATGTGTAGAATATAATATATTTGTTATAACAAATACGTATTTCGAATTATAGATTACTTTTTTATATGAATCATTTAGCACGATTAAAATTTCTAAAATTAAATAACCTCGTAAGTAACATTAATTTCGTTTATATTTCATTTAATAATTCTGGTCACTCAGTAATAAATTGTGTTATTTCACAAATACTTAATATTAATTTATGTTTTTTCAGGGAGGTTTAAAAGCTGCTATTCTGTCGGATGTTATACAAGGCTTGGCAATGATTGGTGTATCTATGATAATCATTATACAGGGAACTATTAATATTGGTGGACCACTTAACGTTTTCAATGTAACTCAGGAACGTGGTCGACTGGATTTTTTCAAGTATGTTACACTGATAATTCATATTAACATTAAGTACATGTAATTTTGATATTAATTCACGCTTAAAATGAATCATGTACGGAATTCCTATTGTGTAGCTTCGCATTTCGTCTCTCTGAACTTTAGAATTATTATCTCGGCGAAAATATACAATTCCAACTGTCAGTAAATTGAATAATGTTAAAATGCAATTTTATATTAAAATTCTTCACTACGCATTTCACAATTTAAAATTATTAAATTCCGCAGCGGCGTAAAATTATTTCACAGGCTATGCATTTTCTACATCTTTGAAATTTTGGGGAGACAATAACATATTCATCCTTTTTTAAAATTGAGAAAGAATTTAAATAATTGAGTATTTTTTTAAACGACGTTTAATATCTTACAATTTTATTTTAAGTATAATCTTACAATAAAATCTACTTTTTATTATTTAGTAATTAATTCTTTTTTCAGTTTTGATATGAATCCACATCTTCGAGTAACGACGACATCGGCGACAATAGGTCAGCTCTTCATGAGTTTATCCATTTTCGGATGTCAGCAGAATTTTGTCCAGAGATATTGCAGTATGTCCAGTCATAGGAAGGTTGTTAAGTAAGTAAACTGTTTATCTTGATTCAAAATTTTGAACAATTCCCTATCCACAATTTTAGCAACAGACTTGTACGACACATTGTACACAAGTCGTCGAAAAGCTTAAAGGATAATATGATTTATGCAAAGTGTTCCACAAATTCACTTTACACATTTAAAACATAAATTAAACTTGAATATGACTGCATGCATATAAAGCACAAAATAGTTTCAATTAAACAAAAAAAAATAATAAATTTTTTATTTTGAGAATAAAACTATATTTTAAGAGTATTAAATCATAACATTTTATACAAAATTCTACTAATATAAATAAATCTAAAAGATACAGTCTAAAAAATAAATCGGAAAAATGTAGTAATAGGATAATAGTCATGCATCATTTTACAGTGTTGCATATTTTTTCATGCTGTGTCTGTAAAAAATTTTTATCAATAAATAAATATAATTTATCATTTTAATTAATGTTTTAATAAAATTATGAAAAAAAAGAAAATCATATATCATTTTAATATCAATCAGATGTTTTCTGACATTTATTCAAGGTTTTAATGTAATTTCGTAATCAATTCTTCAATTGCTTACTTGGATACCTTGGACAGAAGTAAAATAATGTAAAAATTTGATTAAAACTATTAACTAAAAATTTGCAAGTTTTATTAATTTAATAAAAAATAAATTTTTTAAGCAAAAACTAGAAAGTCAAGAAGAAAAGAAATTCAATTCTTTTCAAAAAAATTTTAAAACTTGCAAAACATATCATTTTCATGTTATATGAGCACATTCTTCAACATAAAATTAAATTCAGGTATTTTCGTTCATGTGTATTATTTAGCCTTAAGAAAACGTTTCTTTTTATCTATCAATATTTGTTATTTTTTATTTGAGATTTATTCCGTTTATATCATATAAATGCAGCTGTTTGCACAATTGAAGTAGTTCGCACACTCGCATAATTGTAATCGTGGCGAAACATTGAAGCGCATATACAGTAGTCAACGTAAAACTGTACATTTTTCTAGTCCGATATCTGATGGCAATCGAAAGCATATAAAAGCCTATGGTCACAAATTTGCGGCGGTGCCACCGCACTTAAACTGAAACACCACATGGAACAAATGCATTACCGTTGGTCCGTAAAATTTTATTTTACTCGCAAATGTATCGTCAGAGGAATCTACGTGGACAAAACGTTTCTATGACAAAAATGAAGTGATTATTGATTTAGCGACTTATGAAATTTTCATTTCAATACAAATTTAGAGATTAAATAAAATTTCATTGTCATTAAAAATTTTCTTTCACTATACATATTTTCAAAATATAATGAAATGAATATTTGAAATCAGTTTGGAATATTACGTGTATTTATATACTGTTGATTTGTATTACTGTTGATAAGACTGTTTTTTAATAACTTTTTCTTAAATATCTATTTATATTATGATAACAGATTAAAAATAAAGTTTTATGAAATTGTTTATAAAAGATAATTTTCATAATCGTTGTATACTAATAATATAATTATTTATATTGGGTTGTTCGGAAAGTTCGTGCCGATTTTAAAGGAAAATTGAAACGCAGAAGATTTAAATTTTTAATTTCATTTATTAAATTTAAATCTTTTGCGGCACGAACTTTTCGGACAACCCAATACTTTACATGGCATTTCTATTCTTATAAATGTAATTAATATATCAGAAACTATAAAGTGAATTTCTCAGATTGTGACAATAAATTAATAAACTTTATATCGATAATTTTCTATGCTCGTAGTATCAGTGATAGAAATTGTTTTTGAGAAGTGGCACGATTTAGGAAATTGTGCCCACAGTTACTATTATCACATAATCAATGAGCTCTGTAGGGAACCAAATGGCGTCGCGCCAAACTTTTAGTATAGGTATTCTCACTATTCAATAAGAGGTCTATAATATCGATGCAACAGACGTTCGTTAAAATAAAATCTTCTCCGTACATTTAAATTGACTGAATAAATATCTCGCTAAAAATAAAAAAGCAAAACTATTCCGGAATGATGAATTAAATTCTTCATTATTTGTTATTGTAGATTGCTACAAATTATTCAATAACATTATAAAATTATAATGAATAACTGCATCGTTATTGTCAGTTAACTAAATTTAAAAATTTATGTTGTTATGGGATTTACTCGTATTAATATATCTATATATATATATATATCATGCATTATGCTGCGTTTATATTTGATATTCTTTCAGACTTCCTTGACATTTTAATTAACATCGAGATATAAGTGATTTAATTGCCATGTGCGTTAATGCAAATCACAAGTATCTATCTCAATCTGTATTGTTTTTTGTTTTATACTTAAGAATTCACTCACTTATCTTATTTTCCTTGAGTTCTTTTTATTTTTCATCTTATCCTTAAAAAATTAAATATTTAAACGGATTCCATTATCTCGAAAAGTTGAACAATACAAACGTTATACAATTGTCGTCTGCACTCAAGCTTCTTTCATTAATTATTCGTTACTCTCCACTTTTATTTATGTTTACGTGACAGTTTTTCCGACGTGCATGATACTGTCGCGCGTTATTGTGTTAATCTTACAGAAAATCTAATATAAATATTATCCGCATATATACATACATTATTCTTGTATTTGCATCAAAACTATTTTAAATAAATGCATTTTAAACATATGTCTAGAATATACATATAGAACTTATTGCAAAGTCTCATATTTTGTAAGACTAGAGTAATTAACAAATAAAAATAAATAATAATTCTTTTGAATAAAATTTAAACTTTACTATATTAAAATAATATAAAACAATTTAGAATGTTTACAATTATTATAAAAACAATAAGCATTCCCTAATGTATGTTATATAAATGCAAATATACATTGACTACTTTGCATCCGATAGATGTACATATTTCATTTTTTTTTAAATCTATTTTTTGTGAAACATTTAATTTGACGTCAGTCAGTTACAACAATTTATTATCGTTTTTGCTTTATCAGTCAATTATATTAAATAAAGTATTACTGTGTAAACAAA